>Ga0105107_10000078_pt1 | contig 48920 bp, 51 predicted proteins | sample PPLLaktember2015_6_FD_79335 | JGI IMG/M metagenome (GOLD analysis project Ga0105107, IMG submission 79335) | Freshwater sediment microbial communities from Prairie Pothole Lake near Jamestown, North Dakota, USA - PPLs Lake P8 Core (1) Depth... | ecosystem: Environmental > Aquatic > Freshwater >...
GGCGGCCCGGGGCGGGCTGAGACGCCCCGCGCCTCACGGGGTCCGGAACGCTTCGTCGAGGAGCGCGTCGGAGAGGATCTGGTGGCCCACGATGCGCGGCTCGTCGGACGAAGTCCCGCGGAATACGACGAAGACCTCGCGCGCGGTTTCGGTCCCGTAGGCCACCTCGTACTGCAGCGTCACGTAGCTGCCGAAGCCCGCCTGCTGCGACCCGAAGAAGACGTGGAAGCCCCTCTCTTCGGTGGCGCCGGGCCGGCCGAGCCTCTTCTCGATCCCGCTCAGCATCTGCGTCCACTGCTCGCGCGGCGTCGCCTGGTAGAAGGCCTCTCCGTAGAGCGCGAGCGCCCCGGCGAAGTCTCCTTTCGCGCGGGCGGCGAACTGGCGGTCCACGAGCGCCTCGGCCTGCGGCTTCGCGTCGAGGGCGCCGCGGCCGAAGACGGCCGCAAAGACTGCTACGGTTCCGAGGCCGAGGATCCCCCAGCGAACGATGCGCATGGCTGGGACCTCCGCGAGCTTCTCCTGGTCATCGGAAGCCCGCGCGGGGCGCTGTAGCGCCGGCGTGTGAACCCTCTTCGGCCGGAGGCGGCGCCTACGCGTCCAGTGTCACCGACACCGCGCCCAGGGCCCCGAAATCCGCGACCACGGTGTCGCCCGCGGCGAGCGGCAGGGGACGGGTGTAGGAGCCCGAGAGCACGAGGTCGCCGGCCTGCAGGGCGTGGCCGATCTCGGCGAGGCGCCGGGCTACGAGGGAGACGGCAGCTCCGAGGTCGGCCGGGACCCAGCCGGCCTGGGGGGCCGCCCGGAGCTCGCCTCCCACCAGCACGCGGGGGTGCGCCGGGTCGAGGAGCGCCTCGGCGGCCGGCGACGGCGGGCCGAGCACCGTTCCGGCATGGAACATCGAGTGCGAGACGATCGCCTCGAGGTCCGAGCGCGGAAGTGCGTAGTCGACCAGCTCGAGCGCCGGCGCAACCTCCCGGATCGCGCGTCGCGCCTCCTCCGCCGGCGCGCCGGCGCGGACCGGAGCGCCCAGGCGGAGCGCCAGCTCGGCCTCCACGTGCAGGCGGGTGCCGGGGCGCACCTCGTAGCGCGAGCCCGTCGCGACCACGCGGCGCCCGTCGATCCAGCCGACGAGCGAGCCGCCGAGGCCGAGGCGTTGCTGCACTTCGGGCACGTTGAGGCCGATCTTCCAGCCGGCGCGCGGCATGCCCGAGGAGAGGGCGCGCTCCAGGGCAGCGCGTTGTTCGGCGAGGCCGCGGGCCAAGGCCGCCGCGGCGTCGGGCGAGGCGGAGGGGACGTCCGACATCGCGCGGCCTACGTTTCCCGCGCCCAGCGCTCGGCCCACTCCGAGAGCGGCTCGAGCGCGCGGCCGAGGGAGCGGCCGATCGACGTGAGGCGGTAGCCCCCCTCGTCGAGGGTCACGAGGCCGGTCTCGCGCAGCTCGGCGAGGCGCGCGTTCAGCACGCTCGGCGAGAGGTCGCCGCTGCGCTCGCGGAGGGCGCGGAACGGGAGCGGCCCGTCGCGCAACTCCCAGAGCACGCGCAGCGCCCAGCGCCGGCCCAGCAGGTCGAGGGCCGCCATCAGCGGCCGGCCCGAGCGCGAGCCGCGCACGGCGCGGCGGGGGCGGGGGGCGGGCATGCGGGCTCCCGGGCTCCTTGCGCTACGGAAACCGTAGCGATAGTCTCGCTACGGAAAGCGTAGCGAGCGCGCCACGGGCCCGCCCGGGCCAGCGAAGGAGCCGCCATGACCCCCCGCCTCGCGCCCCTCGAGCCCCCCTACGCCCCGGAGCTCGCCGAAGAGCTCCGCGCCATCATGCCGGGCGGGCTCGAGCCGATCCGTCTGTTCCGCACCCTCGCCCACAGCCCACGCGTGCTGCGCAAGGTGCGCCTCGGCGGCCTGCTCGACCGCGGGCCCGTCGCCCGCCGGGACCGCGAGCTCGTCATCCTGCGCACCACCGCCCTCTGCGGCTGCGCCTACGAGTGGGGCGTCCACGTGTCGGGCTTCGCGGCGCGCGTCGGGCTCGGCGACGCGGAGGTGGAGGCCACGGTGAAGGGCGGGCCCGATGCGCCGGTCTTCGGGCCGCGCGAGCGCGCGCTCCTCGCGATGTGCGACGAGCTGCACGACACCGCGCGGCTCTCCGACGCCGCCTGGCAGGCGCTGGCGGAGCACTTCGCGCCGGACCAGATCGTCGAGCTGCTGGCCCTCGCGGGCTTCTACCACGCAATCTCGTTCCTCGCGAACGGGCTGCGCGTGGAGCCGGAGCGCTTCGCGCCGGGCTTCCCCGGGTAGAGGTAGCGGGCGTCAGCGGCGGGGCACGCGGATCAGCCCCTCCTGGGCGGAGGACGCGATCCGCGCGCCGTCGCGGCGCCGGTACATGGCGCCGAACACGAGACCGCGCGCCGAGTGGGCGGCCGGCGAGTCGCTCGCGTAGAGCACCCAGTCGTCGAAGCGCGCGGGGCGGTGCAGCCAGAAGGCGTGGTCGAGGCTCGCCGCCACCCGCTTGCCCCAGGGCAGGCCATGGGGCCTGGCGGCCGTGTTGATCAGGGTTCGGTCGCTGGCGTAGACGAGGACCGCGGCGTGGAGGAGCGGATCGTCGGGGACCTCGCCGCGCGGGCGCATCCAGACGAGCTGGTGCGGGGGCTTCGGCTCCCCCGAGAAGCCCTCGGGGTCGCACATGCGGAGCTCCACCGCGCTGTCGCGCCGGCGCAGCGACGGATCCCCGAGGATGCCCGCCCGCACGTCCTCCCAGTCGGGCAGCGACTCCGGCGCGGGCGCGTCGGGCATCGGCTCCTGGTGGCTGATGCCCTCCTCCGTGCGCGCGAAGCTCGCCGACAGGCTGAAGATCGCCTCGCCCCCCTGGTGCGCCACCACCTGGCGCGTGGTGAAGGTGCGCCCGTCGCGGATGCGGTCGACCACGAAGCGGATCGGCACCTCGTGGCTGCCGGGCCGCAGGAAGTAGCCGTGGAGCGAGTGGACCATGCCGGGCTCCACCGTGCGGCCCGCGGCGATCAGGGATTGCGCCGCCACGAGGCCGCCGAACAGCCGGCCCTCGCCGCGGCCCGGGTCGCCGAGGAAGAGGTCGCGGTCGAGTCGCTCGAGCGCGAGGAGCTCGAGGAGCCGCGCCAGGGGACCCCGGGTCCGATCGCCGCGCTTCTTCCGCTCCGCGTCCATGGGGCCGCGAACATAGCGGTCTCCGCTAGAGTCGCGACGCCGATGACGACGTTCGAGCGCAGCGCGCCCGCGCTTCTCTTCGTGTTCAGCTTCGCGCTGTATCTCGCGGGCGCCGTGCGCCTCTCCGACACGCCCGTCTTCGAGCGCGACAACGTGCTGTTCCGGAGCGACACACACCGGGTGTTCGAGGAGCTGACGGGAGACCGCTCGGCCGACCTGCGGCGCACCTCGGCGCACCCCGCGTTCGTGCTGCTCCACAATCCGCTGGGCCGCGGGCTGAGCTTCGCGTTCCGCGCGGCGGGCGCCGACGAGTGGACCGCGCGCCAGCGCGCGAGCTCGCTGCTCACGGCGGGCGCGGGCGCCCTGGCCGCCGTGCTGGCGCTGCGGCTCCTGCGCGCGCTCGGCGTCGGGATGCCGCGGGCGGCGCTGTTCGCGGCCCTGCTGGCGGCGTCGGCGGCGCACTGGGTGTTCGCCAGCGTGCCGGAGACGTGGATCTTCTCGGCACTCGGCCTCACTGCGACGGTCCTCGCGGCGTCGCGGCCGGCGCTTCCGGAGTGGCGCTTCCAGCTCGCGGCCGTGTACGCCTTCTCGATCGTGACCTCGAACCTGGTGCCGATCGGAATCTTCGCGCTGCTCCGCCACGCGCAGGTTCCGGGCCTGGCGGCCGCGCGCGTCGTGTTGCGCGCGGCGGGCTCCGTCGCGCTCGCCGTCGCGATCGTCGCCGGTCTCAGCCTGGTGCAGAAGGCGATCTACCCCACGACGGACTACTTCTTCTACCCGCGCTCCGTCACCAAGGAAGCCAAGTGGATCAAATGGGGGCGCTGGACCGAGACGCCGGTCGAGACCGCCAAGATCGTGGTGCGCCACCTGGCGCTCGACAACGTCGTGGCGCCCGCCCCGCGGAACGACCCCTACGAGGGCTTGCCGATGGCGTCGATCGAGCACGCGGGCCGTCCCGAGTACCGCTCGCGGCTTCCGGCGCTGGCGGTCTGGGCGGCGGTCCTGCTGCTGGCCGCGCGAGGCGCGTTCCAGCGCGGCCTCTACGCGCCGCCCGTGCTCGCGATCGTCGCCTATCTCGCCTTCAACTTCCTCTTCCACTCGCTGTTCGGCAACGACCGCATGCTCTACGCGTGCGACTGGACGGTCTTCACCCTCGCCGTCGTCGCGGTCGCCCTCGAGCGCGGCGCCCCACCGACGAGCCGCCTCGGCCACGCCGCCACCGGGCTCCTGGTCCTCTTCCTCGCCCTCGCCCTCCCCTCCAACTGGCGCCTCCTCGCCGAGATCGCCCGGATCGGGGACGGAGTCAACTAATCAACTAACTCTCCCCCTGGGTGCATGTCATTCACCCCGGGGTGGAGTTAGTTGATTAGTTGACTCCGTCCCCTCGCGCGTCCCCGCGGACGCGGAGGGTCAGGCCTTCGAGGGACTCGATGCGGACGGGGGAGCCGGCGGGGATGGGGGCTGCGCCCGGCGCCAGGCGGGCGCGCCAGAGCTCGTGACCCACGCGCACGAAGCCTTCGGGGGCCAGCTCGTCCACGGCGACGCCGCGCGCGCCCAGCAGCAGCGCGGCGGCGGGGCGCGGGTGCACGGCGTAGGCGTCGCGCACGAAGCGGAAGAGCACCGCGTCCTTCACCACGAGGACCAGCAACGCGGCCAGCGCCAGCCAGGGATGCAGGCCGAGCCAGCGATGGGCGGCCCAGGCGAGACCGCCGACGACGAGCCAGCCGGGGATCTGGAACAGGAGGTACTTGCCGAGGACGAGGTATCCCTCACTGCCCCGCGGCAAGCGCTCCCTCCTACTTCAGCCCGCGGCGGATCATCTCCTCGGCGATCTGGACGGCGTTGGTCGCCGCGCCCTTGCGCAGGTTGTCCGACACCTGCCAGAGCCAGAGGCGCTCGCTGCCGAGGTCCTTGCGGATGCGGCCGACCAGCACCTCGTCGCGACCGTCGACGTCGAGCGCCGTCGGGAAGACGTTGTGCGCCGGATCGTCGACCACCTCGACGCCGGGGAAGGCCGCCAGCGCCGCGCGCGCCTGCTCCGGCGCCAGCGCGCGCTCGGTCTCGATCAGCATGCTGGCGGAGTGGCCGACGCGCACGGGCACGCGCACGCAGGTCATGCTCACCGCGAGTTCGGGGAGCCCCATGATCTTCCGCGTCTCGAACAGCAGCTTCACCTCCTCGGTGGAGTAGCCGTCGTCGCGGAAGCTCTCGCACAGGGGCAGCGCGTTGTGCGCGATCGGCGCGGGGTAGGTGGACGTCGTCGCCTTCTTCCCCGCGGCGGTCTCGCCGAGCTGCCGCTCGAGCTCCTCGATGCCGGGCTTGCCGGTACCGCTCACTGCCTGCAGCGTCGTCACCACCACGCTGCGCAGGCCCGCCACGCGCCGCAGCGGCTCGAGCGACATCACGAAGCCGATCGTCGTGCAGTTCGGGCACGCCACGATGCCGCGGTGCTTCTCGAGCGCCTCCGGGTTCACCTCGGGGATCACGAGGGGCACCTCGGGGTCCATGCGCCAGGTGCTCGACTTGTCGATGGCGATGCCCCCGCGCCGCGCGACCTCGGGCGCCAGGGTCTTGGAGAGAGCCCCGGTCGCGGCGAAGAACGCGAAGTCGACGCCGTCGAAGGCCTCCGCCTTCGCCTCGCGCACCTCGACGTCGCGGCCCCCGAAGCGCACGGTCGTGCCGGCGGAACGCTCGCTCGCCAGGGGGCGCAGCTCGCCGACCGGGAAGCGCCGCTCCTCGAGGACCTCGAGCAGCACCTCCCCCACGGCGCCCGTCGCCCCGACCACCGCCACCGTCTTCGCGCGGCCCTGGGACATCGTCTTTCTCTCCGGGATTCGAGGGGTTGGAGGAAGACCGAAGATCGGCAGGGGGCGAGATTCTGTCAAGCCGACCCGACGGCCCCGGGGGACGGACGCTCCGGAAGGCGCCCGGCCTCCAGTATGCTGAGGACGCCGCGGGCCGACCGGGATTCCGGACCCGACGTTGGAGTTGCCAGCCGGCCCGCGGCGTCCGCAACGCTAGATCGCGTAGTCCTCGACGAAGACGCGCTGCTGGCGGGGGCGCACGTAGACCGCGTCACCGCGCCGCAGCTGGAGGTCTTCGTAGTGCTGCTGCGAGATCTCCGCCTGCACCTCGCCGCCGGCTTCGGTCACGAGCTCGACCTTCACAGTGGGGCCTGCGGCGTGGATGCGCTCCACGTGGGCGCGCAGGTCCTCGGGGCGGGTGCAGCGCCGGTGGATCTCGAGCAGGTGCGGGCGCACGTAGATCGAGGCCCGCCCGGTCTCGCGGGCGCCGCCGTCGATCTGGAAGGCGGCCTCCTCCACCCGCGCCAGGCCGTCCCGCTCGACGCGCGCGTGAAAGACGTTCACGTCGCCGAGGAACTCGTAAACGAAGCGAGAAGCCGGCTCGTGGTAGACCTGCTCGGGGGTCCCCACCTGCTCGATGCGCCCGTGGTCCATCACCACCACGCGGTCGGCGAGCTCGAGGGCCTCCTCCTGATCGTGCGTCACGAACACGCTGGTGATGCCGAGCTCGTCGTGGAGGTTGCGCAGCCAGCGCCGCAGCTCCTTGCGCACCCGCGAGTCGAGGGCGCCGAAGGGCTCGTCCAGCAGCAGCACGCGCGGGCGCACGGCCAGGGCCCGGGCGAGGGCGACGCGCTGCCGCTGGCCGCCGGAGAGCTGCGAGGGCAGCCGCTGGGCCATGCCGTCCAGCTGGACCAGGGACAGCAGCTCCGCGACGCGCGCGCGGATCACCGCCGCCGGGGGGCGGCTGCGGCGGCCCTGCACGCGCAGGCCGAAAGCCACGTTCTCGAACACGGTCATGTGGCGGAACAGCGCATAGTGCTGGAACACGAAGCCGACGCGCCGGTCGCGCGCGCTGCGCTCCGTCGCGTCCTCGCCGTCGAAGAGCACGCGGCCCCGATCGGCGAACTCGAGGCCGGCGACGATGCGCAGCAGCGTCGTCTTCCCCGACCCCGACGGCCCGAGCAGCGCCACGAGCTCGCCTTCCTTCACCTCGAGGCTCACGTCGCGGAGCGCCGTGAAGCTCCCGAACTGCTTGGTGATGTCGCGCGCTTCGATGGTCACGTTGGTTTCCTTCTCGCCCCGCCGACTCATGCGGCGCGCGCACGCCGACCCATGCGCCATTCGAGCAGGGTCTTGGCGATCAGGGTCACGACGGCGAGCAGCGCCAGCAGCGACGCCACCGCGAAGGCGGCGGCGCCCTGATACTCGTTGTAGAGGATCTCGATGTGGAGCGGCATGGTGTTGGTCTGTCCGCGGATGTGGCCCGACACCACCGAGACGGCGCCGAACTCGCCCATCGCGCGGGCGTTCAGCAGCACGATCCCATAGAGCAGCCCGAGGCCCACGTTCGGCAGGGTGACGCGGCGGAACGTCTGCCAGCCGCTCGCGCCGAGCGAGACGGCGGCCTCCTCCTCCTCGCTGCCCTGCTCCTCCATGATCGGAATCAGCTCGCGCGCCACGAACGGGAAGGTGATGAAGGTCGTCGCGATGATGATTCCCGGGACGGCGAAGATGATGCGGATGCCGTGCTCCTGGAGCCACGGCCCGAAGGTCCCCTGGGCGCCGAACAGCAGCACGAAGATCAGGCCGGAGACCACCGGAGAGACGGCAAAGGGCAGGTCGATCGCCGTCACCAGCAGCGACTTGCCCCGGAAGTCGAACTTGGCGATCGCCCAGGCCGCGGTCACGCCGAACACGGCGTTGAGCGGCACTGAGACCGCCGCCACCAGCAGCGTGAGGCGGATCGCGGCCAGCGCTGCCGGCTCGCGGATGGCCGCCACGTAGACGCCGAGCCCCTTCGAGAAGGCCTGCAGGAAGACCGTCGCGAGGGGCAGCACGAGGAACAGGCCCAGGAAGCCGATCGTCACGCCGATCAGCGTCAGGCGCACCCAGCGGGGGTCCTCGAGCGCGCCCCGCTCGCGCGGGTGCGGGGCTGCGCTGAGGGTCCAGTCCGAAGGCTGCGCACCGGTCGCGCTCAAGACTCGGCTCCCGCGCCCGCCAGCCGCCGGCTGCCGTAGCGCTGCAGGGCGTTGATGCCGAGCAGCAGCGCGAAGGAGATCAGCAGCAGCACCGTGGCGATGGCGGTCGCGGCTGCGTAGTCCCACTGCTCGAGCTGGGTCACGATCAGGAGCGGCGCGATCTCGGTGCGCATCGGCATGTTGCCGGCGATGAAGACGACCGAGCCGTACTCGCCGACGGCTCGCGCGAAGGCGAGAGCGAAGCCGGTGACCAGCGCCGGCCAGAGGGTGGGGAAGAGCACGCGGGCGAAGGTCTGCCAGCGATTCGCCCCGAGGCTCGCCGCGGCCTCCTCGAGCTCGGCCTCGAGATCCTGCAGCACGGGCTGGAGCGTCCGCACTACGAAGGGGAGGCCGATGAAGGTGAGCGCGACCACGATTCCGAGCGGCGTGTACGCCACCTGGATGCCCAGCGGCTCGAGGTAGCGGCCCAGCCAGCCGTTCTTCGCGAGCAGCGCCGTGAGCGTGATGCCCGCAACCGCCGTGGGCAGCGCGAAGGGCAGGTCCACGAGCGCGTCGAGCAGACCGCGCCCCGGGAACCGGTAACGGACCAGGACCCACGCGGTGACCAGCCCCAGCACCGCGTTCAGCGCGGCCGCGACGAAGCTCGCGCCGAAGGAGAGGCGGTAGGAGGCGAGGGCGCGCGGCGACCCCACGGCGGCCAGCAGCTCGCTCGGCCCGAGCGACGCGGACTTCGCGAACAGGCCCGCCAGCGGGATCAAGACCAGCAGGCTCAGGTACGCGACGGTGAAGCCGAGCGCCAGGCCGAAGCCCGGCAGCACGGACCGCTGTCGCCGCAGGATCGCCACGCCCCGCCCCCCTCTCAGCGCCCCGGCTGATAGATCTGGTCGAAGACGCCGCCTTCCACGAAGTGCTTCGCCTGCGCCTTCTTCCAGCCGCCGAACACGTCCTCGATGGTGAAGAGCTTCACCTTCGCGAACTTGTCGCCGTACTTCGCCAGCGCCGCCGGATCGCTCGGCCGGTAGTGATGCTTGCCGATCACGTCCTGGGCCGCGGGGCTGTAGAGGTACTGGAGGTAGGCCTCGGCCACCTCCGACGTCCCCTTGCGGCGCGCGACCGTGTCCACCACGGAGACCGGGGGCTCGGCGAGGATGCTCACCGACGGCACCACGATCTCGAACTGGCCGGCGCCGAGCTGGTCGCGCGCCAGCAGCGCCTCGTTCTCCCAGGCGATCATCACGTCACCGATGCCGCGCTCCGCGAAGGTCGTGAGGGAGCCGCGGGCGCCGGTGTCGAGCACCGTGGCGTTCTTGTAGATGCCGCCGACCAGCTCCTTGGCCTTCTCCTCCGAGCCGCCCCACTTCTCGAGGGCGTAGCCCCAGGCCGCCAGGTAGTTCCAGCGCGCGCCGCCCGAGGTCTTCGGGTTCGGGGTGATCACCTCGACGCCCGGCTTGGCGAGGTCGTCCCAGTCGCGGATGCCCTTCGGATTGCCGCCGCGCACCAGGAACACGATCGTCGAGGTGTAGGGGCAGCTGTTGTTGGGCAGGCGCTTCTGCCAGGCCTTCGGGATCAGGCCGCCGCGCTCGAAGAGCTGGTGGACGTCGCCCGAGAGCGCGAGCGTCACGACGTCGGCCTCGAGCCCGTCCACCACGCCGCGGGCCTGCTTGCCCGAGCCGCCGTGGGACTGCTGGATGGTGACGGCCTCTCCCTTCGTCTCCTGCCAGTGCTTCACGAAGAGCTGGTTGTACTCCTCGTAGAGCTCGCGGGTCGGGTCGTAGGACACGTTCAGGAGGGTCTTCTCGGCCCGCGCGGGCGCTGCGGCGCTGCCCGCAGCGAGCAACAGGGCGCCGAGAGCGGCGATCAGACGGTAGGTGCTCATCTCTCAGGACTCCTAGTAGGCCAGCTGCCAGCGCAGGAAGACGACGCTCTCGGTCGGACGGTCGCCGCCGTCCGGGCCGCCGCCGCCGTCGAAGGCGGTGCGGTCGTAGTCGAGCATCAGCTTGACCCAGCGGTTCAGGTACCAGTTGAGGCCGACGCCCCAGGCGCGCGCGGCCTCCGCCGAGGTCAACGGGTTCGCGAAGCCGGTCTCGAAGACGTCCGGGTCGACGCTCAGCTCGTGGTAGCGGCCCGCGATCTCGAAGGCGCCCCAGCCCCCGCCGCCCGGCCCGAAGTCGGAGCGCGGCACCACGCCTTTGTAGGACGCATTCTCGCCCGTCAGCACGTAGCTCGCCGCGATCTGCCAGGCGTCGTTCTCGAACTGCTCGCCCTGGCCGAGGCGCGTCACGTCGGTGTCGGTGCGCACGTACTCGGCGAGCGCGCCGAACGGCCCCCAGTAGTAGTAGGCCTGCGGCGAGTAGCGGATGCGGCTGCCGGTGAGCTCGGTGCCGGAGGCGTAGGAGAAGAACGTCGCCTGCCCCTGGCTGCGGTAGGCCGCCGGCGTGCCCGAGTCCTGGCGCCCGTAGTCGAAGGCGACGCCGAGCCCGAGCCCCGAAAGCCACTCCGCCGTGCTGTCCTGGAACGGGTGCGCGAACAGGCGCGCCACGAACTCCTTGCCATCGGCGCTGTCGACGTCCGCGCTGGCGCCGTCGCTCACGCCGTTCATCAGCGCGAGCTGCCACTGGATCAGCCCCTCGCCGTACTGGCCGTGCAGCATCATGCCGAGGTCGCGATTGGGCACGAGCTGCGTGGGCAGCGCGCGCTCGACGAACGTCATGGCGGTGGCGGACTGCAGCCGCTCGAGCCCGAAGGGCGCCTTGAACTTGCCCGCCTGGAGGTTCGCCAGCGGGAAGTACTTGAGATTCAAGTAGGCGTCCTGGAGGACGAGGCTGCTGTTGGCGAAGTCCGGCATGATCCGAAAGTCGACCACGTTGCCGAGCGACCCCTCGACGATCGGGCGGACGCGGCGGAACACGAAGGTGTCGGTGAAGGACTCGTCCTCCTCCGTGAAGTAGCGCGCGTCGAAGTGCGTGTACCCGCGCAGCCGGATGTCGAAGGCGCGGTCCGGCGAGCGCAGGTAGAAGCCGTCCTTGCCCGCCCCCACGAGAGGCTGCGCGCCCTTGGCGGAGCTGGCCTCCTCCTGCACCTCGAGCTTCCGGCGCAGCAGCGAGACCTCGTCGCGCAGATCCTCGACGAGAACGCGCAGGTCCTCCGCGGCAGGATCGGCTGCGCGAGCCGGTCCGGGCGACAGCAAGGCAGCGGCTGCGAGTCCCACCACGAGACTCCTCCTGGATTTCATCGACACGCCCCCAGTCGGGTCCGGGGTCGTCCGCGAGACATCGCAAGGCCCGTGCCACGGCCAGAAGCCAGTGGAGGCCGGTGTCGAGGCAGAATCCATCATATTTGATGGACTACTCGCGCATATTTGCTTGAGCCAGAACCGATGCTAGAAATGGGCGCCATGCAGAGGCTGCTTCCCACCGTTCTCGACGCCTGGCGCGAAGCCGGCCGCCATCCGGAGATCGCCGAGGCGGCCGAGCAGCTGGCGGCGCTCCTCGCGCGGCGCCTGCCTGCCGAGCTGCTGATCGTGCGTTGGTTCGATGTGGGGCGCAGCCAGGTCGAGACCGTCGCCGTCTCCGCGCTCCGCGGCGACGCCCCCGACGCGACGCGCTCCGACCTCGAGGCGAGCGAGCTCGAGGGGCTGGTCGCCTGGTGCCGCGGCGGGCGCGTGCTGCACCGCCGGGCGGCGGCGATCCGCGAGCGCTTGCCGGGCGCGCTGCCCGCGGAGGTGGAGGGCGACGTGCTGCTCGGCCCGCTGCTGGACGGGGAGGCGCCGATCGGTCTGCTCGCCCTGGTCGCCCGCCGGCCGCGCGTCTTCTCCGCGGATCACGTTCCGATCGTGCGCGCCCTGCTCGAGCCGATCGCGGCCGCCCTCGCGAACGATCGGCGGCTCCGCGAGGCCGAGTCCCAGCGCGAAGCCGCGGAAGCCGATCGGCGCTCGCTGCTCTCGCGTCTCGGCCGCTCCGATCTCCAGGAGACGATCGTAGGCGCCGAGGGCGGCTTCCAGCCGGTGATGGAGCGGGCGAGCCTCGCGGCGCCATCCGGCGTCCCGGTGCTGATCCTCGGCGAGACCGGATCCGGCAAGGAGGTGGTGGCCCGCGCCATCCACGCGCGCTCGTCGCGGGCGAGCGGGCCCTTCCTGCGCGTGAACTGCGGCGCGATTCCGACCGGCCTGATCGACTCCGAGCTGTTCGGCCACGAGCGCGGCAGCTTCACGGGGGCGGCCGCGCTGCGAAAGGGCTGGTTCGAGCGCGCTGACGGCGGCACCTTGTTCCTCGACGAGGTCGGCGAGCTGCCGCCGCAGGCGCAGGTGCGGCTGCTGCGCATCCTCCAGGACGGCTCCTTCGAGCGCGTCGGCGGCCAGCGCACGCTCCACGTCGACGTTCGCATCGTCGCCGCCACACACCGGGACCTGCGCGCGATGGTCGCCGAGGGCTCCTTCCGCGAGGATCTCTGGTATCGGATCGCGGTGTTCCCGATCGAGCTGCCGCCGCTGCGCGAGCGCCCCGAGGACGTCCCCGCCCTCGCGAACCACTTCGCGCTCCGCGCGGCTACCCGCTTCGGCACGCCGCCCCGCATCCCGACGCCCGAGGACCTCGAGCTGCTGGTGGACTACCCGTGGCCCGGCAACGTGCGCGAGCTGGCGGCGGTGATCGAGCGCGCGGTGATCCTCGGCAACGGCGAGCGGCTCGAGGTGGCGAAGGCGCTCGGCGTGGCGGCGCTCCCCGAGAGGGCCGCGGCGCGCCGCGCGCCGGAGCCCCGCGTCGCCTCGGACGCGACCGTCTTTCCCACGCTCGACGAAGCGATGGGGCGCCACATCGAAGCGGCGCTCGCGCGCAGCCACGGCCGGATCGAGGGGCCGCGCGGCGCCGCCGCCTTGCTCGACATCAACCCGCACACGCTGCGCGCGCGCATGCGGAAGCTCGGCGTCGACTGGCGTCGCTTCCGCGCGCCGTGAGCCGAGTTACTGAAGTTCCAGGCCAGACCCCTTTCTGAAGCCGGCGCGCTCGTTGCGGGTGGTCCAGTAGCGGCGGGCCCAGAGGGGGCGGACGTCGCGGCCGGCGGCGGAGGCCACCCGCGCGGTCCAGTCCGCCAGGCGGCGATCGCCCTCGGCGAAGGCTTCGGCCGGCGGGGGCGGGGCCGCCAGCCAGGCGGCCTCGAGCTCGTCGCGCTCCTTGGCGAAGAGCGGAAGCAGCCGCGCGGGGTCGCGCGCCACCCGGCGCGCGAGGGCCTCGCCGCGCCACCAGAGGCTCGCGGCGTCCGCGCGGTCCGTGGGCGCGGGGCCGAGGGCGAGGGGCTCCTCGACGCGCACCGGCTTGAAGAGGCTCGCGCAGGGGCTGGCCGTGCCGGTCGCGAAGTGGCGGGCGGCCCCCGGCCGCAGCTCCGACACCCAGGAGGCCGTCGTCTGCGAGTTGACGACGATCCCGCCGGCGTGCACGCACGGCGCGCACAGCCCGCCGTTCAGCTTCCGGTAGGCGGGCGCCTCGCGGTCCTCGCCGTGATCGCGCAGCAGCCGGACGAAGTCCGCGGCGCCCCGCGCGCGCCCCGCCAGCGCCTGGGTGCGCGGCTGGCGCTCGCGCGCGCCGGCGGCGCGCGTGCGCAGCGCATCGCCGTGCCGCCTGGCGAAGGGCTCGATGGTGAGGCCGTTCGAGATGCTGCGCGCGCCCTCGGCGACGCGCTCCACCGCCCAGCGCCGGCCCGCCGTCTCGAGCACGAAGGCGCCCGTCGCGTCCGCGAGCAGGAAGCTGTTGTGGTAGGTGAAGCTCCGCTTCTCGTGGCCGCAGCCGCCGCCCTGGCCGTGCCGCTCCAGCAGCTCGGTGACGACCTCCACGGCGCGCTCCGCGGTGGCCGCGCGCTCGAGCGCCAGCCTCAGCAGGTCCATGCCCGTGAGCCCGCTCGCCGCGTAGGGCTCGTCGGTGAAGACCGCCTCGTTGCCGATCACCACGCCGTGCTCGTTGGCGCCGATCTCGGCGCCCCACATCCAGAAGGGGCGCGAGAGCAGCACCGCATTCGTCTCGGCGACCTCCGGGATCTCGATCCAGGTGCAGGCGACGCGCGCGTCCGGCGCGTGGCGCCGCCTCGGCTGCCATTCGAGGAGCTGCGCCTCGTTCGCGTCGCGGTCCGAGTTCTTGGCGAAGAGCACGCGGCCCGGCTCCACGCGCACCACGGTGTCACACACGGCGCAGCGCTCCGCGCACCAGCTCCAGGCGGTCGTTGCCGAAGTACATGTCGTCGCCGTCGACGAACAGCGTGGGCGAGCCGAAGCCGCCGCGGGCGATCAGCTCGTCGGTGTTGGCGCGCAGCTTCTCCTTGTACTCGGGCGAGGCGATCTTCGCGAACAGCTCATCCCGCGGCAGGCCCACCCGCTCGGCCACCGCCGCCAGCTCCGCATCCTGCGAGATGTCGCGCTCGTCGCCCCAGTAGGCCTGGAACACCGCGCGGGCGAAGGCCGGCAGCTTGCCGTGCTCCTCGGCCACGAAGCAGCCGCGCATCGCTTTCACGCTGTTTACGGGGAAGGGCTTCGGCGAGCCGATCCGGATCCCGACGTGGCGCGCCCAGTCGCGGAGGTCCTTGACGTAGTAGCGCGCCTTGGGGGGCGGCGGCGGGCTCTTGCGCTGCTCGTAGACGCTGCCGTTCACGGTGTTGAAGACGCCCCCCACCAGGAACGGCCGCCAGACGAGATCCGCGCCGGTCTCCTCGGCGAGCGGCTGGACGCGCTCGAAGGCGAGGTAGGTCCAGGGGCTGGAGCAGTCGAAGAAGAACTCGAGTCGCGCCACGGGAGCCTCCGGCGAGAGCCTAGCCGACGCGCCCGCCCGCGGTTGCTACGCTCGCAGAGCGCGCGTCGCGGAGCCTCATGTCTCTGACCTTCGACCCTCTCGCGCCCCCCGACGACCCCTACCCCCTCTATCGCCGGCTGCGCGACGAGGCGCCGGTGCACCACGCTCCCGAGCGCGGCGTCTGGTCGGTGACGCGTTTCGACGACGTGATGGAGGTGTTGAAGCGCCCCGAGACGTTCTCGTCGCGCGCCATGTTCACCATGCTGCTCGCCGGCGGCAGCGAGAAGCTGCCGCCCCTCTCCTTCGACTTCGTGCGCTTCCTGTGGAACATGCTCGTGAAGGTGCGGCTCAACCCGCTCGAGTTCCGCACCGCCCGCAACCTGATCGCGGAGGACGGCGAGCGCCACGCCTCGATGCGCGCGGTGGTGAACCGCGGTTTCAGCCCGCGGCGCATCGCCTCGTGGGAAGGGCGCATCCGCGAGCTGGTGGAGGAGTGCAGCGCGCCGCTGCACGAACGCCGCACCTTCGACGTGATGCGCGAGCTCGCCGTTCCGGTTCCGACCACCATCATCGCGGAGATGCTCGGCGTTCCCCGCGAGCGCCTCGCCGACTTCAAGCGTTGGTCCGACCTGGTGATCTCCGTCGCGACAGGTCCGGCGCGCTTGCGGCCGTTCGAGCGTCCTCACGCCGACGCGTTCATCGAGCTGCTCCGCTACATGCGGGGCCTCGCGCGCGAGCGGCGGCGCAGCCCGCGGGACGACTTGATCAGCACCATCGTCGCAGAGCAGGAGGGAGAGGTCGCCCTCACCGACCGCGAGGTCGTCCAGTTCGTGATGCTGCTGCTGGTGGCCGGCAACGAGACCACCACGAATCTGGTCGGGAACATCGTCAACGCGCTCCTCGATCACCCGGCCGAGGCGGAGAAGGTCGCCGCGGACCCGGGCCTGTTGCCCGCGCTGGTGGAGGAGGGACTGCGCTACGACACTCCGGTCCAGGTGGTGTTCCGCACCACGACCGAGGACGCGGAGATCCGCGGCGTGCGCATCCCGAAGGGCGAGTTCGTCGGGGTGTTCCTGGGCTCCGCCAACCGCGACGAGCGGCGCTTCCCCGATCCCGACCGCTTCGACGTCACGCGCCGGCCCCAGGGCTTCCCCGGCTTCGGCTTCGGCCACCATTTCTGCCTCGGCGCGTCGCTGGCCCGCCTCGAGGCCAGGCTGATGCTCGAGGCGCTGGTGCCCGAGCTGGCGCGCTGGTCGCGCGCCGAGCCGCGCGTGGAGCGCATCGATTCGTTCCTGGTGCGCGGCCCCAAGCGGCTCGAGCTGCGACGGGCCGCCTGACCGGCGATCCAGAGCTCGACGAGGAGGACGAACATGGCGCGCGTACCCGAGGTGGGCGACCTCGCCCCCGACTTCAGCCTGCCTTCGACCCAGGGCGAGCTGACCCTCTCGAAGCTGCTCGCGCGCGGCGCGGTGCTGCTGGTCTTCTACCCCGGGGACGACACCGCCGTCTGTACAAAGCAGCTCTGCGACTACCGCGACAACCTCGCGGTGTTCGGTGGGCTCGGCGTGCAGGTCGTGGCGTTGAACCCCCAGCCCCTGGCCTCCCACGAGAAGTTCGCCCGCAAGCACGACTTCCCGTTCCCGGTTGCGAGCGACGCGGGCGGCGAGGTCTGCAAGCGCTACGGGGCGCGAGGGCTGCTCGGGGTGACCAAGCGGGCGTTGGTGCTGGTGGGCCGGGACGGCCGGGTGAAGTGGCGGCGCACCGACTTTCCGCTCTTCCACCAGACGACCGGGGACGTCCAGAAGGCGATCGCGGGTCTGGTGTAGAAATCCCCGCGGGAATTTGCGAGCCACGCAAAGTTTTCGGTTGACTCTCGGTCACGCGCTGGAGTAGGCTCCCGCGCTCGGATCCATCCAGTTTTTTCGCGGCCACAGGAGACAGCGAGACGTGAACCTCTTCACGGGCCAGAACGGCGCGATCTACGCGGGCGTGGGCGCGATGCGCCTCGCCGCGCGTCACCGCGTCGCGCCCGTGCACGCGCTCTCCTCCTGCACCGCTGCCTGGCATCTCACCGTGTTCGTCGTCGATTCGAAGGCTCCGCAGGGAGGAGCCAAAGCACCCTAGAAGGATCGAGACGCCTCTTGAGGCGGCCTTCCGGGTGCAAAGGACCCGGAAGGCCGTTCGCGTTTCAGGCCCCGGGTCGAGCCGGAATCCAGAGGGGAAGCCGAGGCTTCCCGGAGAGACCCGATGCCCGCCCCGACCGCCGCCGCCGACCGCTCGCCCGAAGCGCTGCGGAGCGCCGCGCTCCGCGCCGACCGCGCCATCCTCGAGCGCTACACCGATCAGCCGGCCGCGCTGCCGCGCGCGCTGCGCGCCTCGATCGAGAAGCGCTTCCTCGGGCGGCCGGTCCAGCTCTACGCGCTCGCCGACCTCGACGCCGCGCTGCGCCTCACCGAGACCTGGCTCGCCCTCGGGCCGCGCGAGATCGCGCTGGCCTCGCTGCAGGGCGACCGGCCCGAGATCCGCACCTTCCCGCGCAGCGCGGTGACGGGCGTGCGCCTCGAGCCCGGCCTCACCTGCAACGTGCTGACGCTGCTCGGCGCGCCCGGGGAGCCTGCCCTGGCGCGCCTGCGTTTCACGCACCGCCAGCGGCGCTCGATGGAGAACCTGCAGTTCGCGTTGGAGCAGGACCTCGAGGGCCGGCCGATCGAGCCCTCGCACGATCCGGACGCGCTCTACGCCCAGGGCGTCGCCGGTCCGATCCGAGACGCCCAGGCGCTGGTGGCGGGGAACGACGTCGCGGTGCTCTGGCGCCTGCTGGGCTACCTGCGTCCCTATCGCGGCCAGGTCGCCTTCGGCATGGCGTCAGCGGCGCTGCTGACCGCGCTCTCGCTGATCCCGCCCTACCTCACCGGCCACCTGATCGACGAGGTGGTGCGTCCGGTGCAGGCGGGGACGCGAGCGGTCGCCGACGTGCGCGGCGTCGCCTGGTGGATCGTGGGCGCCATCGCGCTCGCCCACGTGCTGCGCCAGCTCTGCGCCTGGGCCCGGCTGCGCTGGATGGCGATCCTCGGCGAGCACGTGGCGCGCGACCTGCGCGCCGAGCTCTACGAGCACCTGCAGCAACTCTCGCTCGCCTTCTACTCGCGCAAGAAGACCGGCAGCCTGATCACGCGCGTCACCGCCGACACCGACCGGCTCTGGGAGTTCCTGGCGCTCGGCGTGGTCGACGTGTCGCTGGCCGTGATTCAGCTGGTCGGCCTCGGCGCGGTGCTGCTCTACCTCGACTGGAAGCTCGGCCTGGTGATGACGCTGCCGGTGCCGCTGCTCTGCGTCTGGGTCTACCGGCACGGCGAGCGCATGAACGAGCTGTTCCTGCGCGCCTGGCGCAAGTGGTCGCGCGTCACCGACGTGGTGGCGGACACCATCCCCGGCATGCGGGTGGTGAAGGCGTTCCACCAGGAGGAGCGCGAGAAGCTCCGCTTCGGCGAACGCAACCAGGCGGCCACCGCGGAGTTCAACCGCATCCACGACACCTGGACCTCCTTCTGGCCGGCCCTGATGATGGCCGTGCGCGTGATGATCATCGCGGTCTGGGTGCTGGCGGTGCCGCGCCTGCTGGGCGACGGCGCCGCGGCGGCGACGCTCTCGTCGGGGACCTTCGTGGCCTTCCTGCTCTACCTCACCATGTTCATGCCGCCGATCGAGATCATCGGGCAGATCGCCCGCATCATGAACCGCGCCACCAGCTCGGCCCACCGCATCTTCGAGGTGCTGGACACCGAGCCCCAGGTGGTGGACGGCAGCGCCGCCGTGCGCCTCGAGCCGGTGCAGGGGGCGGTGCGCTTCGAGAACGTGAGCTTCGGCTACGACGGCGTGCGCCAGGTGATCCGCGGCGTGAGCTTCGAGGTGCGTCCCGGCGAGGTGATCGGCCTGGTCGGGCCGTCGGGCGGCGGCAAGACCACCGTCACCAACCTCCTGGCGCGCTTCTACGATCCGACGGCCGGCCGCATCTTCGTCGACGGCGTCGAGCTGCGGGAGCTGGACCAGGGCCACTACCGCAGCCAGATCGGCATGGTGCTGCAGGACCCGTACCTGTTCCACGGCACGGTGCTCGAGAACGTCCGCTACGGCAAGCACGACGCGAGCCTGGAGGAGGTCGTGGCCGCGGCGCGCGCCGCCAACGCCCACGACTTCATCTGCGAGCTGCCTCATGGCTACGAGACGATGGTGGGCGAGCGCGGGCACACGCTCTCGGGCGGCGAGCGCCAGCGGGTCTCGATCGCGCGGGCCATCCTGCACAACCCGCGCATCCTGGTGCTCGACGAGGCGACGAGCTCGGTCGACACGGAGACGGAGTACAAGATCCAGGAGGCCCTCGATCGGCTGGTGGCGGGGCGCACGGTGTTCGCCATCGCGCACCGCCTCTCGACGCTGCGCCGCGCCACGCGGCTCTTTGTGATCGAGGACGGCAAGCTGACCGAGCACGGGACGCACGCGGAGCTGCTGGCGATCGCGGGCGGCACCTACCAGCGTCTCTACGCCATGCAGCGCCAGCTCACCGCCGAGGGCGGCCCGCAGGGCGAGGCCGCACCCGAGAAGGAGGTCGCATGATCCAGTCGAACGGACAGGAGAAGCCCGAGGGCGAGGAGGCCGAGCTGCGCCTGGAGCGCCGCGGAGACGGACAGCTCTGGGCCGTGCTCGGCCCGCGCGTCACTCCGGTGAAGGTGCGCCGCTGCTTCCCGTGGACGGCGCCGGCGCGCTTCGTGTCGCTGCGCGACGCCGAGGAGGAGGAGGTGGCGCTGGTGCGCGACCTCGACGAGCTCGAGGCCGACTCGCGTCGCGCGCTGGAGGTGTCGCTCGCCGAGGCCGGCTTCCTGCTCGAGATCGTGGGCGTCGACCGGGTGGAGGACGAGATCGAGATCCGCACCTTCCACGTCCGCACCCGCCAGGGGCCGCGCCGCTTCCAGACCCTGCGCGACGAGTGGCCGCGCCCGCTGCCGGGCGGCGGCATCCTGCTGCGCGACGTCGCCGGCGACCTCTACCGCGTCGGCGACCCCGCCCAGCTCGACCCCCCGAGCCGCGCCCGCCTCTGGCCCCTCCTCGACTGAGTTTAGAAGGGGGACGGACTTGAGAATTTAGAAACGCCACGCGGAGAAAGGAGCCTGCCATGGTCCGAGGAAGTTGCCTGTGCGGCGGCGTCCGGTTCGAGTACGCCCGCGCCGTGACGCAGGTGGGGATGTGTCACTGCTCGAAGTGTCGAAAGGTGTCGGGGACCGGCTCGAACGCGGTGACCGTCGTTCCCGAGGCGGATCTCCGCTGGCTCGCGGGGGAGGAGCTGCGCCAGACCTACGTGATGCCGAGCGGCTGGCGCACCACGTTCTGCCGGACCTGCGGCTCGCCGGTCCCCCAGACGCTCCCGGGCGCGCAGGCGTACTGGGTTCCGGCCGGGGTGCTGGACGACGACCCGGGCCTCCGCATCGGCGGGCACATCTACGTCGGTTCGAAGGCGGCGTGGGACGAGATCGCGGGATCGGCGCCGCAGTTCGAGGAGGGCATCCCGGCGCCGGGCTCGAGATGAAAGGCGGGACGGATCCCCTGCGGTCGTGCTGCGCACGATCTCACTCCCGCGCGAGGCGCGCCAGATCCTCCGGCGTGTCGAGATCGATGCCGCCTTCCGGGAACGGCACCTCGCGAAGCTCCGCCCGCCGGGCTTCGAGCACGCCGCGCGCGCCGCGATCGCCATGAAGCGCGGCGAGCGTCGGAAACCACGCGCGCGGAAACAGGGCCGGCACGCCGACCGCTCCGGCATAGGCGCAGGCGACGGCCTGCGCCGCGCTGCCCTGTCGAAAGGACTCCAGCATTCGTGCGAGCAGCGCCGCTTCGACGTGCGGCTGGTCGACGACGAACAGCAGCGCGCCGTCGCAGGGCGGCGTCGACGACTCGGCCGCCGCGATGCCGGCGCGGATCGAGCTCGCGATGCCCTCGGCGTGGCCCGGGTTCGGCACGAGACGCGCGTCCAGGCCCGCGAGCTCGCGCGCGATCTCCTCCTGGAGCGCGCCGACGACCACGAAGAGCGGCGCGCAGCCCGCGCCGAGCGCGGCCTCCGCGGCGCGGCGCACCAGCGTCCGGCCCTCGATGCGCACCAGGGCCTTCGGCTGCCCGAGACGCCGGGAGGCTCCGGCCGCGAGCAGCACCGCGGCGACCCGAGCCATCGCGCGCCTCAGCGGAGCAGCGCCACGCCGAGCACGAGCCCGGTCAGCACCAGGGCCCAGGCCACGGCGAGGGCGAACCAGAGGGAGGAAGCGGGCGGCCGCTCGTCGAGGGAGAGGCGCCGGCAGAACGCCTGGAACTGGAGCGCGCCCCCGGAGAGGGCCGCCACGCCGAGCCAGACCATGGCGGCTCCGAGGTAAGGCGAGAGCCCGCTCGTCGCCGACTCCCCCGCCTGGAGGTGCATCAGCCGCAGGAACAGACCGAAGCGCGCGATCACGAAGCCGAACGCCATCAAGGTGATGGCCGTGCGCACCCACGCCAGCAGCGTGCGCTCGGCTGCGAAGTAGACGCGCAGGTCCGTGGCCGGGTCGGGCGTCGTCACGGCGCGGGGTCGTGGATCGGACCCTTGCGGTCGCGCAGCGGGCCTCCCGGGCGCCCGGCGAGCACCGCCTGCAGCTCCGCCAGCAGCGCGAGGGCGATCTGCTCGGGACCGTCCGCACCGAGATCGAGGCCCGCGGGCGCGTGGACGCGCTCGAGCGCCTCTTCCGGGAAGCGGGCGCCGTCCGCGCGCAGGTCGCGCAGCAGGTCCTCGCTGCGTCGCTTCGGTCCCAGCACTCCGACGTAGCGCGCCGGCGTGCCGAGCAGCCAGCCGAGGTAGCCCTTGTCGTGGAGGTAGTGGTGCGTCATCAGCAGGGCGACGCAGGACGGCGTCACGACGATGCGCGCCGCGGCGTCCTCGGGCGGGCAGGCCAGCACCTCCGCTGCTTCCGGGAAGCGATCGGCGCGGGCGGCCCCTGGGCGCGGGTCGACCACGCGCACCCCGAAGCCGAGCGCCGCCGCGAGCCGCACCACCGGCACGACGTCCGGCCCCGCTCCCAGCACCAGCAGCGGCACCGGCGGCGCGATCGCTTCCTCGAGCAGCTCGACGCGGAAGCCCTGGCCCTCGCGCCAGCGGGTGCGCGCGCGCTGGCCGGCCAGGACGCTCGAGCGCTCCGCCCCGGACAGCTCCCAGGTTGCGCCGAGCGGAGGGGCCACCTCCCCTTCGCGCGCCACCACCGTCGCGAGAGCGACCGGCTCGCCCGCGCCGAGCGCCTCGCGAAGCCGCGGGAAGGGGCCGGGCGCGTCGCGCGACACCGGCTGGAGCAGCACGTCGACCAGCCCGGCGCAGCCGAGGCCGAGGCCCCAGAGCACGTCGTCCTCGCCGCGGTGGTCGTAGCGCAGGCGCAGGGCCTCGCCTCGCTCGCGCACGCCTCGCGCGCGCTCCAGCAGATCGCCTTCCAGGCAGCCCCCGCTGATCAGCCCCACGATCTCGTCGCCCCGGAGCAGCAGCGCCCGCGCTCCCGCGCGCCGGTAGGTGGAGCCCTCCACCTGCACCACGGTCGCGAGCACGCCGCTCTCGCCGCGCGCACAGAGGGCGTCGAACGCGGCCAGGAGATCGCGCAGGTCCCGCATGGGGGGCAGGGTAGCTCGCGCGCCCCGACCGGCGCTCCGCTCAGCGCGGCGCCGCTGCGATGCGCGCGCGGTACCAGGCCGGCGGGAAGAACGTGAGCCAGTAGGAGGAGATCGCGCCGATCCCCCAGAGGCCCGTGATCGACATCGCGAGCGGCGCAATGCGGAGCTGCTCTTCGAGCGATAGCCCCAGCATCGCCGGCAGCGAGATCGTCCAGATCGCGGCCACCGAGAACAGCGAGGCGACGCCCCACATCAGGAAGCGGTTCACGACGATCGGGTCGGCCAGACCGAGGGCGCGGCGCTTGCGCATCAGGCCGTGGTAACGGAACGCCTCGGCGGCGGCCCACATCGGGTAGGTGCCGATCGCGGTGAAGCCGAGCCAGTACCAGAAACCCTGGGGGCGCGACTCGGAGAACCCGCCGGTCACGGCGTTGCCGACGTAGCCGACGAGCAGCACGACGGCCATCGCGCTCGCGAGGGCCCGGGCCCAGCGCTCGCCCGGCCGGAAGACGCTCAGGATGAAGCCCAGCATCGCGAGCACGCCGAGGTCGTGGACCGCCTTTCCGACCAGCCCGAGCCCGGTCATCAGGTCCGAGGGCGCGCCCCCGTTCGCCTGGCGCGCGAGGGAGACGATGATCAGCAGCCCGTAGCCGACGCCGCCGGTGGCGGCGAGCCCGAGGCCGAGCAGCCGCTCGGGCCGCGCGCCGGTCCGGCGCGAGAGCAGCAGCAGGCGCACGCCGATGACGAGGCAGAATAGGCAGAAGGCGGTCGTCGAGATCAGATAGAACGAGCCCGCGAGAGCCATCCGACGCCCCTCCCTCCCGGCAGGCCCATCGGCCGAACGCGGAGGGAGCTTGATCGGAGAATCGGGGCGTCTAAGCCCCGCCCGCTACCCGGGGCAGGAAGTGAACCTCGCTCTCCGTTCCGATCGGCTCGAGCAGCGGGTCGGGGAGGATCTCGCCGTCGATCGCGACGGCCGCGTTCCGGGCCAGGGCCTCGCCGAGGCCCGGATAGCGCCGGTCCAGCTCGGCGAGCAGCCGCCGCACGTCGGGCGCGTCCACCCGCAGCCGCTCCTGCCCGCCCGCGCGGTCGCGCAGCGCGCGCGGGATCACGACCACCGCCACGCTCAGCGCCCGCGGTCGAGCAGCGCCTCGAGCACCCGCGGCGGCGAGAAGGGCGCGTGCCGCAGCCGCAGGCCGCTGGCGGCCCGGACGGCGTTCGCGATCGCCGCGATCGGCGGCACGATCGGCACCTCGCCGACGCCGCGCACGCCGTAGGGATGCCGCGGGTTCGGCACCTCGACGATCCGCGTGTCGATCATCGGCACGTCGAGGGCGACCGGCATCCGGTAGTCGAGGAAGCCGGCGTTCTGCAGCACGCCCCGCTCGTCGTAGACGAACTCCTCGTTCAGCGCCCAGCCGATGCCCTGCACCGCGCCGCCCTGCATCTGGCCCTCGACGTAGCTCGGGTGCACCGCCTTCCCGGCGTCCTGGATCGCCGTGTAGCGGACCACGTCCACCTTGCCGGTCTCCGGGTCCACGCGCACGTCCACGAGGTGCGTCGCGAACCCCGGCCCCGCGCCGCGGGCGGTGAGCGAGGCGCGCCCCGTGATCGGCCCGCCGGTGCGGAGCGCCTTGCGCGCGAGCTCCTCGAGAGGCAGCGCCTCGGCGCCGTTCCCGTTCGCGCGGCGCGCGGCGCCGTCCGCCCAGCGCACCTCCTCTACGGGGCAGTCCCAGAGCTTCGCCGCGCGCGCGCGGAGCTGGGCCACCACGTCGCGCGCCGCCTCGATCACCGCCATGCCGGTGGCGAAGGTGACGCGGCTCCCGCCGGTGGTGTCGTTGTAGCCGACGGTCTCGGTGTCGGCGATCAGCGGGTGGATGCGCGCCGGGTCGACCCCCAGCTCCTCGGCGCACATCAGCGCCAGCGAGGCGCGCGAGCCGCCGATGTCGGGCGTGCCGGCGACGAGCGAAGCCGTGCCGTCCTCGTTCAGCGAGAGCGCGGCGCTCGAGCTCTGGCCGGCGTTGAACCAGAAGCCCGAGGCGACGCCGCGACCCTCGTTCGGCCCCAGCGGCGCCTTCCAGTGAGGATGAGCGCGCGCCGCCTCGAGGGTCTCGACGAAGCCGATCTCGCGGTAGCGGGGCCCGAAGGTCGCCTGGGTGTCCTTCCTCGCCGCGTTGCGCAGGCGCAGCTCGATCGGATCGAGGCCGAGCTCCTCCGCGAGCTCGTCGAGCAGCGTCTCCGCGGCGAAGGCCGCCATCGGCGCGCCGGGCGCGCGGTAGGCGGTGGTCTTGGGCTTGTTCACGCAGACGTCGAGGCCCTCGAGCCGGAAGGCCGGCAGGTCGTAGGGCGCGAGCATCGCCATCACGCCGGCCTGGATCGGGGAGCCCGGAAAGGCGCCGGCCTCGTAGGCCAGCCAGCCCTCGGCCGCAGTGAGCCGGCCGTCGCGGCGTGCGCCGAGCCGCAGGCGGATCCGCGAGGCGGGCGCCGGCCCCGTCGCGCGGAACACCTCCTCGCGTGTCATGACGAGCTTCACCGGCCGGCCCGCCTTGCGTGCGAGAGCCACCGCCAGGGGCTCGACGTAGACCGTCGTCTTGCCGCCGAATCCTCCGCCGATCTCGCTCGGGATCACCTTCAGCTTCGAGATCGGCAGGCCCAGCAGCCGCGCGGTGTGGGCGCGCACCATGAACGGCCCCTGGGTACAGCACCAGAGCGTCGTCTGGCCGTCTTCCGCCACCTCGGCCACCGCGGCGTGGGGCTCGATGTAGCCCTGGTGCACGGTCTCGGTGCGGTACTCGGCCTCGACCACCACCTCCGCCGCGGCGAAGCCCGCCGCCAGGTCGCCGCGCTCCAGCAGCGTGCGGAGCGCCACGTTCGAAGGCTTCTCGGGCTTCGGGTCGACGCCGGTCGTGAAGAGGTCCGCGTGCAGCAGCGGCGCGTCGGGCGCCATCGCGTCGAGCAGGTCGAGGACCGGCGGCAGCACCTCGTACTCGACGGCGATGCGGCGGAGCGCGTCGTCGGCGGCGCGCTCCGAGGTGGCGGCCACCGCCGCCAGCGGGTGGCCGTGGTAGAGCGCCTTGTCGCGCGCCAGCACGTTGCGCGAGAGGTCGCGGTAGTCGACGGGCGACTCGCCGCCGCCGCCTTCCTCGGCCGCCAGCTCGGGCAAGTCGGCGCTGGTGATCACCGCCTTCACGCCCGGAACGGCGAGGGCCGCGGAGGCGTCGATGCGCAGGATGCGCGCGTGGGCGTGGGGGCTGCGCAGCACGCGGCCGTGGAGCATGCCCGGGGGCTGGCGATCCGCGCCGAAGCGCGCGCGGCCCGTCACCTTGTCGACGCCGTCGGGCCGCACGGGACGCGTGCCCACGTAACGGAACTTGCGCGGCTCCCCTGCGTCGCTCATGCGCGCTCCTCACGCCGCTCGGCGGCGGCGTCGAGCACCGCCCGCACGATCTTGTCGTAGCCCGTGCAGCGGCAGAGGTTGCCTGACAGCCAGTAGCGCACCTGCTGCTCGCTCGGATCCGGATGCGCGGCCAGCAGCGCGTCGGCGGCGACCAGGAAGCCCGGCGTGCAGATGCCGCACTGGAGCGCGGCGTGCTCGAGGAACTTGCGCTGGAGCGCGGAGAGCCGCGGGCTGCCGCCGGGCCGGCTCTCGGCGAGGCCCTCCACCGTGCCGATGGCGCGGCCCTCGACCTCCGCTCCGAGCACCAGGCACGAGCAGGCGAGCACGCCGTCGAGGGTCACCGTGCAGGCGCCGCAGTCGCCCGTGGCGCAGCCTTCCTTGGTGCCGGTGAGGCGCAGCTCGTCGCGCAGCACCTCGAGCAGGGTCTGCTCGGGCTCGCACAGGAACTCGACGGGCTCGCCGTTCAGTCGCGCGGCGACGCGCAGCTTCGTCGTCATCGCGCCGCCGCCCGCGCCGCGGCGAGCGCCAGCGCCCGGCGCACGAGCACGCCCGCCACGTGGCGGCGGAAGGCCGCGGTGCCGCGCTTGTCGGTGAGCGGGCGCGCTGCGCGCCGGGCGGCTTCGGCGGCGCGCTCGAGCGCCGCCGCGTCGCCGGGCGGCGAGCCGACGAGCGCGTCCTCCGCGTCGGTGACCAGGATCGCCCGGTCGGCCACCGCGCCGAGGGCGACCCGCGCGCTCGCGCAGCTGCCGTCGGCCGCCAGGCCGATGCGCGCCGCCGCGCCCACCACGGCGATGTCCATCTCGGCGCGCGGGGTGAAGCGCAGGTAGGCGTCGGCGCTGCGCGGCGCCGGCCGCGGCACCACCAGCCCCACCAGCAGCTCGTCCGGCGCCAGCGCCGTGCGCCCGGGGCCGAGGCAGAAGTCCGCGGCCGCCAGCTCGCGCGCGCCGCGCGGCCCCGCGATGCGGCAGCGCGCGCCGAGGGCCAGCAGCGGGGGCACCGTGTCCGCCGCGGGCGACGCGTTGCAGAGATTGCCCGCGACCGTCGCGCGGCCCTGGATCTGCATCGAGCCGATCAGCTCCGCCGCCTCCACCAGCCCGGGCCAGAGAGCGCGCGCCTCGGCGCAGGCGCCGAGCTCGCCGCAGGTGACGGCCGCGCCGAGGTGGAGGCCGTCGGCCTCGACCGCGAGGCGCCGGAGCTCGGGCACGCGCTTGACGTCGATCACGGCGCCCGGCCGGCGCGCCGCGCTCCGCATCTGCACGATCAGATCGGTGCCGCCGGCCAGGAGCGCAGGTCGCCGATCGGGATCGGCCGCGCCCGCCCGGGCCAGGAGCGCCACCGCCGCGTCGAGGGTCGACGGAGCCTCGTAGAGGAAGCCACCCATGGGAGCCGGAGCATACCGCCTTGCTCCGGCCGCGACCGGCCGATAGCTTCGCCGCGATGCTCGGGCGGCGACCCACCGGAGACGCACGTGCCGAGCGAGCACCAGCTACTCCTCTTCTGGTGCCAGCTCCTCGCCCTGCTCGCGGCGGCGCGGGCGCTCGGCGGCCTGATGCGGCGCTTCGGCCAGCCCGCCGTGCTCGGCGAGCTCGCGGCTGGCCTGCTGCTCGGGCCGAGCATCCTGGGCGCGCTGCTGCCGGAGGCCCGCGCCTGGCTGTTCCCCGACGACCCCGTCCAACAGGGCCTGCTCGCGGGGCTCGGCTGGATCGGCGTCTTCCTGCTGCTGGTGCTGACCGGCCTCGAGACCGACCTGGCGCTGATCCGCCGGCTCGGCGGCGCGACGGCGCGGGTCGCCCTCGGGAGCCTGGTGCTCCCGGTGCTGGCCGGCGTCGCGGTGGGCTACGCGCTGCCGGATGGGTTCCTCGGCCCCGCGGCGCCGCGCGGCGTGTTCGCGCTGTTCCTCGGCACCGCGCTCTCGATCTCCGCGCTGCCCGTGATCGCAAAGATCCTCTCGGACCTGGATCTGATGCGACGCAACGTCGCGCAGGTGCTGATCGCGGCGGCCATGGCGAACGACGTGCTCGGCTGGGTGCTGCTCGGCATCGCCGCGGGCCTGGCGCAGTCGGGCGCCATCGAGACCGGGCCCCTGCTCGCCACGCTCGGCGGGCTCGCGCTGTTCCTCGCCTTCGCGCTCACGATCGGCCAGGGACTCGTCGACGCGGCGCTGCGCGCCGTGCGCCTGCGCAGCGGCGACGTCACGGTGACCCTCACGGTCGCCGTGCTCGCGGCGCTCACCGCGGGCGTGGCCACCCAGCTCCTCGGGCTCGAGGCCGTGTTCGGCGCCTTCGTGGCGGGCATCCTGCTCGGGCGCTCGCGCTACTACGAAGCGGAGCTCGGGACCCATCTGCAGAGCGCGGCGTTCGGCTTCTTCGCGCCGATCTTCTTCGCGACCGCGGGCCTGCGCGTGGATCTCCGCCTGCTCGGCGAGCCCGACGTCGCCTTCTGGGCCGTGGTGGTGCTGGCTGCGGCGAGCGTCTCGAAGTTCGGCGGCGCATGGCTGGGAGCGGTCGCGGCGCGCCTCCCCGCCCGCGAGGCGCTCGCCCTCGGCGTGGGCCTCAACGCGCGCGGCGCCGTCGAGATCGTGATCGCGGCGGTCGGCCTCTCGCTCGGCGTGCTGAACGAGCGCTCGTACGCGGTGGTCGTGCTGATGGCGATCGCCACGTCGATGATGGCTCCGCCCCTGCTGCGCGCGCTGCTGCGCGACTGGCAGGGATCCGAGGAGGAGCAGGAGCGCCTCGCCCGCGAGCGCGCGCTCGGGGGCAACGTGCTGGTGCGACCCGCGCCGGTGCTGCTGCCGAGCCACGGCGGGCCGAACTCGGTGCTGGCCGCGCGCATCGTCGACCTGGCCTGGCCCGAGGGCAGCGCAGCCAGCGTGCTCGCGGCGGGAGCCGACGTCCCGGAGAGCGACGTCAAGGAAGTGCTCGCCGCCTTCGAGCGGCGCAGCGCGCGCTACGAGCGCGTGCCCTCCGGCGACCCGCTGGCGGCGGTGCTCGGCCACGCGCGCCTCGGCTTCGGCGCGATCGCCCTCGGCGCGACCGACACCCGCCAGGCGGGGGCGCTCGTCTCGCCCTTCGTCGACGAGCTGCTCGCCGCGAGCCCGCTCCCCGTGGTGATGGTGCGACGCGGAGCGGACCTCGACCCGCGCGCGCCGCTCGCCTTCCGCCGCATCCTGGTGCCGTCCGCCGGGAAGCACACCGGCCGCGCGGCCCAGGAGGTCGCCTTCAGCCTGGCGCGCCAGCTCGGGGCGAAGGCCCTGATCGCCCACGTCGTGACGGCGCCGTCGCCGCGCCGCCGCTTCCGCCTGCGCAGCCTCGAGGACGATCCGCGCCAGCTCGCCGCCGCCGAGGCCGCGGAGCAGGTGGTGGCGGAAGCGAAGACGCGCGCTGCCGAGCTCGGCGCCCGCGCGGAGGCCGAGATCCGCACCGACGTCTCGGCGCCCGAAGCGCTGCTCTCGATCGCGCGCGAGCAGGCGGTCGACCTGGTGGTGCTCGCCGCGAACCTGCGCCAGTTCTCGGGCCGGCCGTTCCTGGGCCACGGCGTCGAGTACCTGCTGGAGCAGTGCAAGAGCACGGTGGTGGTCGTGACCCTCCCGCCCGGCTGGGCCGGCGCCCAGAAGGGCTCCGCCGCTTGACGCCGCGGCGTGTCTGCGGGAAGCTCCCGGCCGTGCGCAGCTTCACGACGACCGAGCTTCGTTCGTGGTGGCGCCCCGGGACTCCGGGGCGGCCGGGCTGTGCCGTGACCGGACGCTGATCCCAGCGGGATCGCGTCCACGCGCAGCGAGGGCCGCCTGCCGAGGCGGCCTTCGCGCATTTCGGGCTCGGAGCGCGCCGCCTCGCGGAGGGACTCCCGCGGAGGAGGACGAGAGTGGAGACGCGCTTCGCGACCCGCGGCGGGATCGAGATCCAGCGCCGCGTGGACGAGCTTCCCTACCCGCCGGCGCAGACGGAGACGCTGATCGACGCGCTCGACGCGCGGCGCGGCCTGCTGCTCGCCTCGAGCTGCGACGTGCCGGGGCGCTACGCGCGCTACGACCTCGGGCTCGTCGATCCGCTGCTGGTGCTGACCGGCCGCGGGCGCCGGCTCGAGATCGAGGCGCCCGGCGCGCGCGGCCGGGTGCTGCTGCCGGCGCTGGCGCGGGCGCTGCGCGGCCTGCGCGAGCTCGAGTCCCTCGAGGAGGGCGAGGCCCGGCTCTGCGCCGCCGCGCGACCGCCGGAGGGCTCGTTCGCCGAGGAGGAGCGCAGCCGCCAGCCGTCGCTCTTCTCGCTGCTGCGCGCGCTGATCGCGCTGTTCGCGAGCGAGGATCCGCACCTCGGCTTCTACGGCGCGTTCGGCTACGACCTGGCGTTCCAGTTCGAGCCGATCCCGCTGCGCCACGCGCGCGCCGCCAGCGCGCGAGACCTGGTGCTCTACCTGCCCGACGAGATCCTGGTGGTCGACCACCGCCGCGAGCGCGCCGAGCGGCGCTGCTACGACTTCGCGGTCGGCGGCTCCGACACCGGCGGGGTCGCGCGCGAGGTCGTCCCCGCGCCGTTCCGTCCGGCCGCGGGCGTGCCGCGCAGCGCCGACCACGGCCCCGGGGAGTACGCGGCGGTCGTAGAGCGCGCGATCCGGAGCTTCCGCGCCGGAGGCCTCTTCGAGGTGGTGCCGAGCCAGACCTTCGCCGAGCCCTGCGCGGCCCCGCCCTCGGAGCTGTTCCGCCGGCTGCGCGCGCGCAACCCGGCACCGTACGGCTTCCTCGCCAACCTCGGCGCGGGAGAGTTCCTCGTCGGCGCCTCGCCGGAGATGTACGTGCGCGTCTCGGGGCGGCGCGTCGAGACCTGCCCGATCGCCGGGACCGCCGCGCGCGGCGCGGATCCGCTCGGCGACGCCGCGCAGATCCGCCGCCTGCTGGCCTCCGAGAAGGACGAGTCGGAGCTCACCATGTGCACCGACGTCGACCGCAACGACAAGAGCCGCGTCTGCGAGCCCGGCAGCGTGCACGTGCTGGCGCGGCGCGCGATCGAGCTCTACTCGCGGCTGATCCACACCGTCGATCACGTCGAGGGCACGCTCCGCGAGGGCTTCGACGCCCTCGACGCCTTCCTCTCCCACGCCTGGGCCGTGACGGTGACGGGCGCGCCGAAGCGCGCGGCGCTCGCCTTCCTCGAGGAGCACGAGCGGAGCCCGCGCCGCTGGTACGGAGGCGCCGTCGGCGTGCTGGGCTTCGACGGCAGCGCCAACACGGGCCTCACCCTGCGCACGATCCGCGTGCAGGACGGCGTCGCCGAGATCCGCGTGGGCGCGACGCTGCTCTACGGCTCGGATCCGGAGGAGGAGGAGCGCGAGACGCGCCTCAAGGCGGCGGCGCTCTTCGACGCGCTGCGGAGCGGGGCGCAGCGGGCGACGGGAGCGGCGTCGCTCGGATCCGTGTCGGCCCGCCCGGGAGCCGGGCGCCGCGTGCTGCTGGTGGACTGCCAGGACTCCTTCGTGCACACCCTGGCGAGCTACTTCCGCGAGACCGGCGCCAAGGTGAAGACCCTGCGCGCGGGCTTCCCGCTGGAGGAGCTGCGCCGCCAGGAGCCCGACCTGCTGGTGCTCTCGCCGGGACCGGGCCGCCCCGCGGAGTTCGGGCTCTCGAAGCTGATCGCCGCGGCGCTGGCGCGCGAGCTGCCGGTGTTCGGCGTCTGCCTGGGCCTGCAGGCGATCGCCGAGCACTTCGGCGGCGCGCTGGCAGTGCTCCCCGAGCCGCGCCACGGCAAGCGCTCGCGGGTGCGCGTGCTCGGCGGCCGGCTCTTCGAGGGCCTGCCGCGCGAGCTCGAGGTGGGGCGCTACCACAGCCTGGTCGCGCGGCCGGAGACGCTGCCGGCGGAGCTCGCCGTCACCGCGCTCGCCGAGGACGGCGCGGTGATGGCGCTCGAGCACGCCGCGCTCCCGATCCACGCGGTGCAGTTCCACCCGGAGTCGATCCTCAGCCAGGAGGGCGGCGCGGGCCACGCGATCGTGGCGCGCGCCGTGGCGCTCGCCGCGGTGCGGCCGCGCCAGAAGGTGAGCCGCGCGTGGCCGGGGGCGGCGTAGCCGTCAGAGCGACTCGGCGTTCGGGTGGCAGTGCTTCTGGACGGTCTCCTGCAGGAAGGCGCATCCGTCGGGGTCCGCATCGCCCTCGCAGCGCGCGGCCTGCCACATGTACGATCCCTCGTTGCGCGGCGCGGGAGCGCCCGCCGGCTCCGTGGGCGCGCGGCCGAAGTGCCGCGCCGCCGGGGAGAGGTAGAGCAGCGCGAGAATCGCGCCGCTGCTCATCGTGCCGAGGTCGAAGAGGGTTCCCACCCACGTCGGCTCGACGGTCGGGCCGAAGAGCGGCGTGATCGCGAGACCTGCGGCCGCAGCCACCGTGTAGAGCAGGCGCGCCGGCCTCCTCAGCAGCAAGAGTGTATCCCAGAGCCAGAGGCTGGCGGCGCCGCCGGCGAGCTCGGCGAGGACGAGGCCGCGCAGGATCCGGGTGGAGGCATCCATGCCCCCGCTTCATCGGACGGCCGGGCTACGCCCCGTACAGCCGATCGCACTTCGCCGCGAAGACGAAGTCGCTCTCGGTGAGGCCGTCGATCTTGTGGGTCCAGATCGTGACGCGGGCGCGGCCCCAGGAGAGCAGCAGGTCCGGGTGGTGGTTCTGCTCCTCCGCCATCTCCCCGACGCGGTTCACGAAGGCCAGCGCCTCGCGGAAGTTCTCGAACTTGTAGTCGCGTTCGAGGTGGTGCTCGCCCACCACCTCCCAGGCGCTCCCCAGCTGCGCGTGGAGCGCCTGCAGCTCGGCGCCCTTCAGCGGCGCGACGCCGCCCTTGCAGGGAATGCATTGCTTCGCGGCGAGGTCGCTCATCCCCGGCCCCGTCCGCGCTCCGCGGCCTCGCGCACGATCTTCGCGGCGGGGCCCACGCTCGTCAGCCAGAGCTGGTGGACCGCGCGCGTGGCGCCCACGTGGAGCAGGCGGCGTGCGGCGTCGTCGGTGCCGAGCTGCTCGTCGCCCGCCTCGACCAGGATCACGTAGTCGAACTCCAGGCCTTTCACCTGCTGGATCTCGGTGATCTCGATGCCCGGCGAGAAGCGGAAGTCCTGCTCTCGCACGCGATGGACGCGCGGCACCTCGCTCTGCAGGAAGCCGGTATGGTAGACGTCGCTCACCGCCGCAGAAGGCGTCAGCACCGCGACCGAGGCGAAGGGCTCCTCGCGCCCGAGCCGCGACAGCGCGTCGGCCAGGAACGCCACGCTGGCGCCGGACTCGGTGAACTCGAACACCTCGACGGGGGGGCCCGAGCGCGTCGTCACCACCGGGCCTTCCTCGCGCTGGTCGCCGAGCAGCGCCAGCGCGAACTCGGTGATCTCGCGCGACGAGCGGTAACTCACCTGCAGCGTGTCGACCTCGGTGCCCTCGAGGCCGAGGTCCCGGAAGAACGCGCTCCACGAGCCGAAGCTGGCCGCGGGGCCGATCTGCTGCTGGGCGTCGCCCGCGAGCGTGAGGCTGCGGTGCTCGTCCAGGCAGTCGAGCAACACGCGGACCTCGATCGGCGCGAAGTCCTGGACCTCGTCGATCGCGACGTGCCGGTAGCGGAGCGGCCCGCCCTCGGCGCCCGGGATCGCGCCGACGCGGAGCTGCCAGGCGCGCAGCAGCAGCGCGTCGTCCTCGGGGTCGAGCTCGACGTCCTCGCCGCCGTCGCCCTCCAGCCAGGCGAGCAGCTCCTCGGCGCGCCGCCGGCACCAGCTGGTGGCCTGCTCGAGCTCGCGGGGCGACGGCGCGTCGGGCCGGTCGGCCAGCACCTCCTCGAGCAGCGCGCGGTTCGAGAGCACGCTCACCCAGTCGTCGATCGCCCGCGCGGCCGTGGGCGGACCGGGATTGCGTTCCACCTGCTTCTCGAGCGCCAGCAGCAGGGCCGGGTGGAGCTTCAGCCGCATCACCGGCGCGGGCGTGTCCTCGCGCACGCCGGCGGGCAGGCGCGGGAACAGGCGGCGGCGCTGCTCCGCGGCCCAGTCGCGCAGGGTGCGCACCTGCACGTTCTCGACGCCGAGGGCCGGCAGCACGTGGGAGACGTAGTCGCGGAGGGCCGGCGAGAACACCAGGAACAGCGTGCGCCAGGAGTCGATCTGGGGGTCCTCGTAGGCGAGGTACGCGATGCGGTGCAGCGCGACGGTGGTCTTCCCCGAGCCCGCCGTGCCGCGGATCGCCACGAAGCCCGCCGAGGGGCGCGTGATCAGCGCGAACTGCTCCGGATCGATCAGGCCCGCGATGTCCGGCAGCCGCTTGTCCACGCGGCGCTGCGCGCCCGAAGGATCGGTACCGAGGCGCCGCGCGCCGCTCTGGCCCGGCGCGTGCACGCGCAGCGCGGCGCCTTCGCCGCCGGCGAGCCGCGGCGCCTCGCGCGACACCTGGATCCAGCCCCCGTGCGCGTCGGCGACGAAGCTTCCCTCGGGCGCGTCCACCCGGGACAGCATCGCGCCGCGGATGGCGACCGTGCGCCGCGCCACGACCTCGCCCGCGACGGTGCGCCCGCTGATCTCCTCCTCGTAGTCCTCGCCCTGCTGGTAGCGATAGTAGAGGCGGGCGATCGGGGCGTGGCGCCAATCGACGATGCGCACGCCGTCCTGCAGGAAGGTGGCCTTGCCGAGGCACAGGTCGCGCTCGCGGCCGTTCTCGAGCAGGCGCAGATGACCGAAGTAGGGCGAGGCGGGGTCGACGCGCGGCGCCGCGCGCGACTCGCCGAGCTGGGCGCGCAGCGCGGTCAGCACGGTCCAGCGCTGGTTCAGCGCGGCGCGCTCGAAGTCGTCGATGCGGCCGCGCAGGAGCTGCTCGCGGACGTGCTCGAGCTCCTCGATGATCGCGGCTTCGGAGGGCGGCTCGCGGTGCGGCGCACGGGCGATGCCGTCGTTCACGCGCTCCAGCAGGGCGAGCTCCTCGGCGACGATCCGATCCGGCAAAAGGCCCCTCCACCTCGTCGGCGCCCCCGGGGAAGCCCCGCTCCCGGCGCGCCGGGGAATCTTCGCTTGTAAGGCAAATCGCCGAGGAATCCAAGAGGGTTTTGCGCGCGCACCGACGGCAAATGCGAAACCCACGGCTGGTCGCGGGGTTACGTCAGGGCGGCGGCGGGTTGGGCTGCGCCAGCAGGGCAAGGAAGGTTCGCACGTCGACGTCGGTGACGAGCACGCGCTCGCGGGTATGCCAGGCGTAGTTCATCGCCGAGTCGCACTCGAGGCAGTGGCCGAGGCCGAGCACGTGGCCGAACTCGTGGGCCACGAGCAGCCGCACCTGGTCGACGTCGAGGGTGTTGAAGGGGTTCGGCGTGGTGGAGATCTGCATCTCGCCGCCGACCCGCAGCCTGCCGTCGACCACCCGGAACGCCTGCCGGCCGAAGCCGCCGAAGGGTCCGGGGATGCGCCGCTTCCAGCGGACCTGCACCGGCGCCGCGTCGTCCTTCTCGACGAATTCGAGGCGGAACCACGGGCGCTTCGGCTGGATCGCCCGCTCCCACGTCTGCATCGCCTCGATCGCCGCGCGCCGTGCGTCCGCTCGGCTCCCGAGGCGCGGCGGGACCGACGGCGCCGCCACGGCGATGCGCCAGGGCATGTCCTCCGGGGTCACGTGCAGGTAGAGCCCCGCCCCGTCGGAGCGCACGAGGTTCGGGCGCAGGTAGGTGCCCTCGGCGTCGAGCGGAGCGGCCTCGGGCTCGGCGGGCTGCGCGAGCGCCGGCGCGGCTACGAAGGCGAGGGCCAGGGCGAGCGGGCGGAGCACGCTACGGGACGAGCAGCGGTGCGTAGCGCTCCTGAAGCGCGCAGCGCTTCGGGTTGATGCGGCGGGCGCTGCACTTCTCGAGGGTCGAGCGCGACGGGCGGTCCCCGATCGCGAACAGGTAGCACTCCGCCTGGACGCCGAGGCGGCGCGCGTTGGCGTCGCACTCCTCGAGGGCCTCGCGCGTGGCGCGCTCCTGGGACGCGAGGCTCTTGCCGTACTGGGCGCCCCAGGCGCGCTTGCCCTTCTCGTCGGCCGCGAGCGCCAGGGCCTTGCGGCCGTCGGCGGCCGCGTACGTGCGCACGGCCTCCTCGAAGGTGGAGCTCTCCCCGACGCGCGTCGTCTCGCAGGCGGCGACGAGGGCGGCGGCGGCCAGCAGCACGAAGACGGCGCGAGGGGTGCTCATCGGTCGGATCCTATCCCACGAGGCGCGGCGCACCAGCGGGCCCGGCGGGAGTTTCCGGCAACGCGTCGGCCCGGGCGGGCGGAGGTCGGGGCCGGCGATTGTCGAGCGGGCGGCTCGGCGGTACAAGAGGGCATGGGCCGCCTGCGCCTGCTGCTCGGGTTCTTCGCGATCGGGCTCGCGCTCTTCGCCGGGGATCGCCTGACCGCCTCCGTCCGCGCGGGGGCCGGGGCGGCTCCGCTCGCGGACGACGAGATCCTCTACCGCGAGGCTCTGGCGCGGGGGCTCGATCGCGAGGACCGCGGCGTGCGCCGCCGGCTGGCCCGGAACCTGGCGTTCCTGCGCGCGCCCGACGGCGACGCGGGCGGGGCGCCGCTCGCCCCCGACGCGGAGCAGGCGCTCTACCGCGAAGCCGTCGCACTCGGAATGGACCGGACCGACACCGTCGTGCGTCGGAAGCTGGTGCAGCGGGTGAAGCTCGAGATCGAGGCCGAGGCGCGTCGCGCGGAGCCGACGGACGCCGAGCTCCGCGCCTGGCTGGACGCGCATCCCGAGCGCGGCGCGGCGCCGCCGCGCGCCGCCTTCCGGCACCTGCTCTTCGACCCCGCGCGGCGCGGGCGGAACGCGGAGCGGGATGCCCGCCGCGCGCTGGCGGCGCTCGCTTCGGGTAGCGACGCCGCGGGAGACGCGTGCCTCGCCCCGGCCGAGCAGGCGCTGCAGTCCGAGGCGTCCGTCGCGCGCCTGCTCGGCCCCGCCTTCGCCGGCGCGCTCTTCGAGGCGCCGCTCGACGTCTGGGCGGGCCCGCTGCGCTCGAGCCTCGGCTGGCACCTGGTGCGCGTCTCGGAGCGTGCGCCGGCGGGGCCGCAGCGCATCGAGGCGGCGCGGGCCGAGGCCCGCGACGCCGTGCTCGCCGAGCGCGGCGCGGCCGCCCTGGAGCGCTTCCTCGCCGAACGCCGCGCGCGCTAGCCTGTCCCGATGCCGCACCTCCTCGTCGAGCGCGACGGCCCCGTGCTGATCGCCACCATGAACCGGCCCGAGCGCATGAACGCGCTCTCCCCCGAGATGTTCGCGCGCATGTACGACGCCTGGCGCGAGGCCTCGGAGGACGACGCGATCCGCTGCATCATCCTGACCGGCGCCGGCGGCAACTTCTGCTCCGGCATGGATCTGAAGGCGCTCTCGGGCAAGGACGGCGACGCCGACGACGAGTACGCCCGCCGCTTGCAGAGCGAGCGCGACCTGCCCTTCAAGGCGCTGCTGCGCAGCTATCGCCCGACCAAGCCGATCCTCGCCGCGGTCGAGGGCAACGCGATCGCCGGCGGCACCGAGATCCTCCAGGGCACCGACATCCGCGTCGCCGGCGAGAGCGCGCGCTTCGGCGTCTCGGAGGTGCGCTGGGGCCTCTACCCGATGGCCGGCTCGGCGGTGCGCCTGCGCCGCCAGATTCCCTACACCGTCGCGGCCGAGATCCTCCTGACGGGCAAACACATCTCGGCGCGCGAGGCGCTGGCCCTGGGTCTCGTGGGCCACGTCGTGCCCGACGGGCAGGCCCTGGCCCGGTCGAAGGAGATCGCCGCCACCATCGCCGAGAACGGCCCGCTCGCCGTCGAAGCGGTGCTGAAGACGCTCCACGCCACCGACGGCATGACCGAGGCCGAGGCGCTGGCCTTCGACCTGCAGGTGGGCCTGCCGATCTTCGCGACGAAGGACGCGAAGGAGGGCCCGCGCGCCTTCGCGGAGAAGCGCAAGCCGAACTTCACGCGGAGCTGAGGCCCCGCGCGATCAGAGCCCGGCCAGCAGCGCCGCGCCGAAGCGCTCGGGATCCTCGACCATCGGGAAGTGGCCGACGCCCTCGAGCAGGTGGAGCTCGGCGTCGGGCCGCGCCTTCGCGAGGCGGTGGGCCATCGCGACGCGCGCGATCGGGTCGTCCGTGCCCCACACGATCGCGAGGGGCGCCGGGTGCCGTTCGATCGCACCGGTCCAGCGCGGCTCGTGCTTCCGGCGCTCGTCGATGTAGCGGATGATGCGCGGCAGCAGGAGGTGGCCGTCGCCGCGCAGCATCCCGTCGACCAGCTCGGCGACGTGCGCCGCGGCCCGCGCGCGGTGGCGTTCGCCCATCAGCCCCGACAGCGAGGCCTCGAGCGCCTGGCGAGGGGGCGCGAGGTTCGCGGCGAGGCGGGCGTCGGGGAGCTTCAGCAGAGCGAGCTGGCCGGGAGACAGCTCGACGAGGTCCATGTAGATGGAGCCGTTCGTGACCACCCGCGCGGCGACCTCGAAGCCGAGCCGGCCCTCGAGGCTCCGGGCGAGCAGCTCGCCGCCCACCGAGTCGCCGACGTCGTGGGTCAGCAGCGCCACCCGCGCCAGGCCGAGCCGCGCGGCGACGCCTTCCGCGAGGTCGGCCTGCTCGAACAGCGAGTAGGCCTGGTCGGGCTTGTCGGAGAGCCCGAAGCCGAGCAGGTCGAAGGCCACCACCCGGCGCGTGCGCCGCAGGGCCGGCACCACCTCTCGCCAGTCCAGCGAAGAGGTCGGGAAACCGTGCAGGATGAACGCCGGGGGCGCCGCCTCGCGCTCCGCCGGGAGGTCCACCACGAAGAGCCGGCGCCCGCCGATCTCGAGCCGCGAGCCCAGGTCTTCCCAGCGTTCCATCGGCCCCTCCGCCCAGGCACGACTCTTGCGAATCTCCGCCGGCAACGCACGGTGCAGGATGATCGGACCCGATCCGGGCCCCGGAACCGAGCCGAGCGCAACGAAACATTGCCGAGGAGGACGAGATGCTGCTGCTTCGAAGCCTTCGAGATCGTTTGAAAGGGGGCGCGGCGAAGGGGGCCGCTGCCATGCTGCTGATCCTGGCCGCCGCGGCGTCCGCGGGGGCGATCACCGGCACCGTGACGCTGGACCAGCCCGACGCCGTCGTGACCCGCCCGGATACCGGCTCGGTCGAGCTCGTCTTCGGCGGCACCCTCTACGTCGACAGCGGCTTCGCCTCCGCCATCCCGTTCGTCACGTACCCCTACCTGGAGACGAACAGCTCGGATCGCCTCGACGCCGTCTACCATCCGGACGTGCTCGCCTGGCTGGTCGCCGCGCGTGCGACAGGCGGCCTCTACAGCGGCCCCCTGTTCACCGTGACCGTCGACGTCGGCGACCCCCTCGGCCTCTACGACCACATCCACGCCAGCTCGACCGCGTCCTACTTCTACGTGTACTTCAACTCCAGCTCGGCACAGCGCACGAACCTGGCGGCCTACTCGGTGGAGGTCGTACCCGAGCCGCGGACCTGGCTCCTGCTCGGTACCGGGCTCGCCGGTCTCGCGGCGCGCCCTCGCCGCCGCCCGGGCGGTCCGCGGCAGCCCTGAAGCCAAACGCGGAGGGTAGTGAGGGCGATTGCCCCCAGGAGGGGCTCCGCGGGCAATCCCACCCGACCCTCAAGCGAATCCTCCCGCGGGCCGACTCAGACCTGGGACCGGGGGGTAGCATGCGCTTCGAGTTCCCGGCAGACCTCGGCCTCGCCGTTCCGCTCGCGATGGCGCTGCTCTCGCTGCGGCTGTTCCGCCTTGCCTGGCGGACGCGGCGGCTGCCGGAGCTGCTGGTCGGCGCCTACTTCCTCGTGGTCCCGTTCGCGATCTCCCTCGCGATCCGGGTCGAGCGCTTCGCTCCCCAGGACGCCGCCGCGGTGCGCGCGGCCTCGAATGCGCTCTTCACGATCGGCGGGGCGGCGCTGCTGCTTTTCTCGTGGTGCGTGTTCCGGCCCGCCGAGCGCTGGGCGCGCTGGCTGGCCGTGGGCGGATCCCTCGGCTTCGCGGCGCTCTGGGCGGCCGGCTTCCCCACCGGCGCCTATCGGGACGATTCGAGCTTCTTCCTGCTGCTGCCCGTGTACGCCTCGTATCTCTGGGTCTTCCTGGAGTCCTTCCGCTACTACCGGATGCTGCGCCGGCGCCGCGCCCTCGGCCTCGCCGACCCGGTGCTCACCAACCGCTTCCTGCTGTTCGCGATCTGGACCGGCAGCGTCTTCGCGATCACCGTCCTGGGCGTCGTGGGCAGCCTCGCGCAGCTCGCGAGCGGCACCTTCCACGACGGGGGCGGCCTCGGCGACCCCGTGATCCTCGGCATCACCCGCGTGCTCGCGATCCCGATCGCCGTCTCGATCTGGCTCACCTTTCTTGCGCCCGCGCGCTACCACGCCTGGCTGCGCGAGCGCGCGACGGCCGCTTCCTAGCGGGGCCTTGTAGTCGGCCCGAGCCCCTTCGATAAGCGGAGGTGGGGCTAGGGAAACCGATGGCGTTCGACGCGCCGACGCTTCTTCTCAACCTCGGGCTCGCGGCCGTCTACTTCGTGACGGGACGGCTGGGCCTGCAGATCGCCGGATACGCGGACAGCGTGACGCTCGTCTGGGCCCCGGCCGGCATCGCACTGGCCGCGCTCGCCCTGTACGGCCGGCGGCTCTGGCCGGGCGCGGCGCTCGGCGCCTTCGGGGTGAACCTCCTGACGGGCGTGGGGGCGCCCGCGGCGCTCGGAATCGCGGCCGGGAACACGCTCGGGGTCCTCGCTGGCTTGACCCTCTACGAGCGCATCGGGGGCGCCGCCAGCCTCGGCCGCAAGCGCGACGTCGCAGCGCTCTTTGCTGCGGCGGCCGGCCTCCCGCTGGTGAGCGCGAGCGCGGGCGTGGCCCGATCAGACGGCGGGCGCCTGGCTCTGGTGGGCGCGCGCGCATGTTCGACCGGTTCTTCAGCACCAAGGCGCCAGGCCGCGGCCTGGGGCTCGCGGCCGCGCTCGGCGTGGTGCGCGGCCATCGCGGCCAGCTCGAGGTGCAGAGCGCCCCCGGCGAGGGCACCGCCGTGCGCCTGTACCTGCCGGCGTCGCCGCGCACGGCGGGCCAGGCGCCCGCGCCGGCGCCCCCCGAAGACGGGCGGCCGGGTGGCACGATCCTCGTGGTGGAGGACGACTCCACGCTGCGCGCCGCGGTCGAGCGCGCTCTCGCGGCGAACGGCTTCGGTGTGCTCACCGCCTGCGACGGCTCCGAGGCCGTCGAGCTCTTCCGTGTGCACGCAAGCCAGATCGAAGCGGTGCTGCTCGACCTGACCCTGCCGGGCCTCTCGGGCGCGGAGGTGCTCCCCGCCCTGCGTGCGCTGCGCCGGGACGTTCCGGTCGTGGTCTGGAGCGGCTACAGCGACGCCGAGATCGCAGCCCACTTCGCGGGCGCCGCGCCCGACGCCGTGCTCGCCAAGCCGCTGCAGCCGAAGGACCCGTTCGCCGCGCTGCGCAGCGCGATCGAGTCGCGCCGCGGCTGAACAGGGATCCGGGGGCGCGCCCCCGCGTTCCCCTACGGCGCCTCCGGATCCCGGGCGCGCGCGGCGTCGTAGCCGGCGAGCAGGCCGCGGAAGCGCTCTTCGACGAGGCCCTTCGAGCCCGGGTGCGTGATCACGTAGAGCTCGTTGCGGCGCACCGCATCGAGCACGGCGGCGGCGGCGCGCTCGGGCTCGATGAAGGTCTGGTTGGCGGCGTCTCCGCTCTTCATCACGGCGAGGACGTCGTCGCGCGAGAGCTTCGAGGTGCCGAGCTCCGCGGGGCGGTTGCGCTCGCTCTTCAGGATGCCGGTCTTCACCGGGCCCGGGCAGAGCACCGAGACGCCGATGCCGTGGGGCTCGAGATCGAGGCGCAGGCACTCGGAGAGCGCGACCACGGCGGTCTTCGAAGTGGTGTAGACGCCGTTGGCGTGGCCCGGCACCAGCCCGGCGATCGAGGCGGTGTTGACCACGTGCCCCTCGCCGCCCTGCTCGATCATCTTCGGCACGAACGCGTGCACGCCGTGGATGGCGCCCCACAGGTTCACCGAGAGCACCCACTCCCAGTCCGCGAGGCTGCGCTGGTGGGTGAGGCCGATGACGAGCACGCCGGCGTTGTTGCAGAGCAGTTGGCAGCCGCCGAGCTCGCCGAAGGTGCGCTTGGCGAAGTCCTCGAGCGCCTCGGGCCGGCGCACGTCGACGCCGGAGGCCAGTGCGCGGCGGCCGCGTTTGCGGACCTCCTGCGCGACGCCTTCGACCTTCGACGCCTCGACGTCGGCGAGGGCCACGTCCATGCCGGCGTCCGCGCAGGCGAGGGCGAGGGCCGCGCCGATGCCGCCTCCCGCGCCGGTGATGGCCGCGACGCGGCCGCTGAGCTGATCCAAGATCCGCGCTCCTTCCTTCAGACCTTCCGGGCGGTCGTCCCGGGCGGCTGACGATACCAGCCGGGGTCGCCGGCGCCCGCCAGCTCGTCGCGCACCTTCAGCACGGTGAACATGCCGCCCATCTCGATGTTCCCGTGCGGGCCCTCGCCCATCATCATCGGCAGCGTGTTCTCGGGGCCTTCCATGTGGCCGGCGTGGTCCTGGTGCTCGGCCATGCCCCGCTCGCCCATCACCATCGCGCCGGGCACCTGCTCGCGGAGCCGATCGCCGACGCCGTCCAGCTTCGCGCCGATCACGTTGGGGATGCCGTGACCCATCGCGTTCATGGTGTGGTGGGATTTGTGGCAGTGCAGCGCCCAGTCGCCCGGCGCGTCGGCGGTGAACTCGAAGGTGCGCGTCGAGCCCACCGGCACCTGCACCGTGGCCGCCGGCCAGCGCGCGCTCTTCGGGATCGACCCGCCGTCCGTCCCCACCACGTCGAAGCTGTAGCCGTGCAGGTGGATCGGGTGCTCGTCCATGCTGAGGTTGCCGATGCGGATCCGCACGCGGTCGCCGGTCTTCGCGACGAGGGGCGCGGTGCCGGGAAAGACGCGCCCGTTGAAGGTGAAGAGGTTGAAGTCGAGCATCACCGACGGGTCCGGCCGGTAGCTGCCCGGATGCACGGCCCAGGCGTGGAGCAGCAGGCCGAAGTCGCGCTCCACGGGCTCCGGCTCGCGCGGATGGACGATCAGCAGGCCCATCATGCCGAAGGCGATCTGCACCATCTCGTCGGCATGGGGGTGGTACATGTAGGTGCCGTGCTGGCGCAGCGTGAACTCGTAGACGTACGTCTCGCCGGGCCGGATGTGGGGCTGGTTGAGGCCGCCGACGCCGTCCATGCCGTTCGGCAGCAGGATGCCGTGCCAGTGGACGGTCGTGTGCTCGGGCAGGCGGTTGGTCACGTAGATCCGCACGCGGTCGCCCTCCACGACCTCGAGCGTGGGGCCCGGCGAGAGGCCGTTGTAGCCCCAGCACTTCACCGTCATGCCATCCGCGAACTGGCGGTCGACGGGCTCGGCGACCAGCCGGAACTCCTTCGCGCCGTCCACGAGCTTCCACGGCAGGGTGGCGCCGTTCGGCGTCGTGACGGGGGTGTAGGAGCCGTCGCCCGCGGCCGGCGCGGCGGCCGCGGGCTCGCCGTCCGCGGCCGCGAGGGGGCGCGCGGAGAGGAGCGCCGCGCCCCCCGCCGCCGCTGCGAAGCGCTGGAAGAGCTGTCGTCGGGTCCACATGGCTAGTGGCCTCCGTGGTGGTGGTGCTCGTGACCTTCGGAAGGCGCGGGCGGCGCGGGCTCGGCCTCGCCGTCGCGCGCGGGCTCGGCCGCGGGCGCCGGCAGCTTCCGGCCGAGGGCGAGCTCGAGCTCGGCGTGGGCGATCCAGGCGTCGCGCAGCGCCGACAGGGAGTCGCGGTAGGCGGCGAGCTCGTCCTGGCGCGCGGCCAGCAGCTCGAAGGCGCCGACGATCATGTAGTTGTACTCGCGGAGCGTCAGCGCCACGAGCCGCGCGTGGAGCGGCAGGGTCTCGCGGCGCAGCCGCTCGGCGCGGGCGCGCGCGCCGGCGAGGCGCGCGGCGGCCTCGCGCACGTCCGAGCGCGCATCGAGCCGCGCCGCGGCCAGCTCGCGCTCGGCGCGCCGCTGCGCGGCGGCGAGGCGGGCCACGTTCGCCTGGCCCTGGTCGAAGACCGGCAGCGCGAGCGCGAGCGAGGGGCCGAGGCTCCAGCCGCCCTCGGGCTCGCGGTCGCTGGTGACGCCGACCTCGACGAGCGGCACCCAGCGCCAGCGTCGCGCCAGGGCGTGGGCCTGGGCGAGCGCCTCGCTCGACGCCGCCGCCGCGAGGACGTCGAGGCGGCGCTCCGCGGCCTCCGCTTCGAGCCCCGCGACGTCGAGGGCCTCCGCGCCGAGGGCGGGGAGCCGGCCCGGCACGCTCCAGCCGTCCTCGCCGGGTCGGGTGGCGAGGGCGCGCGCCAGGCGCGCGCGCGCCTCTGCCGCTTCGGCCTCGGCTCCGAGCACCCCGAGGTGCGTCTCCTCGGCGAGCGCTCGCTGGGCCAGCAGCTCGCGCTCGGGGAGGTTCCCGGCCTCGACGAGCCGCTCCGCATAGTCGACCGCGGTCCGGGCGGCGCCGTCGAGGTCGCGCAGCGCCGCAAGAAGCTCCTGGCTGGCGACGAGGCCGTAGTAGTCGGCGCGCACCGCCGCCGCGGCGGAGAGCACCTCGCCGGCGACGCGCAGCTTCGTCGCCGCGAAGTCGCGGGTCGCGAGGTCGCGCCGCGCCGGCAACAGCGCGAGCTGCAGCAGGTCGAGGGTGAGATCGAAGGCCTGGCTGGTGCCGAGGTCGCCGCTCAGCCCCCACTGCGGGTTGACCGACAACGTCGGGTTCGCGGGCCGCGACGCCTGGACGAGGTCCGCCTGGGCGACGCCGAGCTCTTCGTAGGCCGCCTGGAGCGAGGGGCTGCGCAGCAGCGCGACCTCCACGGCGTCGCCCAGGCCGAGCTCGCCTTCGAGCCGCGGCGCGGTGCGCGCGAGGATGGCGTCCTGCTCTTCCGCGTCCGCCGACCAGGCGATGCCGCCGGCGCCGCGCTCGGCGGCGAGCTGCTCGACGTCGCCGAAGCCGCCCTTCGCCGGCACCTGCGCGCAGGCCGAAGCGAGGCCCGCGACGGCGAGCAGCGGCACGAGAGTGCGATGGGGTCTCTGCATGGGAAGTTCTTCTCCTGGTGGGTGAGAGCGTCCTGCGCCCGCAGGCGCGGCGGCCCTCAGCTCACAGGAGACGAACGGTCGACGCGCGCAGCGGGTCCGGCGCGCGCGCCGAGGCGACACGCGGCAGCGTCAGGCCGCCCGCTGCCGTGACTCGCACGCGCGGCGCCGGCGCCGCGCCGAGCAGCGCCGCGGGCGCTGCCGGCGCCGCGACGGCCGAGGCGGGACCGACGAGGCTGTGGAGGCTCGCGCACTGGGAGCAGCCCGCGGGCGGCTCTTCGTCCGGCGCTGCGGGCGCGCGGTGACAGGGCGGGAGCTCCGCGGCCTGCGACCGCAGCGAGGCCGTCTGCGCCGCGATCACGCACGGAAGCCGCAGGATTCCCAGCACCGCCAGGGCGGCGAGCAGGAGCGCGGCGATCGAGCGGGTCGGCTTCACATACCCTCCAGGGGTATCAGGAAAGTCTATCGGTCCTCGTCCGGATCGGCAAGCCGCCCCGCCTCCGCGAGCCGACCGATCCGCGCCGGCGGAAGGTGCCCCGCGCGGGCGAGCCAGCGGAGCGCGTCCGCGAAAGACTCGGCCGGGTCGCGGAAGGCGAGGCCCAGGGCCTCGAGGGTGCGCGAGCTGTCCGCCCCCGGCCAGCGGGTGGCGAAGGTCATCGCCTCGTGGGTGAGCGGGAAGTCGAAGGAGACGAAACGCTTCGCGAGGTCGCCTCCCCGACCCGCCACCCGGAGCAGCGCGCCGGGGAGCGACAGACGGCGCACGCGTCCCCCGGTGAGGCGGTCCAGCAGGTCCGCCACCTCCCGCCAGGCGAGGAACGGCCCGCCGGCGACGTAGGGCCCTGCGGACGCCCGGCCCAGCAGCAGCGCGGCGTGGATGCGCGCCAGGTCGCGCACGTCGACGACGCTGATGCCGCTCGAGGTCAGCGCGATGAAGTCGCGCAGGAAGATCATCAGCGTGTGGTTCATCTCGGAGAGGCCCGGGTCGTCGGGCCCCACGACGCCGCCCGGGTAGCTGATGCGCAGCGGAGCGCCGCGGGCGAGCAGCTCGCGGGCGAATCGCTCGGCGGCCACCTTCGAGCGCGCGTAGGGGCTCGTCGCCTCGGCGAGCGGCGAGTCGGGCCCGATCGGCTGGGCGCCGGGACGGAACAACGCCGCGGAGCTGGACACGTAGACGATCGAGCGCACGCCGCGTTCGGCGGCCTCGCCGAGCACGATCTCGACGCCCTCGGCATTGGTGCGGTGCGCCTCCGCGGCGCGGTGGGCCTCGAGCGCGACGAGCGCCGCCGCGTGGAGCACCGCGTCGCAGCCCGCGAGTGCGCGGCGCACGCTGGCGCGGTCGGTGACGTCGCCCACCACGACGTCGCGGAGCGTCAATCCGTGCGGGGCGAACACGCGCAGGGCCTTGGCCGGGTCGCGCACCAGCAGCCGCACCTCGCAGCCTTCGCGGGCGAGCTCGACGGCGCTGTGGGAGCCGACGAAGCCGGTGCCCCCGGTCACCAGTACGCGCACGGACGGCTCCCCGGTCAGGAGCCCGCGCGCAGGTCGCGCGGCAGGCCGAGCAGGCGCTCGCCGATGATGTTGCGCTGGATGTTCGACGCGCCGCCCGCGATCGAGGTGGCGATGGTGAACATCGACTGCGAGAGCCAGGCGCCCGGGGTGAGCTTCGGGAGGGTGTAGCCCTGGGCCTCCTCGTCCGTCGGCATCACCAGCGCCTGTTCGCCGGTGAGGTCCACCGCGAGGGCCGTCAGCGCCATGGTCAGGTTCGTCGAGTGGAGCTTGGTGACGAGCATCGCCGCCATCACCTTCATGAACTCGCCCTTGGCGCTTGCGGTGAGTTGTCGCAGGTTGGTGTACTCCTGGGCGAGCAGGTGGCCCTCGAGGCGCGAGAGCCGGCGGCGCACGTCCAGGTCTTCGAGGGCCGGGCGACCGCCGCGCTCGGTGCGGCGCGCCAGCTCCACCACGCCGTTGAAGAGCCGGCGGATGTAGTTGGGGTCGCCGATCAGCTTGCGCTCGTGGACGAGCGTCGAGCGCGAGACCTTCCAGCCCTCGCCGCGCTGGCCCAGCAGGTTGTCGGCCGCGGTACGCGCGCCGTCGAAGCTGACCTCGTAGAACTCGGCGCCGCCGTTCATCTGCCGGAGCGGGGCCACGCGCACGCCGGGTTGCTTCATCGGCACCAGCAGGTAGGAGATGCCGGCGTGCTTCGCGGCGCCCGGCTCGGTGCGAAACAGGCCGAACATCCAGTCGGCCTCGCCCGCGAGGCTGGTCCACACCTTGTGGCCGTGGATCACCCACTCGTCGCCGGCCAGCTCGGCGCGGCTCGAGAGCGAGGCGAGGTCGCTGCCGGCGCCCGGCTCGCTGTAGCCCTGGCACCAGCGGATCTCGTGGCGCAGGGTCGGCGGGATGAAGCGCTGCTTCTGCGCGTCGCTGCCCCATTCGAGCAGCGTGGGCGCGACCATCGCCGGGCCCATCGAGGGCAGGCTGCCGGGCACGCCGCTGGCGGCGAACTCCTCCAGCAGGATCGCGTCGCGGATCGCGTCCGCGGGCTGCTCGGAGCCGCCGAAGCGCTTCGGGACTTCGCGGTACAGATAGCCGCGCGCCACCGCGCGCTCGCGGAACAGGGCGTGCTGGCGCTCGGCGGGCAGCTCCGCCTCCGCGCCGCGCAGCGGCCAGGCGCCTCTCAGGAAGGTGCGCACCTCGGCGCGGAAGGTCTCGTGCTCGGCGCTGTAGCGCAGGTCCATCTCACCAGCCTCCGAGCCGCGCGCTGCGGTCGTGGTGCAGGTCCGGGGTCCCCAGGAAGTGGCGGTCGAAGAGCGCGCGCTTGTACCAGAACTGGAGATCGCACTCCCAGGTGAAGCCGATGCCGCCGTGGAGCTCGAAGGCGCCGCGCCCCACCGCCATCGCCACCTCGGTGACGTGGGCCTTCGCGATGGCCGAGGCCTTGGGCGATTCCGCCGCGCGGTGGTCGAAGGCGTGGGCCGCGAACCAGACCAGCCCGCGGCACGGCTCGGTGTCGGTCACCAGGTTCGCGAGCTGGTGCTTGACCGCCTGGAACTGGGCGAGGGGCTGGCCGAACTGCTTTCGGGCCAGGGTGTAATCGCGGGTCAGCTCGATCATGCGCCAGGCGGCCCCGAAGGCGTCGGCGGCGAGCAGCGCCAGGCCCGCGTCGACGACGCGCGGCGCCGCGGCGACCCCGTTCGGCAGCGCCTCCGCAGGCGCCTCGGCGAAGCGCAACGTGGCGATGCGCTGGGTGCGGTCGAGGGCGTCGACGGGCAGGGCGCTCGCTCCCGCAGCGCCGGTCTCGAGCAGCGCGAGCCCGCCGCCCGCGGTGCCGACCACGGCGAGCTGCGCGCGCTCGGCGTGGGGCACGCTCGTCTTCGTACCCGACAGACGACCGCCCGCGAGGCGCGTCGTCCAGCTCTCCGGCAGCCAGCGCTCGCCCGGCTCGCCGAAGGCGACGGTGCCGATCCGCTCGCCGCTCGCGAGCGCCGGCAGCCAGCGTCGGCGCTGGGCGTCGCTGCCGCCGAGCTGGATGGCGAGGCCCGCGAGCGTGTGGCCGAGGAACGGGCCGGGGAAGGCGCTCGCGCCGAGCGCCTCGGCCACCAGCGCGCACTCCAGCAGCTCGAGGCCCGCGCCGCCGTGCTCCTCGGGCAGCGCGAGCCCCGCGCAGCCGAGTTCGGCGAGGCCCTTCCAGAGCGCGGGATCGAAGCCTCCGGCCTCGTACACCTCGCGCAGCCGCGTCACCGGGCATTCGCCCCGCACGAAGCCGCGCACCGTTTCCTGGAGGAGCTCCTGCTCTTCCGAGAGTCCGAAATCCATCGTCTCGCTTCTCTGTACGCCAGGAGGGCCTGGCGCGGCGCATGCCGAGCATCCACGGGCGAGTCA
>Ga0105107_10000081_pt1 | contig 48404 bp, 41 predicted proteins | sample PPLLaktember2015_6_FD_79335 | JGI IMG/M metagenome (GOLD analysis project Ga0105107, IMG submission 79335) | Freshwater sediment microbial communities from Prairie Pothole Lake near Jamestown, North Dakota, USA - PPLs Lake P8 Core (1) Depth... | ecosystem: Environmental > Aquatic > Freshwater >...
CGCTCGGGCAGCTCAGGTCGAGGTCGTCCGCCACCTCGAGGGCGTTACAGGCAGCCTCCTTGGCGGCCGCGATCACGCAGAGCGTGAGCCCGTTCACCGTCGTCGCGTCTTCGCAATCGAACAGCCCGTCGACCTGGCCATCCACGCACTCTTGGCGATACCCGTGTTGGCCTTGCTCTCCGCCTTGGCGAGCGACGTGTCCGCCGCGACGCCGGCGTCGATGCCGGCTGCGATGGCCGGCCCGGCGGCGCCGCCCTTCAGCGTGCTCTTCTTGGCCTTGTTGGCTGCCGAGAGCCACTTGTTCAGCACTGCGGCGTACTGCTTCATCACCTCGGCTTGGCAGCCCGCACCGGGCTTGTCGGCGGCCTTGTCGGCGATCGCGGCGGGATCCCCGAGAACCTCGGCGAGCCCTTCCTGCACCTCGTCCACGCCCGCGCCGTTGACGGTCGCCGCGTCGGTGAAGGGCTGCCCGGCGACGGGCAAGTTCGCGCCGGTGCACTTCTTGCCCGAGATGGTCTTGGTCGTCTTGTCCCCCGCCTTCCCGACCTTGCCCTTCACGTCCATCCCGAGGCACATCGCGAGGGTCGTCTTGCCGGCGGCCACGTCCTTCACGCACTTGGAGTTGTCCGAGGTCTGGGCCTTCGCCACGCCGGCGAGGTTCTTGTTCACGGCGTTGATGCACTTCTGCTGACCCTTGGTCGGGGACGGCGCGATCGTCATGCAGTTCGCGTCGCAGGTCTCTCCGTTCGGCGGATCGCAGGTTTCGGGCGGAGTGATCACGTCGTTGCCGCAGGCCGTCGCGGTGCAGTTCCCGGGCGACTCCGCCGAGGGGTCGTCGTCGCAGCCGTCGCCGTTGGTCGCGTTGCCGTCGTCGCACACTTCGGCAGGCGTGGCCGCAGCGTCGACCTCGCCGTCGCCGCAGTCGAACTGGCAGTCCGGCGTGGTGCCCGCGGTGCAGCCGTCGTCGTCGACGGTGTTGCTGTCGTCGCACTCCTCGGCGGGTCCGGGCGCCGGATCCGGGTTCGTGATGCTGTCGCCGCAGACTTCGGGCAGGCAGCTCGGGTAGCTGCAGCCGTCGCCGGAGACGGTGTTGCCGTCGTCGCAGGCCTCCTCCGGCTCGCAGATCTCGTTGTCGCCGCAGACGCACGGGTTGCCCGCGCGGGAAGGCTCCCCGGTCAGGGCGACGAACAGCAGGATCAGGGCGCTCAGCAGGGTCCACATCATGGCCGGGACCTCCTCGGGGCCATCCTATCACGCGCGCCGGCGGAGACGTCCGCTCGAAAAGAGAAGCGCCCGGTGGGTTTCCCCACCGGGCGCTTCGAGGGAGGCGGTCGTCCCGGCTGCCCGGGACGACCTGTGTCTTGAGCCTACAGGCAGGTCAGGTCGAGGCCGTCGGCGGCCTCGAGCGCCTCGCACGCCGCCCGCTGGGCCTCCGTGGAGACGCACGTGGTGAGCGCCGCCACGGTGGTGGCGCCACCGCAGTCGAAGAGCGCATCGACCTGGGCATCGGTGCACTTCTTGCCGAGGCCCGTACCGACCTTGGTCACGGCCTTGCCGAGCGCCGTATCGGCCGCGACGCCCGCATCGATGCCCGTCGCGAGGTCCGCCGCACTGCCGGCCGGCGGGGGCGTGCCGCCCTTGCCGCCCTTCAGCGTGCTCTTCTTGGCCTTGTTGGCGGCCGACAGCCACTTGCCGACGACCGCGTTGTACTGCTTCACGGCCTCGGCCTGGCACTTCGCGCCTTCCTTGTCCGCACTCTTGAGGGCGATCGTCGGGTCGGCGCCCAGGATGACCGTCGTGCCTTCCAGGACCTGATCGGAGCCGGCTCCGTTCACGGTCGCGGCGTCCGTGAGCGCGAGGGTCGCCAGGCCCTCACCCGTGCACTTCTTGCCCGTGATGGTCTTGGTCGTCTTCTCGCCGGCCTTGACCGTCTTCGGCCCGTCGACGAGGCAGGTCAGCTCGTCGGCCACCTTGCCCGACGCCGTGTCCTTCACACACTTCGAGATCTCGCCGCCCTGGGCCTTGGCCACGCCGGCGAGGTTCTTGTTGACCGCGTTGATGCAGCCCTGCTGCTTCTTCGTCTGCGGTACGTCGGCCTCCGTCTGGCACGTCGCATCGCAGCCGTCGTCGGGAGTCGTGTTGCCGTCGTCGCAGGTCTCGGGCGCCGTGATCACGCCGTTGCCGCACGCGGTCGCGGTGCAGTTGCCCGGCGAAGTCGCCGACGGGTCGTCGTCGCAGCCGTCGCCGTTGGTCGCGTTGCCGTCGTCGCAGACCTCGGCGGGCGTCGCCGCCGCGTCGATCTCGCCGTCGCCGCAGTCGAACTGGCAGTTCGGCGTGGTGCCCGCGGTGCAGCCGTCGTCGTCGACGGTGTTGCCGTCGTCGCACTCCTCCTCCGGTCCGGGTGCCGGATCCGGGTTGACGATGCTGTCGCCGCAGACTTCGTCCAGACAGCTCTCGCCGCTGCAGCCGTCGCCGGAGACGGTGTTGCCGTCGTCACAGGTTTCCGGCGGGTCGATCGTGCTATCGCCGCACACCGCAGTGGGGCCAGCCTGCGCCGCACCCGAGAGCCACGTGGTCGTGAACACGGCCAGCGCGGCGTAGAACGCCAGGGTCAGAACCTTCTTCGACATCCGTTTCAAACCTCCCTCGTGATACATCCCCGCCACCGCGCGGGCGCGCCCGACTCGGTCGGGTTGGACCGGTCGCAATATTGGTAGCGAATCGCGTGTCCGCGCAACAGTTTTTTTCTCTCGGGCGGTTTGCCGGCCAGTTGCCGCATCGGAGCGGGGCCGTCGAGGCATCCGCAGATCGAGCGGCGGACCCCGCGCCCGGGCTGATGAAGCCGCCCCTGCCGCTCTTCGTCACCCCGCGGAATCTGCCTTTGTTCCCGCGGGGATCGAGCGCTTTCTCAGCTCCTGGGCGGGGTCGGCAGGCGGGCCCCGAGGTCCCGCACCAGCAGGCGGAGCCTGCGTTCGGCGCGTCCCTCTTCCACCTTGGTGCTCCCGATCTCCGTGGAGATCCGCACCACGTAGGCGTGGCGCGGGCGGCGGAGCGGCGACTGGTCGAGGGCGAGGAGCTCGCGAAGCGCCTCGCGCCAGGTGCTCTCCACCCCGACGTACCAGATCCAGGAGAGCATCCGGCGCCCCTCGGAGATCGCCACCACCCGCTCGCCGGCCATCCCGCCCGCGAAGACCTCGGGCCGCGCCTCCTCCACGCTCCAGCCGCGGCCCTTCACGAGGTGCTTCTGCGAGCGAAGGCTGTTCGAGCGGCTCTGGCGCGCGTCCTCGCCGACGAAGGCCTCCACCCGCGCGCGCTGCTTCGCGGACGCGACGGTGCCGAACGGAGCCGGGTCCGCGACGTAGAGTCGCTGGTCGGAGCGGAGGAAGCGCACGGAGCCGAGGAACAGATGGTCGACGTCGAGGCTGCGCTCGCTTCGCCACGGCGGGGCGGCCTCGGCCAGCAGGTCGCCGGGCGCCGTGACCGGCGGGGTCGCGTAGCGCGGAATCAGGGAGGCGAGCGCTGCCGCCCCCAGCCAGGCGACCACCGCCCGCGGCGGGCGCGTCGGCCAGGGCGCGCCCGGCCCGCCGGGCTCGGGCGCCGGCTCGCGCGGCTCGACCAGCCGGTCGAGCAGCGCGATGCAGAGCGCGCCCAGCGCGAACACCACGACCCCCTGGGTCGTGTGCCCGGCCCAGAAGTCGCTGTCGGGGAAGAGCACGAGGCCGACCACCCGGGGGCCGTTCAGGGCGAAGGCGATCAGCGGCGCCGCGAGGGCGAGGATCAGCCCGCGGCCGAAGCTTGCGCCGGTGTGCCAGGCCCAGGCGAGGGCCAGGAGCGTCAGCACCTCCATCGAGCCGAGGCCGCTGCAGCCTTCGATGACGATGAAGGTGTGGGTGGCGGTCCGGATCACGTCGGACGCCTGCATGGCGGTGACGCCGAGCGGCGACAGCAGCGCGTAGGCGTAGTCCGAGGTCCAGAGCTGGAGCGGGTAGACGATCTGGTTCACGAGGGCGCCGGGCGCGGGCATCGCGAAGCCGAGCAGCAGCACGGGCAGCGCGATCGCCCGCGCGAAGCGCGCGCCGCAGCAGGCGTACGCGCCGCCGAGCGCCATCGCGATCGTGCCGAGCAGGACGAGGTCCGGCGCCGAGACGAAGCGGCCCCAGCCGAGCAGCGCCAGCCCCGGCGTCAGCAGCGCCGCGGCGCGGAGCGGCGAGCCTGGGGCGCCGACCTCGCGGCGCAGCGCGTGCCGCCGCGAGAAGAGCAGCACGACCGACACGAGGGTGATCAGCCAGGGCGGGTTGTCGGCGGCGTCGAAGAGCATGCTCTCGACGTCGCCGGCCGTGCCGCTCGACAGCGCGAAGGCAATCGCTTCGCGCCAGGCGAAGGCGGTGAGCGCGGCGAGGCCAAGCCACGCCGGGAGCGGCGCCATGCTGCCTCAGCTCCCCAGCGTCACCACGCTGCGCGCCGCCTCGCCCGCCTTCATCTTCTCGAAGGCGACGTGGATCTGCTCGAGCGGAAGGCGCGCAGAGATCATCTCGTCGAGCTTCAGGCGGCCGTCGAGGTAGAAGTCGACGTAGCGCGGCATGTCGATGCGGAAGCGGTTGCTGCCCATCATCGAGCCGACCACCGTCTTGCCCTGGAGCACGATGTCGAGCCCCGGCAGCTCGAGGTTCGTGCCGAGGGGCACCACCCCGACCAGCACGCAGGTGCCGCCCTTGCGCACCATCGCGAGCGCCTGGGCGGAGGTCGCCTTCGTGCCGATGCACTCGAAGGAGAAGTCCGCGCCGCCGCCGAGCCGCGCCAGCACCTGGGCCGCGGGGTCGCCCTGGGAGGCGTCGACCCCTTCGGTGGCGCCGAGCTCGCGGGCCAGGTCGAGCTTCCACGGCACCGTGTCCACCGCGACGATGCGGCTCGCGCCGGCGATCCGGCAGCCCTGCACCGCCGCCAGGCCGACGCCGCCGCAGCCGATCACGACCGCCGTGTCGCCGGGCCGCACGCGCGCCGTGTTCAGCGCGGCGCCGAGCCCGGTCGTCACGCCGCAGCCGATCAGCGCGGCGCGGTCGAGGGGCATGTCCGGCCGGATCTTCACCAGCGCGTTCTCGTGGACCAGCATGTAGTCGGCGAAGGCCGAGAGGTGCGCGAACTGGTGGATGCGCTCGCCGCCCTTCGAGAGCCGGGGCTTCGCATCCAGCGGCCGCGCGGTGGCCTCGCCGCCACACAGGTTCGGCTGCCCCGAGAGGCAGTAGAAGCAGCTCCCGCAGAAGGCCGACAGGCAGCCGATCACCGGGTCGCCCGGCTTCACGTGCAGGACGCCGGGACCTACGGCCTCCACGATGCCGGCCGGCTCGTGGCCGAGCACCGCGGGCGGCGGCATCGGCAGGCTGCCCTCGAGGACGTGGAGGTCGCTGTGGCAGACGCCCGCCGCCACCATGCGCACCCGCACCTCGCGCGGGCCGGGCTCGTCGATGTCGACGTCCTCGATCGTGAGGGGCGCCTTCCACGCGCGCATCACCGCAGCCTTCATGGGGCCTCCGCTCCGCGAGCCGCGCAGCGTACCGAAAGCGGGCCCTGGCGGCCGCAGGCGGCGTCGCCCACCCTGCCCGGCGTGACCGCCGAAGCCGCGCGCGCCTCCGCCGCTCCCGGCGCGCCCGGCGCGGCGCGCGAGCTCGGAACCGCAGCGAAGGCCATCTACGCGCTGGGCGACTGGACCGCCAACACCGCGCTCTCGGCGCTCTCGCTGGTCTACGCCTCCTACTACCTCACCCAGGTGGCCGGGCTGCGCGGCGCGCTGGCGGGCCTGGTGCCCTTCGTGGCGCGCTTCGTCGACGCCTTCTTCGACCCGCTGATGGGGCGCATCACCGACGCCACGCGCTGGCGCGCGGGCCGCCGCCGCCCCTACTTCGTGCTCGGCGCGATCCCGTTCGGCGCGAGCTTCGCGCTGCTCTGGTGGGACCTGCCCGTCGAGTCCCAGGCGGCGAAGTTCGCGTACTACACGGCGGTCTACACGCTGGTCTCGGTGGCGATGAGCGTGCTCTCCGTGCCCTACCTGGCGCTGATCCCCGAGATGGCCCTCGGCTACGACGCGCGCACCTCGCTCAACACCTTCCGCAACGCCGGCGCGGTGCTCGGCACCTTCGCCGCGATCGGCATCCGTCCCACCGCCGAGCTCTTCGGCGGCGGCGGCGCGGGCTTCCTGGCGGCGGGCGTCCTCTACGGCGTGCTGCTCGCGGCGCCCTGGCTGCTGGTGCACCGGGTGAGCTTCGAGCGCGCGGAGTTCCAGGAGCGCGGCGCCGAGGCGGGCTTCGGCGAGGCGCTGCTGGCCGTGTTCCGGCACCGCACCTTCAGCCAGCTCACCGCGCTCTACATCTTCGGACGCATCGCCATGGACCTCGTGGCGGCGCTGGTGATCCTCTACATGACCTACTGGATCGGCCGCTCGGAGGACTTCGAGCCGCTGATGGCGCTGTTCCTGTTCTCGGTGCTGGCGGCCCTCCCCTTCTGGCTGCGCCTCGCGCGCCGCCACGACAAATCCACGGTCTTCATCGCGGGCTCGCTGCTCTGGGCGTCGGCTTCGCTCCTGGCGGCCGCCTTCGGACCGGAGACGCCGCGCCTCGTCTTGTTCGCCTGGGCCGTGGTGGCGGGGCTCGGCTACGCCGTCGTCGACCTCATGCCCTGGGCGATGGTCGGCGACGTGATCGACGAGGACGACCTCGCCCACGGCGAGCGCCGCGAGGGCCTCTACAACGGCGTCTTCACCTTCCTGCGCAAGCTCGGCGGCGCGCTCGGCGTGCTGATCGTGCTGTGGGTGCTCGATCTCGCGGGCCTCGTGAAGGGGGAGACCCAGAGCGAGAGCGTGCGCCAGGCGATCCGCTGGATGACGGCGGGCGCGCCGTGCCTGTTCCTGCTGGTCGGCGTCTGGTTCGCCCGGGGCTATCCGCTCAGCCGCGCGGCCCACGCGCGCATCGCCGCGGCTCTCGACGAGCGCGATCGGGCGCGCGCCGGAGGCGGAGCGTGAGCGAGCCGCGGCCGCCGTCGCCCGCGACCCTGGCGGCGCGCGCGCTCGGGCGCGTGGACGAAGCCACCGGCGCCGTCGCGCCCCCGATCTCGGTCTCCACCAACTACGAGCGCGGGGCCGACGGGAGCTGGCCGCAGGGGCGGAGCTACCTCCGCGACCGCAACCCGACCACCGAGCACGCCGAGGCGCTGCTCGCGGAGCTCGAGGGCGGCGCCGCGGCGCAGCTCTTCGCCTCGGGCATGGCGGCGGCCACCTGCGCCTTCGAGGCGCTGCTGCGCGAGCGCGGCCCGCGCCCCCACGTGGTGGCGCCGGAGGCGATGTACTGGTCGCTGCGCGGCTGGCTGCAAGAGCGCGCCGCCCTCGGCCTGCTCGAGCTCGAGTTCGTTCCGAACGGCGACGCCCCCGCCCTCGCGCGCGCGCTGCGCCCGGGCCGGACCGCCCTGGTATGGGCGGAGACGCCCTCCAACCCGACCTGCGCGATCACCGACCTCGCCGAGGTGGCCGAGCTCGCGCATCGGGCGGGCGCGCTGCTGGCGGTCGACGGCACCGTCGCGACGCCGGTCCTGACGCAGCCGCTCGCCCTGGGCGCCGACCTGGTGATGCACTCCGCCAGCAAGCAGCTGAACGGCCACGGCGACGTGCTGGCGGGCGCCCTCGTCGCGGCGCGGCGCGACGCGCTGTGGGACACGATCGTGAACGAGCGGGTGAAGCGCGGGCCGATCCTCGGCCCGTTCGAGTCCTGGCTGCTGCTGCGCGGCCTGCGCACGCTCTACCTGCGCGTGCCAGCGAGCGCGGCGGGAGCGCTCCGCGTCGCCGAGTTCCTGGCCGGGCACCCGGGCGTCTCGCAAGTCTTCTACCCCGGCCTGCCCTCCCATCCGGGGCACGCGATCGCAGCCCGCCAGATGCGCGGCGGCTTCGGGCCGCTGCTCTCGTTCCGCGTGCGGGCCGGCGAAGCGGCCGCACGCGCCGTGGCGCGGCGCCTTCGGCACTTCAGCGAGGCGACCTCCCTCGGCGGCGTCGAGAGCCTGGTCGAGCACCGCGCCAGCGTGGAGGGCCCCGCCTCGACCCTCCCGAGCGACCTGCTGCGCCTCTCGATCGGCATCGAAGACCCCGCCGACCTGATCGCCGATCTTTCCCAGACCCTCGACTTCGCGCTCGGGCGCCTTTGATTAAACCCGCCCTCTCGACTGGCCCAGCACCAGCGCCCGGGCCAGCAGGTGCGCGAGCCGGAGCGGCTCCGGGAGGCGGGCCTTGCGGGTGGTGGCGCGCAGCAAGCGGACCGCGCCGTCGCGGTCGATGCCGGCGGCCGCCACCCAGAGGCCGTCCTCCACGCGAAAGGCGCGCGGCGTCGCGTCCACCGCCGCGAGGCGATCCTCGAGGCCCGCCGCGCGCAGCGCCCGCGCCAGCTCGCTGCGGCCCGTGCTGCGCCGGCCCACCGCGAGCACCGGCCGGCGGATCGCCCCGGCGAGCGCCTCGATCTCGACGATGCCGAGCCCGGCGATCGTGATCCCGCCGAGCACCACGCCGTGCAGGCCCGCGTGCCCCCGCAGCCCCAGCAGAAAGCGCGCGAGGAACTCCGTCGCGCCGTCCCCGTCCACGGGGAACTCGCTGACCGCGACCCCCTCCACCAGGTCGGCGCCCTCCATGGTGACCCCGACCACCGGCACCGCCGCCGCCTGCCCCTTCACGAACGGCCCGTCGTCGACCCCGATCACGTGCGGCCGCGCCGGCACTTTAGAAAGGGGTCTGGCCTGGGACTTCAGAAACCCGGCTCGCGCGGCGGGAAGACCACCGGCATCGACTGGATGCCGACGATGAAGTTCGAAGGGCGCAGCGGCAGCGGCGCGTCGCTCGCGAGCTCGAGGTCGGGCAGCGCGGCGAGCAGCTCCTCGAACATCACGCGCAGCTCGAGGCGGGCGAGGCTCGCGCCCAGGCAGTGGTGGGTGCCGTAGCCGCCGAAGGCCAGGTGCGGGTTGGGGTCGCGCGTCGCGTCGAAGCGCTCCGGGGCCTCGAACACCGACTCGTCCCGGTTCGCCGACTTGTAGAGCAGCAGCAGCTTGTCGCCCTTGCGGATCGCCTGCCCGCGCAGCTCGACGTCGCAGCTGGCGGTGCGGTTCATGTTCTGGATCGGCGTCACCCAGCGCAGCATCTCCTCCACCGCGACCGGGATGCGCGCGGGCTCGCGCGCCAGCAGCGCGCGCTGCTCCGGGTGCCGGATCAGCGCCTCCATGCCGCCGCTGATCACGTGGCGCGTGGTCTCGTCGCCGCCCACCAGGATCAGCAGGGACTCCTGGAGCAGCGCGTCGTCGTCGAGGCGCTCGCCGTCGATCTCGCCGTGCACCAGCACGCTCATCAGGTCGTCGCGGGGCCGCGCGCGCCGGTCGGCCACCACCTTGCGGTGGTACTCCATGTAGTCGACGAAGGCGCGCGCCGCGGCCTCGCGCACCTCGGCGCTGGCCGTCGCGGAGGTGCCCTCGATCAGCTCGTCGGACCAGTGCAGCAGCCGGTCGCGGTCCTCGGGCTCGACGCCGAGCATGTCGCCGATCACGATCATCGGCAGCGGGGCGGCGATCTCCGAGACGAAGTCGCAGCGACCCCGCGGCGCGACCTTCGCGATCAGCTCGCGGCAGATCTCGCGGATGCGCGGCTCGTGGTCCGCCACCCGGCGCGGCGTGAAGCCGCGGTTCACGAGGTTGCGGCGCCGCTTGTGCAGCGGGTCGTCCATGTTGATCATCGACGGGAGCGCCGGGGCGTCGGGCCGCGAGCTGCCGCTCGAGCAGAAGCGCTCGGTGTCCCTCGAGACGCGCTGCACGTCCTCGTGGAGCGCCACGCCCCAGACGCCGCGCGGCTCGTCCCGGTAGACCGGGGCGTGGCGGCGCAGCCAGGCCAGCTCGCGCTGCGGATCGCGGGCGTAGAAGCGGCCGTCGAGCAGGTCGATCTCGGCGTTCCGCGCGCGCTCCGCCACGGCCGGCTACCCCGATTTCTCCGCGTTCTTCTGGCGCAGCCGGTCGATCAGGCCATCGATGCCGACCTCGCCGATGATCTCCTGGGTCTGGTTCCTGAAGTTCTGCACCAGGCTGACGCCCTCGATGATGACGTCGATCACCACCCAGTCCTTGCTCCGGGAGCGCATCCGGTAGTCGAGGCGGATCGGCTCGGAGCGCTCCCCCTCGATGGTGCTGCGTACGGTGACGTCTCCGTTCTTCTCCTGGCGCGTCCCGTTCACCTCGACCTTCTGGTCCCGGTAGTCCTCGAGGGTCTTCCAGTAGGTGCCCGAGAGGTGGCGCTTGAACTCCACCACGAACTCCGACTTCTGCTTGGCCGAGAGCTTCGGCCAGTTGCGCGCGAGCACCAGCCTCGAGATGGTGTCGAAGTCGAAGTGGACGTAGGCAATGTCCTCGACCCGGCGGCGGCGCTCCGGAGCCGGCAGGGTCTTGTTGCGCAGCACCGCGAGCACCTGGTCGAGGGTCGTGCTCACGACCTGCTTGGCGTCGTCGACGGGCGCTGCGGCCAGCGCCGCCGCGGCGAGCCCGAGGCCCCCCGCGAGCAGCGCGCACGCCACCTGCGCCCGGATCCCTCTCCCCATCCCCGCTACTCCCCCCGCTGGTCGCCCGCGGCGGTCGCGGCCTCGTCGAGCTCGTAGAAGTCGTCGGCCGGCCCTTCCGGCTCCTCCTCGCCGTTCATCCGGTTCATCGGCCCCTTCTCGGAGATCTGAGCCTCGCGCCGCTGCAGGTAGGAGTCGCGCACGAACAGGTAGTAGTCGAGCGACGCCTCGCGCGCGCGGTCGATGGTGGGCACCGCGATCGCGCGGCCGTTCACCCAGGCGACGGGCGCGACGTAGCTCGGGGTCAGGTTCAGGAAGCCGTCGAGGATGTAGCCGATCGTGTCGCGCGGCGTCGCCGGCCCGAGCAGCGGGATCATCCAGTAGGGGCCCGAGCCGATCCCCCAGACCGCGAGCATCTGGCCGGTGTCCTCGTCGTAGAAGGGCAGCTCGAAGAGGCGGGTCGAGGCGTCCCAGAGGCCCGCCACGCCGATCGTCGAGTTCACCAGGAAGCGCAGCGTCTCCTCTCCCGCGTGGGTGGGCCGACCCTGCCCCATCAGACTCACGGCGCGCACCGGGTAGCGCATGTTGAGGAAGGCGTTGTCGAGCGCCGTCCGCACGAAGCGCGGGGTGATGAAGCGCCAGACCTTTCCGAGCGGCTCGAAGGCGATCCGATCCAGCCCGTCGTTGAAGGCGAAGAACAGCCGGTTCTGGGTCTCGTAGGGGTCGTGGTCGACCACGCCGTCGGGGTCGGGCGGGGGCGTCAGGCAGGCGGTCGAGAGCATGGCGGCCGCCAGCAGGGCCAGCGCGCGCTTCATTCGGAGTTCTCCTTGGCATCGTCACCGAGGTTCTGGATGAGCCGTCCGATCATCCGCTCCAGCACGAAAGCATCCTGCTTCAGCTCGATCTCGTCACCCGGCCCGAGGAGCTGCTCCTCGCCGCCGGGCGTCAGCTCGACGTACTGGTCGCCGAGCAGGCCGGCCGTCAGGATCGTCGCGGAGGTGTCCGTCGGCAAGCGCAGGCGCTCGTCGACGTCGAGCAGCACCCGGGCGCGCAGATCGGCGTCGAGGCCGATGGACTTGACCTGCCCCACCTTCACGCCCCCCACCACGACCGGCGCGCGGGTCTTCAGCCCGCCGATCTGGTCGAAGGTGACGGCGAGCTCCAGCCCCCCGGGTCCGCGGTAGGTGGACCCCCCGACGGAGACCGACAGGAAGGCGACCGCCGCGGCTCCCACCAGCAGGAAGAGGCCGACCCCGAGATCCCGTCCCCGCGTCTCCATCCCTTCGCTCAGACCCCCATCAGTGCCGTCAGAAAGTAGTCGACGATCAGCGTCGTCACCGACGCCACCACCACGGTCGACGTGGTCGCGGCCGCCACCCCCGCGGAGGTGGGCGCGGCGTGGAAGCCGCGGAACGTGGCGATCAGCGCCACCAGCACGCCGAACACCAGCGACTTCACCAGGCTCGGCACCACGTCCTCGAAGACGTCGATCGAGCCCTGAAGCGAGGACACGTAGCCGCCCCCGTCGACGCCGAGGAACATCACGCCCACCAGGTAGCCGCCCGCCAGGCCGAGCACCGTGAAGAGGGAAGAGAGCAGCGGCATCGAGACCACGAAGGCCACCACCTTCGGCGTCACCACGTAGTGGACCGGATCGACGGACATCATGCGCAGCCCGTCGAGCTGCTCGGTCACGACCATCGACGCGATCTCCGCCGCGGCGGCCGAGGCGGCGCGGCCCGTCACGAGCAGCGCCGAGAGGACGGGGCCGAGCTCGCGGATCAGCGAGAGGCCGACGACCGTGCCGAGGCTCTCCTCGGCGCCGAAGCGCACCAGCGTGTTGTAGCCCTGCAGGCCGAGCACCATGCCGACCGCCAGCCCCGACACGCCGATGATCGCGAGCGAGAGCACCCCCACGTCGTAGAGCTCGTCGAGGCAGCGCCGCAGCCGCAGCGGCGGGCGCAGCAGCGCGGCGGCCACCTGGAGCGCGAAGGCCGCCAGCCCTCCCACGTCCTCGACGAAGCGCAGCGTGCGCCCGCCGAGCCGGGCGACCGGATCGAGGGGGCCGCTCACGGCCGCGCCTCCGCGACGTCCGCGAAGAACTCGCGCACCTGCGGCTCGCTGCAGGCGCGGATCTCAGCGGGCGAGCCCTCGAGGGCGCGGCCGTCGACCAGCACCACGACGTGGTCCGCGATGCGCAGCGTCGACTCGACGTGGTGCGAGGTGAGGATCATCGTCGCCGCGAAGCGGCGGTTGACCGCGATCAGCAGGCTCTCGACGCGCCGCACGGTGGCGGGGTCGAGCCCCGAGAAGGGCTCGTCGCAGAGCAGCAGGCGCGGGCGCCGCACCAGCGCGCGCGCCAGGGCCGCCCGCTTGGTCATGCCTCCCGAGAGCTGGCCGGGGAGGAGATCGTCGACGTTCTCGAGGTCCACGGCCTCGAAGATGCGGTGCACGGCGGCGCGGATCTCCGCCTCGCTCTCCCGCGTGTGCTCGCGCAGCGGGAGCGCGACGTTCTCGAACACGCTGATCGAGTTCAGCAGCGCGCCGCCCTGGAACATCATGCCGACGCTCCGGCGGTAGTCCCGCAGGGCCTCCGCGCCGGCGCGCGAGAGGTCGAGGCTCCCGTCGACGAGGATCGCGCCGGACTCGGCGCGCTCGAGCGACGCGATCAGGCGCAGCAAGGTGCTCTTGCCGCTGCCGCTGCCGCCGAGCACCACGGAGATGCGCCCGGCGGGAAAGCGGCAGGAGAGCCCGTCGAAGATCGCGCGGGCGCCGCGCCGGAAGCGCAGCTCCGCGACCGCGACGTCCGCCCCGCCCTCGCCCCCCGGCCGATCCATCGCGCGGGAGGGTAGTGATCTCGAGCACCATGCGCCCGGTGCACGCACCCGATTCTGCAAACGACCGAAGCACCCGAGCCCGAGACGCGCTCCGCTGCTGCGAGGGCCCTGGCGCAGTCCTTGCTTCGTCTCCAACGCACCCGCCGCAAGGAGGAGCCTCGATGCCGCTTCGTCCGCCTCTCGCCCGACCGGGTCTCGCGCTGGCCGCGCTGGCCGTCCTCGCGCTCGGCGCGCGCTGTCCGCTGCGGACGATCTCCGCCGATCCGGCCGTCCAGGGCGCGAGCGCGCCGGTCTTCGTCAGCGCGCCCGCGGGAGACCCGCGCCTCTTCTTCGTCGAGCGCGCCGGGCGGATCCGCATCGCCGACCCCACGAGCGGCGCGATCCAGGAGCCGCCCTTCCTCGACATCCGCTCGCGCGTCGACGGCGGGGGCGAGGGCGGGCTGCTGGGCCTCGCCTTCGCACCCGACTTCGCCTCGAGCGGACGCTTCTACGTGTACTTCCTCGAGCTCGGCTCCTTCGACTCGATCGTCGCGCGCTTCACCCTCGCCGATCCCGCCGACCCCGTGGCGGACCCGGCGAGCGAGGAGATCGTGCTGCGCGTCGACCAGCCGGCCAGCAACCACAACGGCGGCACCCTCGCCTTCTCCCCGCTCGACGGCATGCTCTACTTCGGCCTCGGCGACGGCGGCGGCTCCGACGACACCTTCAACAACGCCCAGAACCCGGCGACCCTGCTCGGCAAGATGCTGCGCCTCGACGTCTCCGGCGCGGGGCCGGGCTACGCGATCCCCGCCGACAACCCCTTCGTCGGTGGCGACGGCATCCGCGACGAGATCTGGGCCTTCGGCCTGCGCAACCCGTTCCGCTTCGCCTTCGACCGCGAGACCGGCGACCTCTGGATCGCGGACGTCGGCCAGGGCCAGTTCGAGGAGGTGAACTTCGAGGCCGCGGGCGACGCCGGCGGCAACTACGGCTGGCCGGTCCACGAGGGCTCGCTCTGCTACCGGCCGAACCACCCCGCCGGCCCCTGCGAGACGCCCGGACAGGCCGCCCGCTTCCGCTTCCCGGTCGCCGAGTACGGCCACGCCCTCGGCTGCTCGATCACCGGCGGCACCCCTTATCGCGGCGCCGGCCGCGGCTGGCAGGGCTGGTACTTCTACGCCGACTACTGCACCGAGCGCTTCTGGGGCCTCCACCGCGGTAACCCGCCGGTCGAGATGACCGCGGCCTTCGCCGGCATGGGTGTGCCCTTCGCCGGGATCACCGGCATCTCGGAGGACGGCTTCGGCGAGCTGTACGTGTCGAACCTGTCGAACGGCGTGGTGCACCGCCTGAACCTGGACGCGGACGCCCCCGCCGAGTGAGACGCGCGCCGTGGGCGCGCTAGCTTCTGCGCCCGATGGGCCACGTCGTCCTGTCGCTCCTGTTCTGGGCGTTCCTCACGCTGAGCTCGCTGCTGCTGTTCCCGGTCGCGGTGCTGATCTGGCTGGTCACCGCGCCCTTCGACCCGCGCAAGGTGGCGCTCCACCGCTTCACCTGCTTCTGGGGCTCGCTCTACACCTGGCTGAACCCGGTCTGGCCCCTCGAGGTGGTCGGCCGCGAGCGGATCCGCTCCGGCGAGACCTACGTGATGGTCTCGAACCACCTCTCGCTGCTCGACATCCTGGTGCTCTTCCGGCTGTTCCGGCACTTCAAGTGGGTGTCGAAGATCGAGAACTTCCGGGTGCCGTGCATCGGCTGGAACATGAGCATGAACGGCTACGTGAAGCTGCGGCGCGGCGACAAGGCGAGCATCGTCCAGATGATGCAGGACTGCGACCGGCTGCTGGCGCAGGGCAACTCGATCATGATGTTTCCCGAGGGCACGCGCTCGCCGACGGGCCGCATGCGCGCCTTCAAGCCGGGCGCCTTCGAGCTGGCGCTGCGCAATCGCCTGCCGATCCTTCCGATCGTGATCACGGGCACCGCCAACGCGCTCCCCAAGCGCGGCTTCGTGCTGCGCGGAAGGCATCCGCTGCGGCTCTCGGTGCTGGAGCCGATCCCCTACGAGCGCTTCGCCGGCCGCGACGCCGCCGAGGTCGCCGACCAGGTGCGCGCGGTAATCGGCGCCGAGCTCGGGGAGCATGCGATCGAAGTGCCCAGCGCCCCGCAGCGCCTGGCCGCGCGCTAGCCTCTCGCCCTTTCGCGCCCCAAAGGAGCCCGCCATGCGTGAAGTGTTCGTCGTCGAAGCCGTCCGCTCTCCCCTCGGCCGCCGCAGCGGCGGGCTCTCGAGCCTCCATCCTGCGGACCTGCTGGGCGCCGTCCAGCAGGCGTGCGTGGCGCGCGCCGGCGTCGATCCCGGCGAGGTCGGGCAGGTGATCGGCGGCTGCGTCTCCCAGGTGGGCGAGCAGTCCTTCAACGTGACGCGCAGCGCCTGGCTCTCGGCGGGCCTGCCCCTCGAGGTCGCATCCACCACCATCGACAGCCAGTGCGGCTCGAGCCAGCAGGCCTCGACGCTCGGCACCGGCCTGGTCGCGTCCGGGCTCGAGGACCTGGTGCTCACCTGCGGCGTGGAGAGCATGAGCCGCATCCCGCTCGGGGCGAACTTCCAGCATTTCGGGCGGCCGGTGCCGAAGAGCTACTTCGCCCGCTACGCCTTCAACAGCCAGTTCCAGGGCGCGGAGCTGATCGCCAAGGAGTACGGCATCACGCGCGAGGACACCGACCGCTTCGGCCTGCGCAGCCAGCAGCTCGCCGCGCGCGCCTGGGCCGACGGGCGATACGATCGGGAGGTGCTGCCCATCGACGCGCCCGTCGTCGACGCCGAGGGCAAGCCGACGGGCGAGACGCATCGCGTCGCCCGCGACGAGGGCCTGCGCGAGACGTCCCTCGAGAAGCTCGCGACGCTGAAGGCCGTGGTCGAAGGCGGCATCCACACGGCGGGCACCTCCTCGCAGGTGACCGACGGCGCCTCGGCGGTGCTGCTCGCGTCGGGCGACGCCGTGAAGCGCCTCGGCCTGCGACCGCGCGGGCGCATCGTCTACAGCACGATCGTGGGCGTCGATCCGGTGACCATGCTGAAGGGGCCGATCCCGGCCACGCGCAAGGTGCTCGCGAAGACGGGGCTCGGCATCGAGGACATGGACGTCTACGAGGTGAACGAGGCGTTCGCCAGCGTCGTGCTCGCCTGGCAGAAGGAGTGCGGGGCGCTCCCGGAGCGCGTGAACCCGAACGGCGGCGCCATCGCCCTCGGGCACCCGACCGGCGCGACGGGCGACCGCCTGCTCACCAGCGCGCTCCACGAGCTCGAGCGCACCGGCGGGCGCTACGCGCTGATCTCGATGTGCTGCGGCGGCGGCCTCGGCACGGGCACGCTGCTCGAGCGGGTGAGCTGAGCGCGGGGGCCCCCGCTCAGAAGTCGACCGGCTCGCCGTCGTCGCCCAGCACCTCGATCGCGAGGGCCGGGCAGCCGCGCGCCAGCGCCAGCGCCTCCGCGAGCGGGAGCTCGGGGGCGCCTGCGCGCAGGCGCGCGAGGCGATCGTCGTCGAGCTCGAGCCGCTCGGGCGCGGCGGCGATGCAGCGCCCGGAGCTCTGGCAGCTCGCGCGGTCGACCCGCAGCCGGTAGCCCACGCGCTCGAGGGTGGCAGAGCCGGGCTTGACTGTCTACCTGCGCGCAGGTAGAAATTCCCGGGTGTCGGCTCCCGCGCGTCTCACCTCCAAGGCCGAGCGCACCCGCAGCGCGATCCTGGCCGCCGCGGAGGCGCTGTTCGCGGCGCGCGGCTTCGAGGCGACGCGCCTCGAGGACGTCGCCGAGCGCGTGGGCATCCGCCGGGCGAGCATCGTCTACTACTTCCGCGACAAGCGCGAGCTGTATCAGGCGGTCCTGCTCGACGTGTTCGGCGGGCTGCTGGTGGAGGTGCAGCGCGCCTTCCAGGGCTCGGCTCCCCTCGCCTCCCGCGTCGAGACGGCCGTGTCCGCCTGGGTCGAGTACATCGGCCGCCGCCCGAGCCTGCCGCGGCTGCTGCTGCGCGAGGTGCTCGACGCCACCGGCGACGCGCCGGTGCTGCGCGAGCAGACGGCGCCCTTCTTCGCCCTCGCCCAGCGGCTCGCGGCGAGCGGGCCCAGGCCCGCGCCCGGCGAGCCGCAGCTCGACCCGGCCCACCTCGCCAGCGCCATCGCCGGCACGAGCGTCTTCTACCTGACCGCGCTGCCCATGCTCGTGCCGGAGCTCGGCGCCGAGCCGCTCTCGCCCGAGCGGCTTCGCGCGCACCGCGAGCAGCTGCTGCGCGTGACGCGCCGGCTGCTCGGCGCGCCGCGCCGCTTCGATAAATCCTGACTCCCGGGGGAGGACCCATGGCCGAAGCCGCCTACGACCCGTTCGAGGAGTTCAATCGCGCGCAGGCGGGCATGGGTCGGGTGCGGAACCCCTATACGCGCCTCGCCGAGCTGCGCCGGCGCGGCGCGGTGCACAAGATCTCGGTCCGCGAGCTGTTCGGCAACGTGCCGCTGGCGCCGGGAATGCCCGACGAGATCTACAGCATCGTGAGCCACGAGGCGGTCGCCCGCGTGCTGCTCGACGGCGAGACCTTCTCCTCGAGCGGCTACGCGCGCTCGATGGGCCTCGTGATGGGCCACACCATCCTCGAGATGGACGAGCCCGAGCACGGCCGCTATCGGGGGCTGCTCCAGAAGGCGTTCACGAAGCGCGCCCTCGACCGCTGGGAGCACGAGCTGGTGAGGCCGGTCGTGAACGGGCTCATCGACCGCTTCGCCGGCCGCGGGCGCGCGGACCTGGTGCGCGAGCTGACCTTCCCGTTCCCGGTCAGCGTGATCGCCGGGATGATCGGCCTCGACGAGGCCGACCACCGCGACTTCCACCGGCTGGCCGTCGAGCTGATCAGCATCGCCATCGACCCGATGCGCGGCTTCCGGGCCTCCCAGGCGCTGCGCGAGCTCTTCGCGCGCGTGCTGGCGGAGCGGCGCCGCGCGCCGCGCGAGGACCTGATCAGCGTGCTCGCCCAGGCCGAGCTCGACGGCACGCGGCTCGACGACGAGGCGATCTACGCCTTCCTGCGGCTGCTGGCCCCGGCGGGCGCCGAGACGACCTATCGGTCCTCCAGCAACCTGATGTTCGGCCTGCTCACCCATCCGGACCAGCTCGAGGCGCTGCGCGCCGATCGCGGGCTGATGTCCGCCGCGATCGAGGAAGGGCTGCGCTGGGAGTGCCCGCTGATGGCGATCATGCGCACCGCCACCCGCGACGTCGAGATCGACGGCACGCCGATCCCCGCCGGCTCGACGGTGAACGTCAACCTGGGTGCGGCCAACCGCGACGAGACGCGCTACGAGAATCCCGATGCCTTCGACATCCGCCGCCCGCAGAAGACGCACATGGCCTTCGCCTTCGGCGCCCACCGCTGCCTGGGCATGCACCTCGCGCGGATGGAGACGAGCGTGGTGCTGAACGCCCTGCTCGACCGCCTGCCCGGCCTGCGCCTCGACCCCGCGGCGGAGGACGTGCACATCACCGGGCTCACCTTCCGGTCGCCGCTCGAGCTGCCGGTGCTCTTCGAGCCCGCCTAGCCCGATGGCGCGCCGCCTGCTGCTCGGGCTCGACTGGGGAGGCGGCGGCGTGCGCGCCCTGCTGGTCGACGCCGCCAGCGGCGAGTGCTGGGTGCGGCGCCGGCCCCTGGCCCCCGTCGAGGTGCCCGGCAGCGCCGGCTTCGGCTGGACCCTCGACCTCGAGGGCGGGCTGCGCGCGTTCGGCGAGGCGCTCCGCGAGGCGCTCGCGGCGGCGGGCGCCGAGGCCGACGAGGTGCTGGGCGTCGCCGCCACCAGCATCCGCTTCGCGCAGGTCGTGCTCGGCCCCGGCGGGGCGATCCTCGACGCCGCCAGCAACCGCGACGCGCGCGCCGCGCTCGAGGCGATCCGTCTCGGCGCGGAGCACGGCGCCGAGCTGGCGGCCCGCAGCGGGCACTGGCCCCAGGCGATCCTCGCGGCGCCCCGGCTGCTGCGCCTGCTCGGCCTCGAGCCCCGCCTCACCGATCCAGCGGCGCGCCACCTCTCGCTCGGCGACTGGGTGGCCTGGCGCCTCTCGGGCGAGATCGCGACCGACCCCTCCCAGGCGAGCCACAGCGGCCTCTTCGACCTCGCGGCCGCCGACTGGCTCGGCGACTGGATCGCGCGGCTCGGCCTCCCGCGCTCGCTCTTCCCGCGCGTGGCGCGCGCCGGCGAGCGCCTGGGCTCGCTGCAGCCGGAGGCCGCCGGGCTGCTCGGGCTGCGGCCCGGCACGCCCGTCGCCGTCGGCGGCTCGGACGGCGCTTGCGCACTGCTCGGCGTCGGGGCGGTCGCGCCGGGTGCGCGCCTCGTCGCCGCGGGCACCACCGCGCCGGTGCTCGCGGTGACAGAGCCCGGCGCCGTCGACGCGCGCCTGTGGACCGAGTGCCACACCGTACCCGGCCTCTGGCTGGTCGACAGCAACGCCGGCCCGGCCGGCGAGCTGCTCGACTGGCTGGGCGCTTGGCTGGAGCCGGGGCCCGGCGCGCCGGCGGCGCGCCTGCTGGCGCGCGCCGCGGAGGCCGAGCCGGGCGCCGGCGGCCTGGAATCGAGCTTCGGCGCCGGGCGCTTCGACGCGCGCAGCCTGCGCCTTCCCCTCGGCAGCCTCACCGCCTCGCCGATCCTGCATGCGCCGGGCGAGGCCACCCGCGCCGACGCCGCGCGGGCGGCGGCCGAGGGCCTCGCCTTCGGGCTGCGCGCGAACCTCGAGCAGCTCGCGGAGCGCGGCCTCGGATCGGGACCGCTGCGGCTCACCGGCGGCCTCGGCGGCAGCGCCAGCTGGTGCCAGCTGCTGGCCGACGTCTCCGCGACCCCGATCGAGGTGAGCCGCACGCCCGACGCGACGGCGCTCGGGGCGGCGCTCTGCGCGGGCGTCGCCGCGGGCGTCTTCGCGGACCTCGCCGAGGCGGCGCGGGCGTTGGTCCGGCCCGGCGCGCGCTTCGAGCCCGATGCGGCGCGGGCGTCGCTCTACGCCGAGCTCGAGGGCCAGCGCGCCGAGCTCCGCGCCGCGCGGGCGCCGGGCGACGCGGTGGCGGAGCGCCTCGCCCTGCAGCGGCTCGGCCGGAGGGCGGCCCGCGGCAGCGTCGCCTCGACTCGCTCGGCGCCGCGCCTGCGCATCCTCGCCACCGCCGAGCTCGACGGCGAGGCGCGCGAGGCGCTGGGCGCCTTCGGCGAGCTGGAGTACGCGCCCTTCCGCGAGCGCGGGCGGCTCCTCGCGGGCGCCGACCTGGCGCGCGCCCTCGAAGGCTTCGACGTGCTGGTGACGGAGGTCGACCTCGTCGACGCCGCGGTGCTCGCCGCGCGGCCGGAGCTCCGCGTCGTGGCGAGCTGCCGCGGCGATGCGGTGAACGTCGACGTCGCCGCGGCCACGTCCCACGGCGTGCCCGTGCTGAACGCGCCCGGCCGGAACGCCGAGGCCGTCGCCGACCTGACCCTGAGCTTCCTGCTGATGCTGGCGCGCAAGCTCCCCGCCGCTTCCGCGTTCGTCCGCCAGCCCGACGTCGGCGCCGGCGACATGGGCCGCATGGGCCAGGCGTTCACGCGCTTCCAGGGGCGCGAGCTCGGGCGCCAGGTCGTCGGGCTGATCGGCTTCGGCGCCGTCGGCCGGGCGGTGGCGCGGCGCCTGCGCGGCTTCGGCGCGCGCGTCCTGGTCCACGACCCGGGGGTCGGCGCGGAGCGGATCGCGCTCGAGGGCGGGGAAGCCGTGCCGCTCGAGACGCTGCTCGCCGAGAGCGACTACGTCAGCCTGCACGCTCCGCTCGCCGAGGCGACGCGCGGGCTGCTCGGCGCGGCGGAGCTCGCCCGCATGAAGCCCGGCGCGGCCCTCGTGAACACGGCTCGGGCGGGTCTCGTCGACGAGGACGCGCTCCGCGCCGCCCTCGCCTCCGGGGCCCTCGCCGGCGCCGCCCTCGACGTCTTCGCCGTCGAGCCGCCCGGCGCCGACCATCCGCTGCTCGCCTTCGAGAGCGTGGTCGCGACGCCCCACATCGGCGGCAACACCGCCGACGTCGCGGCGCACCAGGGTCGCATCGTCGCCGAGGACCTCGCGCGGCTGCTGCGCGGCGAGACGCCGCGCCACCTGCTGAACCCCGAGGCGCTCGCGGGCTTCGCGTGGTCCGCTCCGCGCCCGCGGCTCGCGGACGACGAGCTCGCCCGGCTGGCCCGCCGGCCGGCTCCGGCGGTCAGCGACCTCCAGCGCGATCGCCCCCGCTCGCGCGCCGCCGCGCCCTCGGCGCCGTCGCGCGAGGGCCTCCTCGGCGAGGAGACGCGGCGCCGCATGGACCGCGTGCTCGCGGGCTTCCTGGCCCGCGCGCTGGCGTCGCCGGAGCTGCGCGAAGCCGCGCGCGAGCGGGAGGTGACGCTCCACTTCCGGCTTCCCGATCTCGGGCGCGAGCTGCACCTGCGCCTCGCCGGCGGCGAGACGAGCGGCGGCCTCGAGGCGCCGGCGGGCGGCGCGGACGTCGAGCTGCGGCTGGCCGCCGACGTCTTCGACGGCATGTTCACCGGCCGCCTCAACGCCATGCAGGCGGCGATGGACGGCAAGCTCTCTTTCACCGGAGACACCGCCAAGGCGATGAGCTTCCAGCAGCTCCAGGGCGCCCTCGCGCGCTGTTACCGCGCGGCGCGCGACGAGGCCGGCGACCCGGGCGACCTCGCCGCGCCGCCGGCCGCGGCGGGAGCGCCGGGGGCGGTCGCCCCGGACGATCCGCGGCTCGCGCTGATCCAGGTGGTGAACGAGCTCTACGCGCAGCAGCTGATGACCGCCACCGGCGGCAACGTGAGCGTGCGCATCCCGGGGCGCGACGAGCTCTGGATCACGCCGAGCCAGCTCTTCAAGGGCGATCTCCGGCCGGAGGTGATGGTGCGCATCGACCTCCAGGGCCGGCCCCTCGACGAGGGCGCGCGCGCGCCCTCCAGCGAGCGGATGATCCACTGCGCGATCTACCAGGCGCGCCCCGAGGCGAACGCCGTCGTCCACGCCCACGCCAAGCACGCCACGATCCTCGCAAACGCCGACCTGCCCTTCCTGCCGGTCTCCAGCGAGGCCGCCTTCTTCGGCAACATCCCGCGCGTGCCGTTCATCATGCCGGGCAGCGACGCCCTCGCGAAGGCCGTCGGCGAGGCGATCGCCGGCGAGTGGGCGGTGCTGATGAAGAACCACGGCCTGATCGTGGCGGGGCGCAGCCTGCGCCGCGCCGCCGACACGGTGGAGATCGTCGAGCGCAGCGCCGAGCTGATCCTCGGCTGCTACGCGCTGGGCCGCGAGCCGCCGGTGCTCCCCGAGGACGCCGTGCGCACGCTGCGCAAGATGGGCGACCTGGTCGCCTGAGCGTCAGGCCTGCTCTGCCGCCTGGGCGAGCTCGTTGAAGGAGGCCTGGATGAGCCCCGGCACCCGGGCGAGGTCCGGCACCAGCTCCGGGTCGGCGGTGAAGCCCCAGAACAGCGAGCCCGCGTAGCTGAAGAGCGCCACGCCGAGTCCCTGGTTCGGCAGCAGGTTCACCACCGGGTAGCAGGCCTCGAGCTCGGCCCCCAGCAGGAACAGCGGGAGCTGCGGGCCCGGCACGTTGGTGACGACCAGGTTGTAGGGCCGTCCGCGCGCGCTCGCGCGCACGGCGGTCGAGAGCAGCGAGGAGCTGGTCCAGTCGCTGACGGCGGCCAGCACCTCGGCGCCGAGCGCTTGCTTCGAGCGCTTCAGCCGCGCGGTGGTCTCGCGCACGCGCGCCAGGCGGCGGAGCGGATCGGGCTCCGCGACCGGAAGGTCCGTCATCCAGAGCGCGATCCGGTTGCCGAAGCTCCCGCGCTCGCCGGCGCTGCGCACGCTCACCGGGACGTTCGCCCGGATGTGCAGGCGATCGACGTCGACGCGCCGCTGCGCGAGGAAGCGGCGCAGGGCGCCGGCCACGGTGGCGAGCACGACGTCGTTCACGGTGCCGCCGAGCTGGTCCTTCACGCGCTTCACGTCGGCGAGCTTCATGTCGAGCCAGTCGAAGCTGCGGTGCATGCCGAGGGGATGATTCAGCGGCGTGTGGGAGGCGGAGCGGAAGCCCGCCGCGAGGGTCTCCGTCACGGCCAGCGCGCTCTCGCCCAGCGAGCCGAGGAAGCGCCGCGGCGCGCGCAGCGCCTCCGGCCCCCGCGAGACGAGCGCCACCGCGTCGGCGGCGCGGCGGCGCAGCTCGGCGCCCATCAGCTCGCTGCCGCTCGGCACCGGGCGCGGCCTCCAGCGCGGGCCCGGCTCGAACGCGTCGGAGGCTTCGCCGCGCAGCAACACGGCCATCAGGTCGACGCCGGAGATGCCGTCGATCATCGCGTGATGGGCCTTCTGCACGATCGCGAAGCGGTCGCCTCCTTCGAGGCCCTCGACCACCCAGAGCTCCCAGAGCGGGCGGTTCCGGTCGAGGCGCTGGGAGAGGATGCGCCCCGAGAGGCGCTTCAGCTGGCCGCGGTCGCCGGGCTGCGGCAGGGCCGTGTGGCGGACGTGGAAGTCGATCTGGAAGTGCGGATCGTCCACCCAGACCGGATGGCGCTCGACGGGGATCCAGGCCAGGCGCTGGCGGTAGCGCGGAATCCGGTGCAGCCGCGACGCCACGTAGCTGCGGATGCGATCGATGTCGACGCCGCCCTCGCGCGTGCGCAGCGAGCCGCTGCGCAGGATCACCGTCGCCGCCACGTGCTGCGGCGCCGACGGCGCCTCGAGATCGAGGAACGTCGCGTCCTGGGCGCTCAGGCGGTCGTAGTGGAAATCGGGAGCGGACGGCGGCATCGGGGCTGTCTCCAATCCCAGTCTAGCCCGGGCGGCCGCTCCATCGCGCTTTCACGCCGGTCGCCTAAGCTCGGGCGCCCGTGAGGGATTCCCCGACGCCGCACCCCCCGCTGCGCCACGAGCGCCTCGCCCTCGCCCTCGGCGCGGCGGCCGCCTTCGCGCTGCGCTTCGCGCGCTGGGAGCGCGCCGCGGTGCTGTTCAACGACGGACCGGTGTTCCTGGCCCTGGCGCAGCGGACCGCCGCCGGCTCGCCCGAGACGCTGCTCCAGCATCCCTTCCACCCCCTCTACCCGCTCGCGATCGCGGCGCTCCACGCCCTCGGCGCGCCGTTCGGGCTCGGCTTCGAGACGGCGGCCGCGCTGGTCTCCGCTCTCGCAGGCGCGGCGGGCGTCGTCGCGATGCACGCGCTCGTGAAGCGCGCGTTCGGGCCTCGCGAAGGGCTCGTCGCCGCGTGGCTGCTGGCGCTCCACGCGGGCGCCGTCGACACCGCGGGCGACATCCAGTCCGAAGCGCTCTACCTCGCCCTGTTCCTCGCGGCGGTCGCGGCCCTCTGGCGCGCCAGCGAAGAAGGGAGCCGCGGCGGCGCGCTCGCCGCCGGGCTCTTCTCGGGGCTGGCCTACCTGACGCGCCCCGAGGGCCTCGGGGTCGCTCTCGTCGGCTGCGGCCTGCTCGCGGTCCGCGCGCTGCGCGGCCCGCTGCAGCCGGCCCGCGCTGCGGGGCTCGCGCTGGCGATCGCGCTCGGCGCGGCCGCGCTGGTGGTTCCCTACGCGGGCGCCCTCTCGGTCCACAGCGGCGAGCTGATGCTGACGCGCAAGAAGAGCGTGAGCTGGGTGGTCGGAACGGGAAGCTCCGCCGGGCCCGGCGGGCTCGCGACGGGCCAGGCGGGCATGGAGGCCCCGAAGGTGCGCGAGGCGGCCCCCCGAGAGCCGGTCGTGCCCTCGCCGGCATCGGGCGCGCGCGCGCCCGCCGCGCTGGCGCAGGAGCCCGATCCCTACGACTCGCTGGTGCCGCCCAAGTGGACCGCGCGCGCCGCTCCCGCCGCGCTCCTCGATCTGCTCGACGACACGGTGGGCGCGCTGCGCCCGGAGATGCTGGCGCTCGTCCTCCTCGGAGTCTTCGCCCTGCGCGGCGCCCCCGGTCGCCGGGCGGGCTTCTTCGCCGCGCTGATCGGCGCGCATGGCGCCCTGCTCTTCGCGCTGGCGATGAACGTCGGCTACGTGAGCGAGCGGCACGTGCTGCCGCCCATCCTGCTGCTGCTGGGCTACGCGGCCACCGGCGCGCTCTGGCTGGGCGCGGCGCTCGCTGGTTTCGGCGCGCCGGGCGAGGGCGCGGCGCGGCGCGGTCGGCTGGCCACCGCCGGCGTCCTCGCGCTCGTCGCGGCGATCTGCGTCGGCAAGACGCTGCGCCGTCCGGAAGGCCTCGACGACCTCGCCGAGCGCCGCGCCGCCGAGTGGGTGGCCGCGCAGGGGCCCGGCCGCGTCGTGGCCGCGCGCAAGCGCCGCGTCGCTTACTACGCGCAGGCGCCCTTCGTGCAGCTCCGGCCGAAGACGCGCGCGGGCTTCGAGCGCTACTTCGACGATCACGGGGTGAGCTACGTGGTGGTGAATGCGGGAGACGTGGAGGAGTACGTGGGGCTGGACGACCTGATGGGCTCGCGCCTCGCGGAGGTGCAACGCGTCGAGGTCGCGGGCGAGGTGGCGCTGGTCTTCGCCTACCGGCCGGCGCCGGTGGCGAGCGCCCCGCCGGAGGGCGGGCGGTGAGCCGCGCGCCGCTGCGCCACGGCCTCCGCATCGCGCTCCGCTCGGCGCAGCTCGCCGCGGCCGGCTGCGTGGCCGCCACCACCTTCGCAGGCGGCGCGCTGCGCGCGGGCCGCGACCGCGATGCGCGCCTCGCCGCCCTCGGCGTGGCGCTGGTCGAGCTCTGTACCCGGCTCGGGGCCACCTTCATCAAGGTCGGCCAGATCGCCTCCACGCGGAACGACCTGCTTCCGGCGCCGCTGATCCGCGAGCTGGCGCGCCTGCGCGACGAGGTTCCCCCCTTCTCCGCGGCCGAGGTGCAGCGCGTCGTCGAGCAGGAGTTCGGCCAGCCGCTGGCCTCGCTGTTCACGTCCTTCGAGATGGAGCCGGTGGCCGCCGCGTCGGTCGCCCAGGTGCACCGCGCGACCCTCCCGGACGGGCGCGCGGTGGCGGTCAAGGTCAGGCGTCCGGACATCGGGCGGAAGGTCGAGCTCGACCGCTCCATCCTGCTGACGAGCGGCCGACTGCTCGAGCGGCTGGTGCCCTCGCTCCGCCTGGTGGCCCTCGAGGGAGCGCTGCGCCAGTTCTGCGCCGCGGTCGAGGAGCAGCTCGACCTTCGCATCGAGGCCGAGAACAACCGCCGCTTCACCCGCAACTTCGCCGACGACCCGGCCCTGGTGTTCCCCGAGCTGGTGCCGCCGCTCTGCTCGGACGCAGTGCTCACCATGCAGTTCGTCGACGGCGTGCACGAGCGGGATCTCGAGCGCTCCGACATCGACGTGCGGGCCGTGGTGCAGGCGGGCATGCGCTGCGTGTGCCGCATGATCTTCCTGCACGGCTTCGTGCACGCCGACCTCCATCCGGGCAACATGCGCTTCCTGCCGCCCGGGCGGATCGCCCTGTTCGACCTCGGGCTGGTCGGCCGGATCGACGACGCGGACCGGGTCACCACGGCGCGCATGCTGTTCGCCTTCGCCACCGGCGACGGCGCCACCGTGGCCCGCATCTTCCACGACTCCTCGCCCCTCGCGCGCCCCCCGCACTACGCGGCCTACGAAGGGGAGATGGTGGAGTTCGTGGGCGGCCTCCAGCGCCGCGGCCTCGGGAACGTCCAGCTCGCCCTCGAGATCGGGCGGCTGTTCGACATCCTGCGGCGGCACCGCATCCAGGCGCGCAGTCACATGACCATGGTGAACCTGGCGCTGATGACCGCCGAAGGCCTCGGCAAGCGCCTCGCCCCGGACCTCTCCCTGACGGACGAGGCCCTCCCCTACCTGGCCGAAGCCCTCGGCCTCACCCACCCCACCGCCGCCTCCTAGCTTTAGAAAGGGGACGGACTTAAGAGTTTAGAATTGCCCGCGGGGCGGGTTTCTAAATTCTTAAGTCCGTCCCCTTTCTAAACTCCGTCAGCCGACGTCGCGGAGGGGGAGCGGGCGGACCCGCACGGGATCGCGCGGGCGCGTCTCCTGGCCCAGCCGCAGGACCTCGAGCTCGTTCTCGAGGCCGTACTTGCGCAGCCGGTAGCCCAGCGTGCGGCGCGTGATGCCGAGCAGGCGCGCGGCGTGGGTGCGGTTGTAGCCGGTCTTCACCAGCGCCTGCGCCAGGCAGCGCCGCTCGATCTCTTCGAGGGTGGATCCCTCTTCCTCTCCGCACGCGGTGTCGGCGTCCTGCACCGGCGCCGGCAGGTCCTCGGCGCGGATCTCGTCCCCGGCGCCGAGCACCAGCGCGTGCTCGAGGGCGTTGCGCAGCTCGCGCACGTTGCCCGGCCACTCGTAGGCCTCGAGCAGCGCGCGGGCCGCCGGCTGGAGGCGGACCTCGCGATCCGGCGCGAGCACGGCGAGGAAGTTCCGGACCAGCGGACCCAGGTCCTCGGGCCGCTCGCGGAGCGGCGGCAGCGCGACGGGCACCACGTTGAGCCGGTAGTAGAGATCCTTGCGGAAGCTGCCCAGGCGGACCGCCTCCTCGAGATCGCGGTTGGTGGCGGCCACCACGCGCACGTCCACCCGCAGCGCGCGGCCCGGCTCCCCGACGCGGTGGAACTCGCCGTCCTGGAGCACGCGCAGCAGCTTCGCCTGGATCGAGCAGGGCAGCTCGCCGACCTCGTCGAGGAGCAGGGTGCCCCCGTCGGCGGCCTGGAACAGGCCGTGGCGGTCCGCGTGGGCGCCCGTGTAGGCGCCGCGGGCCGAGCCGAAGAGCTCGGCCTCGAGCAGGCCCTCCGGCAGCGCCGCGCAGTTCACCTTCACGAACGGCCGCGCGCTGCGCGGCGACAGGCGGTGCAGCGCCGTCGCGACCACCTCCTTGCCCGTGCCCGACTCGCCGCGCAGCAGCACGCTGGCGCGCGAGCGGGCGATGCGCGGCAGCTTGCCGACGAGCGCGCGCATCGCCGGGCTCGCCGCGACGATGCCCTCCACCGCGAGGCCTGCCTCGCTGCACGCGGGCTCGCCGTCGCAGCTCGGCGTCGCGAGCAGCGCGCCGAGCAGCGGGCGCAGGTCGCTCTCCACGGAGAAGGGCTTGGTCAGGTAGTCCACCGCCCCGTGCTTCAGGGCCGCGCGCGCGGTGGCCACGGTGGCGAAGGCGGTCATCAGCACGACCTCGCAGCTCGGCCGGATCGTGCGCGCGCGCCGCAGCACCTCGAGGCCGTCGATGCCGGGCATCACGAGGTCGGTGAGCAGCACGTCGAAGGCGCGCGCGCGCAGCGCGCGCAGGGCCGCCTCGGGATCCGAGAGGTACACCGCCGTGTGGCCGTCCATCGCGAGCGAGCGCTGCAGCGCGTCGCCCAGGCGGGGCTCGTCGTCCACGATGAGGATCGAAGCGGCCATGGGGGTGCCGGCATCATGGGGGAGGCCGGCGCAGCGGGTCAATCCGGCGAACGCCCTAGAAGGCTCCGCCCTACACCTGCTCGCGTTCCAGCTCCAGCCGAACCCTGTCCGCATCGCGGCGGCGGCCGAGGGGAAGGCGCACGCGCAACAGGCCGTCGCGGAGGAACGCGTCGCCGAGGGTCGCCACCACCTCGCCCGGCAGCGGGATCTCGCGGCGGAAGGCGCCGCCCGCGCGCTCGCGCCGATGCCAGAGCCGGCCGCCGGCCCGGCGCGGCAGCGCGGCTTCGATGCAGAGCACGCCCTCGCCCACCGACACTTCGAGCTTCTCGGGAGCCACGCCCGGCGCCTCCACCTCGATCACCAGCTCCCCGTCCTCCTCGTACACATCACTGCGAAACAGCATCCGCATCCCCCTCGCTGCGAACCCAGTGCAGCCCGCGTGCCAGCGTCGGGTTCGACGCCGCGCGTCGCGGGTGACGCCGGGCCCCGGCGCGCGCGGCCTCCGGCGTGCCGCTGCGCGTCGAGATCGCGGACCGCGCCCGACGGGGCGTACCAAAAGGAACGCGGGCGAATCCCCTCGCGGTCCAGCTCAGAGCCAGGAGAGCTGGCGGCTCGGCTCGAGGCAGGCCGGATCGTCGAAGTGGACATCGTTCACCCGCGCGTCCACGGCGCGAAACACGAGCGAGTCCGACAGCGGCGAGCCGAGCAGCACGCGGACCGCGGCCGGGTCGCGGCGGGCGGGGTCCAGCCAGTCGTCGTAGGCGTCCGCCGCGAGCAGCAGCGGCATGCGATCGTGGAGCTCGCGCAGGCGGCCGCGGGCGGGGCCGGTGAGGATGGCCAGGCTGCGCAGCTCGCGTTCTCCGCGCCGCCAGGTTTCGTGGAGGCCTGCGAAGGCGAACAGGCCCCGGTCCGGCAGGGCGACGTGATGCGGCTCGGCTCCCGTCGCGCGGCTGCGCCACTCGTAGAAGCCGTCGGCGGGGACGAGGCAGCGGCGCAGGCGGAACGCCTCGCGGAAGGCCGGCCGCTCGGCCGCGCTCTCGACGCGGGCGTTGATCGCCCGCGCGCCGACGTCCGGCGCCTCGGCCCAGGGCGGCACCAGGCCCCAGTGGAGCTCCGCCAGCACCCGCTCTCCGGCCGCGCCGCGGAGCACCGCGGGCACGGCTTGCCCCGGCGCCACGTTCCAGCGCGGCCGCAGGCCGGACGCGCTCGCGAGCTGGAATTGCTCGGCGACGCGGCCCGGGGCCGCGGTGAGCGTGTAGCGCCCGCACACGGCGCGAGGATACCCGCCCGGCGCTGGCCCACCGACGCCTCAGCCTGGGTAATCCGCTTCCACGATCTGCGAGTCCTCCCGCCGCTTCAGCGAGCGGCAACTCGACCCCCAAGCTGCGGCAGGGCCCCCCGCTGCGGACGTTCGGGGGTATCATCCCCCACAGGCGCACGTTTCTTGCATCCCTGTTTCCGTTCAACCTGTGTGCAGGGGGCACCCATGGCCATGCGACGCCTCGACCCGTCGTTCGCCCTCGCCCTGGCGGCTGGGCTGGCGAGCGGCTGCGCCTACACCAACACCAAGAACGACGTCGACCGCCAGCCGATCGTGCACCACGGGGTGGGCGCGACCATCCTGATGCCGGGCCAGTCCGCGCCCGCGCTCCCGACGCCGGTGCGGGGCGTGGGGCAGCCCGGCGCGCCCGCTCCCGTCTACGGGGCCGCGCCGGGCGGTGGGGGCTCGACGTCGGGCTCGTACTCCGGCTCCGGAACCGGGACCGGCTCGGGGGGCGGCTACGGCGCGGGCCCGGGTACCTCCCAGGGCTACGGGAGCGGGAGCTACGGCAGCCCTGCGCCCGGGGCGCCGCCGGTGGGCAGCGGCGGCAACATCCAGTTCATCGGCGGCGCGGAGATCGACGAGGTCACGCACACCGAGCTCCACCAGGACCCCCTGCTGCTGAAGGGGCTGTTCGCGCCCGTCGCCCTCGTGGCGTGGCCCTTCCGCAAGGCCTACGAGGCCCTCCAGGGCGACCCGGAGCCCGTGGTGGCTCCGCCGCCCGACGCGCCCGCGCCGCGCGGGCCGATGGACTACGAGGCGGCCTACGAGCAGTCGCAGCTCGACCGGCTGGAGCAGCAGGTCGGGCGGCCCGCGCCCGGCGCCGCTGCGCAGGTGGCGAGCCGGCAGCCCGCGGCTCCGGTCGCCGGCGCCGGGGCGAGCGCGCGCCCGACCTCCATCGCCGACGAGCTCGCCGCGCTCCAGCGGCGCGTGCCGCCGCGCGGCGTGGCGCCCGAAGCCGGCGCGGCGCCCCAGCCGGGCGCTCCGACGCCCTCCGGTGTCGCCGACAAGGTGAGCGACCGCAACGGCGACGGTCGTCCCGACGTCTGGCAGTACCGCGACCAGGGCGTGCTCGTGCGCGAGCTGTTCGACGAGGACGGCGACGGGCGCGTCGACCGCACCGTCCGCTACGACACCGCGACGGGCCAGAAGAGCTACGAGGAAGAGGACTCCAACGTCGACGGGCTGGTCGACTCGTGGGTGGAGTATCGAGGCGGCGAGGTGATCCGCCGGCGCCAGGACGGCAACGGCGACGGTCAGCCCGACTCCTGGACGCTCTATCGCGCGGGCAAGCTCGCGCGCGTCGAGGAGGACCGCAACGGCGACGGCTTCCGCGACCGGGTGGGCTACTACCAGGACGGCCGCATGCGGCGCGAGGTCGAGGACGCGAACGGCGATGGGCGCCCGGACCGCGTGACGCTCTTCGACGACGCCGAGCGCGCGCGGGAGCGCAGCGAGGACGTCGACGGCGACGGCCTCGTCGACGCGCGCTCCTTCTTCGAGAACGGCAAGCTGGTGCGCCGCGAGCTCGTCGACGAATCGGTCACGGCGCAGCCGCTGGTCGAGGAGGAGCAGCTCGGCACGCCGGAAGGCTTCTCCGACGGGTCGGAGGGCGGGGGCGCCCCGAAGCCGCCGCCGTCGGGCGACGAAGGCTGATGCCGACGCGTCCCTCCCACGCCTTCGCCTTCCTGCTGGGCTTCTGGCTGGGCCTCACGGTGTTCCTGCCGCTCGCCGCCCCGCCCGCCTTCTCGAGCGAGGACCCGGCGGCCCGCGCGCCGGACGATGCCGAGCTCGCGCGCCTCGAGGCCGCGCTCTTCGAGGCGGTGAACCGCTACCGCGCCGAGCACCACAAGATCGCACTCGAGCGCCGGGCCGACGTCGACCGGGTGGCGCGCGCCCACAGCGCGGACATGGCCGCGCGCGGCTACTTCGCCCACGAGACGCCCGAAGGCAAGAACTGGGTGGACCGGCTGCGCGACGGCCGCGTCGACGGCTTCGCGATGGCCGGGGAGAACGTCGGGGTCACGAACAAGCCGAACCCCAACGACGAGATCCTGCGGGGCTGGATCCACTCGGCCGTCCACCGCGAGAACCTGCTCGCCGCTCCCTACAACAGCACGGGCCTCGGTGTCGCCCGCGGGCCCGGCGGCGCGCTCTACTACACCCAGCTCTACTTGACCTTCGCCCGCGACAGCTAGGCGCCGCGCCCGGGAGGCGCGAGGGCCGGCAGGCGGAGCAGCCAGCCGAGGCTCTGGTTGCGCGCGTCCTGCAGCGACTCGAGGCCGATCGTCATCCGCTCGTGCCCCGCCGCCGGCTGCGCGCGGTAGGTGCCGAGCAGGCGATCCCACCACGACAGGCAGAAGCCGTAGTTGGAGTCGGTCTCCTCGCTGCGAACCGAGTGGTGGACGCGATGCATGTCGGGCGTGACGAGGACGCCGCGCAGGACGCGATCGGCCGCCGCCGCCAGACGCACGTTTCCGTGGTTGAACATCGACGACGCGTTCAGCAGCGCCTCGAACAGCAGCACGCCGAGAACCGGCGCGCCGAGGGCGGCGACCACGCCGATCTTGTAGACCATCGAGACGGCGGCCTCGAGCGGATGGAAGCGCACACCGGTGGTCACGTCGAAGTCGATGTCGGCGTGATGGACGCGATGGAGCCGCCAGAGCACCGGCACCGCGTGGAACACCACGTGCTGGAAGTAGATGGCGAGGTCGAGGATCGCGATCGAGAGCAGCACGGCCGCCCAGCCGGGAACGCCCAGCCAGGGGAGCGCGCCCCACCCGCGCTCGGTCGCCACGGCGGCGGCCCCGACCGCCGCCGCGGGAAACAGCAGCCGCAGCAGCAGCGTGCTCGACGCCGCGAGCCCGAGGTTGGCGATCCAGCGTGCCCGCTTCGGCTCGCGCAGCGGACGCCGCGGCGCAAACGTCTCCCAGAGCGCCATGCCAGCGAACACCGCGGCGAACGCTGCGATGCGGACTGCCGCCTCCGGAGCGAAGCCGTGGGTCACAGCGGATCTTCCACTCGGGCCGGGACGCCTGATCTCACGACCGTGAGATACTGACGGATCCGGCCCTCGCGAGCAGGGGGATCGCGGCTAGCTGGCGGGCGGGAACTGCACCGCCAGCCGGCGGTCGTCCCAGTAGACGTCGAGCGGCTCCTCGAGGCGGAGCGTCTCCGGGAGGATGACGTAGCCGAGCACCACTTCGTCGGCCTCGAGGGCGCCGAGGCGGCCCTGGAGGATGCCGAGCTGGCGCGGGTTCTGGACGTCGGGCTGGAAGGTGAGGTGGTCCTGCACGAAGGTCAGGTTCGGGTGGAAGCTCTCGGGCTGCTTCGAGACGGCGGTGAAGAGCAGCACCTGGCTGCCGCCGAGCCCGCCGCGGCTCGCCCACGCGCCGGTCAGGCGGTCCTCGAACGCGCTCGAGCGCGCGAGGGAGAGACGGATCACGCCGCGCCCGTCGGCGGTGCGGCGCTCGAAGGCGGCGGGCGTGCTCTCCTGGGAGAGCTCGACGATCTGATAGAGGTCGCGCAGCTCCTGGTCGCCGAGACCGAGGTCGAGCGGGCCGATCGGATCGCGCGCCGCGAGCTGGGTGGGCGGCGGCGCCGAGACGGCGGGCGTGTCGCCCGCGTCCCAGCCCGAAGCGCCCTCCTCCGACAGCTCCTCCGCCTCGCCGCGCGAAGTGCCGGCTGCGCCCCGCTGCATCGCGCGGATGTCGCGCACCGAGTCGATCAGGTTGTAGGGATTGTTAGGGTCCTGCTGCTCGTTGTAGACCTGCCAGGTGTAGGGGTTCGGCAGGTACTGGGGCCGGAGCGGCGGCACGTCGCTCGGCTCCACCTCCTTGGCCGCGCTGCAGGGAATCTGCGACGGATCCTGGACGATGAACACGCTTCCGTCCGGGCAAATGCCCGTGAGCGAAGCCGTCGCGGCGGGGGACGGGAGCCAGATCGAGAGCACCGCCGCCCCGCCCACCAGCCGGAGCACGCGGAAGGACCGCTGCAGCATGGGACACCCGCTTTCGGTTCCCCATCCTAGCTCGAAAAAGCCAGGCAAATCAACGAGATTCGGGCTTTCGCGGAGGTTGCTTGCGAGCTTCTCGGCCGGGCCGGATTTCGGTCGCTGCGGCCCGAGCTTGCGGCGCGAGCTGCCGCTCCGCGTAGCGCCGGAGCGCGGCGCGCTCGGCGGCGCCGAGGGCCCGCGCGGCGCCGGGCGGCAGGTCGCGGATCCGGAGCGGTCCGATGCGCACGCGCACCAGGCGCAGCACGGGATGGCCGAGCAGCGCCAGGCTGCGGCGGATCTGTCGCTTGCGCCCTTCGCGGAGCACGATCCGGAGCCGCGCCTCGCCGCTCCGCTCGCCGCTCGCGAGCCGGGCGACGCCCGCCGGCGCCGTCGGGCGCCCCCCCGGCTCGAGACGCAGCCCCGCGGCCAGCCGGCGCAGCGCAGCGGGCGACGGCGCGCCGCGCACCGTGACGACGTACTCCTTCTCGCTCTCGTAGGAGGGGTGCAGCAGCTTCTGCGCGAGCGCGCCGTCGTTCGTGAGCAGCACCAGGCCCTCGGAGTCGAGGTCGAGGCGGCCCACCGGAAACAGCCGCAGGCGCCGCGCCTCGGGCGGAAGCAGCTCGAGCAGCGTGGTGCGTCCCTGCGGGTCGCGGCGGGTGGAGAGCACGCCGCGCGGCTTGTGGAGGATCCAGTAGGCGCGCTCGCCGAGCTCGAGCGGGCGCCCGTCGAGCTCGATGCGATCTCGCTCCGGATCGGCGCTCTCGCCGAGCCGCGCGACGCGCCCGTTGACGCGCACGCGCCCCTCGCGCACCAGCGTCTCGGCGCCGCGCCGCGATGCGAGGCCGGCGGCGGCGAGGAGCTTCTGGAGGCGTTCGCCGCGCGCGCTCAGTGGAGCTCGGGCGGGTGGCCCGGGTCCTCGTCCTCTGCGTCGGCGGGGGCCTCGGGCTCCTCCGCCTCCTCCAGGGCCGCGGCCTCCACTTCCGCCTCCACCTCCACCTCCACGCTGCCCGCCTCGCTGGCCGCCTTCACCAGCTCGTCGAGGTCGCGGAGCGACGGCAGGTCCTCGAGGCTCGCCAGCCCGAATACCTCGAGGAAGCGCCGCGTGGTGCCGTAGAGCATCGGGCGGCCCGGCACCTCGCGGTGCCCGGCGATCCGCACCAGGTGGCGCTCGAGCAGGCTGCGCAGCACCGGCCCGCACTCGACGCCGCGCACGTGCTCGACCTCGGCGCGCGTCGCGGGCTGGCGGTAGGCGATCACGGCGAGCGTCTCGAGCGCCGCGCGCGAGAGCCGCGCCGGCCGCTCCTGCTCGAGCCGCTGCACGAACTCCGCCAGCTCGGGCCGGGTGCGGAGCTGAAAGCCGCCCGCCACCTCGGCGAGCTCGAAGCCGCGGCCCTCGCGCTCGTAGTCGGCGCGCAGCTCGAGCGCCAGCTCGCGGGCGCGTGCCGGCGTGAGACGAGGCACCGCCTGCGCCAGGCGAGCGGCGCTCAGCGGCTCGCCGGCCGCGAGGATCAGCGCTTCGACGATTCGCTTCTGCTCGTCGCGTTCCAACTCGTCTTCCTCCGCCGGCTCAGGTGATGTCCGCCACGCGCTCGGCCCAGGCGCCTTCCGCGGCGCCCGGCGCGACGCGAGCCTGGATCGGCCCCATCGGAACGCCGCTCTCCGCCCGGCTCTGGTAGAGCTTGACTGCGGAGAGCCGCGCCAGCTCGAGCAGCGCCAGGAACGTCGCGACCAGGCGCGAGCGGCTCGGCGCCGCGCCCCCCTGCCCTTCGAAGAGCTCTTCGAAGGTCAGCACCGCCCGCTCGCCGAGGCGCTGCATCACGTCGCGCATGCACTCGAGCACGGTAACCCGCTCGGTCTCCACGGCGTGGGGCGCCGCTTCGGGCCGCGCCCGGCGCAGCACGTCTCGGAAGGCCTGCACCAGCTTGAACAGATCGACGTCCAGCTCGCGCTCGCTCTCGGGCCGGGGGTCGGGGCCGGCGGCTCGCGCCTCGAAGACGTCGCGGCCGAGCAGCGGGCGCTGGCCGAGCGCCTCGGCGACCTCGCGGTAGCGCTGGTACTCGAGCAGCCGCGCGACGAGGGCGAGCCGCGGATCGCCGCCCTCCTCCTCTTCCTCGCCGTCGGCGGGGGGCAGCAGCAGCCGCGACTTGATCCAGGCCAGCGTCGCCGCCATCAGCAGGTACTCGCCGGCGACGTCGAGGTTCAGCTCGCGCATCACCGTCAGGTACTCGACGTACTGCTCGGCGATCGCCGCGATCGGGATGTCGTGGACGTCGACCTCGTTCTCGCGGATCAGGTGCAGCAGCAGGTCGAGGGGACCCTCGAAGACGTCGAGCTTGATCGCGCAGGGGAGCGAGCCGTCGGGACCGCTGTAGGCCAGCGCCTCGACGACACTCCCTCCCGCGAGGTCCGGCGGCGGACTCGTGGACATGCTCACTCCGCGGAGGAACGGGGCTTTCGGGGGGAGGCGGACCGAGTATGAGCGACCCGGCCGCGCTTCGCCAGCTCCTGGGCGAGGCCCTGGAGGTCCTCGGGCGTGCGTACCGTGCGGTCCAGCCAGGCCGCGCGCAGCCGCGCGAGCGCGTTTCCCACCGCCTGGCCGCGCAGGCCCAGGGCCAGCAGCTCGTCGCCGCGGATCGGGGGCGCGGCGTCGCGGTCCTCGCGCGCCCAGCGCTGGATGCGGCGGCGGATCGCCGGGGGCGCGGCGCAGTAGAGCGCGAGGCGGAGCTCGGCGGAGAGCGGCGCGAGCAGCGCGTCGCTGGCGCCGCGACCGCGGCTGCGACCGAGGCCGCGCAGCAGCGCGTCGCGCTGGCCCGCGAAGCCGACCACCGCCTCGGCGGGTGCGCCCTGCACGGCGAGGCGCGCGAGGGCGCTGCGTCGGAGGGGTGGCGGAAGCTCGGCGAGCCAGAGCATCAGGCCGCAGAGGAGCGGCCGCGCGCGCTCGCCCTCCCAGGGCGGCTCCGCGACCGCGCGGCCGAGGCGACGCAGCGGCGCGCCGCACGCCGCCGGCAGCGCGAGCCCCGGCTCGAGCGCGCCGAGCACGTGCCACTCCGCGAGCAGGCGCAGCGCGCGCGCCGGGTCGAGGCCGAGGGGCGCCTCGGCGAACAGCTTCTCGAGCTCCGCACGGAAGCGCTCGCCGCTCACGGCGCCGAAGGCGCCCTCGCGCAGCGCGCCGCGCAGGGCGCTGCCCGAGCCGCGCGCCAGGCGGAAGCCGAGGCGCGGTGCGAGGCGCGCCGCGCGCAGGGCGCGCGTGGGATCGTCGCGGAAGCTCCCGGCGTGGAAGACCCGCAGCACGCCTGCCGCGAGGTCCGCGAGTCCCGTCGAGGGGTCGATCACCGCCGGCCGCCCGCGCCGCGCGGCGGCTGTCAGCGGCATGGCCAGCGCGTTCACGGTGAAGTCTCGGCGAAGGAGATCCTCCTCGAGGCTTCCGGGGCGCACTTCGGGCAGCGCGCCCGGCCGCGCGTAGCGCTCCGCGCGCGCGGTGGCGAGGTCGAGGCAGGCGCCGCCCGCTTCGAGGCGCACCGTGCCGAAGCGCTCGTGGGCCACCACCTGCGCGCCGGGCGGAGCCGCAGCGCGCGCGAGCTCGGGAGCGCCGAGGTCGCCCCGCGGCTCGACCAGCAGGTCGACGTCGCGCAGCGTGCGCGCGAGCAGGAAGTCCCGCACGGGCCCGCCCACGAGGTACACCGCCAGCTGGCGCCGCTCGGCGGCCTCCAGCACCCGCGCGACCAGCGGACGCGCCTCCTGCGGAAGCGCGTCGAGGGGCTTCGGAGGGCCCGACCTCACGGCCGCCCGCGCCGGGAACCGCGCGGATGGCGGGTCTCCACCGTCTCGCGCAGGCGTCCCCGACTCACGTGGGTGTAGATCTGCGTGGTCGAGAGGTCGGCGTGGCCGAGCATCGACTGGACGGCGCGCAGGTCCGCGCCGCCCTCCAGCAGGTCGGTCGCGAAGGCGTGGCGCAGGGCGTGGGGGGAGACGCGCTCCCGGGGCACGCCCGCGCGCAGCGCCAGGGTGTGGAGGCGCGCGAAGAAGTTCTGGCGGGTCATCGGCGCGCCGCGGGCCGTCAGGAACACGGCGTCCGAGTCGCGCCCCCGCAGCAGGCGCGGCCGGCCCGCCTCGAGGTAGGCGTCCAGCGCCTCGAGGGCCGGCTCGCCCAGCGGCACCAGCCGCTCGCGCCGGCCCTTGCCGAGCACGCGGAGCAGGCCCGCGCGGCGGTCGAGGGCGGCGAGCGGCAGCGCCACCAGCTCGCTCACGCGGAGCCCGGCGCCGTAGGCGACCTCCAGCATCGCACGGTCGCGGAGGCCGAGCGGCTCGGCGGGCTCGCTCGCGCGCAGCAGCGCCTCGATCTCCTCCGGCAGCAGCCGCTTCGGCAGGCGGCCGGGCAGCCGCGGCGGCAGCACGCCCTCCACCGGATCGCGGGCCAGCGCGCCCGTGGCGAGCAGCCAGCGCGCCCAGCGCCGCACGGCCACCAACGAGCGCGCGCGGCTGCGCGCCCCGAGGCCGCGCGCTTCGAGCGCCCCGACGAAGCCCGTCACGTGACCGCGGGTGATCTCGCGCGGTCGGCGCACGCCCTCGCCTTCCAGGAACGCGGCGAAGGCCGCGAGGTCGCGGCCGTACGCCTCCAGCGTGCGGGGCGCGAGACCGCGCTCCAGCGCGCCGTGCTCGAGGAACTCGCGCACGCCCCGCGCCAGCGCCGCCTCAGGCATCGCGGGCCCGACCTTCGGCGGCGGCGACGAGGTCGCGCCGAAGCGCTTCGAGGCGCGCCGGGTCGGCCAGCTTGCGGCGCTTCTCGTCCTTCACGTAGAAGGTGTCGGCCACCTGGTCGAGGATGGTGGTGGCTTTCGACACGTAGATCTCGAGCCCGTGGTCGGCGATGGTGCGCACCAGGTCGTGGAGCAGGCCGAGCCGGTCGTCCGCCGTCACGTCGATCACCGTGTAGAAGTCGGACTCGTCGTTGCTGACCTCGACGCTCGGCGGCTCGCGCGACGCCAGCCTCCGTGCGCCGATCGGCAGGCGCCGGCCGCGCAGGAGCTGGGGAATCGACTTCTCGCCCGAGAGCACCGCCTCGAGGATCTGGTGCAGCGAGGTCCAGGCGAGCCGGCGCTCCTCCTCGCCACCCGGCGGCGTGCTGACGCGGTAGACCTCCAGCGCCAGCCCGCCCTTGGTGGTGTACACGTTCGAGCCCAGGATGTTGATGCCCGCGACGGCGAGGGCCCCCGCGACGTTGGCGTAGAGGCCGTGCACGTCGCGCGCGGCCAGCAGGAACTCGGTGAAGCCGCCCCGCATCTCGCGCACGGCGGTGTTCGAGCGCTTCTCCCGGTCGAAGGCCATCACCACCAGCGCGTGGCGCGCGATCTGCCGGGGCGTGTGGGCGACGAAGTAGCGGCGCGGCATGTCGTCGAAGTAGGCCTCGATCTTCTCGCTCCCCACCCCGAGGCTCTGGAGCTCGGCGCGCGCGCCGCGCCGCCGCACCTCGACGCGCTCCTCGATCTGCTCGAAGGCGCGCTGGGGGTCGTCCTCGCCGGTCTCGAGGAACTCCGCGGTGCGCTCGTAGAGCTCGTGCAGGAGCTGTCCCTTCCACTCGGTCCAGCCCGACTTCGAGGAGGCGCGGATGTCGGCGAAGGTGAGCAGGTAGAGGTTGTGGAGGTTCTCGCGGTCGCCGACCGCCCGCGCGAACTCGACGATGATCCGCGGGTCCGAGAGGTCGCGGCGCTGGGCCACCTTCGACATCAGCAGGTGGAGCTTCACCAGGAAGATCACGCGTCCCGCGCGTTCCTCGGGCAGGCCGAGCCGCTCGAGGCAGCGCACGGCCAGGTCCGCGCCGCGGTCCGAGTGGTCGCCGCCGCGTCCCTTCCCGATGTCGTGCAGCAGGCAGCCGAGGAAGAGCGCCGGCCGGTCCGGCGCCGCGCGCATCATCTCGGTCAGCTCGGGATGGAGGGTCTCGTACTTGCCGCGCCACAGCCGCCGCAGCTCCTCCACCAGGAAGATCGAGTGCACGTCGACGGTGTAGGTGTGATACATGACGTGCTGCCAGCGGCAGAAGATGTGGTCCCACTCCGGCAGGTAGCGGCCCAGCAGGCCGACCTCGTTCATCTCCGTCAGCGTCCGCATCACGCGGTGCTCGGAGTCGAGGATCGCCAGCAGGATGCGCGCGGCCTCCGGGTCGCGCTGCAGCGCTTCGTCGCAGAGGTCGAGGTTGTCGGCCACCAGGCGGCGCGCGGTGCGCGAGAGCGCCACGCGGTTCTCCTGGGCGACGCGGAAGGCGCGCAACAGGCGCACCGGACGCTCGCGGAGGTGCGCGGCGTGGGGAATCTCGAGGCGGTCGCCGACCACCCGGAAGCCGTCCTCCGTGAGGCGGGCGGGAGGCGGCGGCGCGGGCGGGCGACTGCGCGCGGCGCACTGCTCGAGCACGATCTCCGAGAACGTGCGGATGGCGCGCGCGTGGCGGTAGTACTCCCCCATGAAGCGCTCGACGGGGAGCACGCTGCCGTCGTCCGGGTAGCCGAGCCGGGTGGCGATGCGCTCCTGGTGCTCGAAATCGAGCTGGTCCGCCTTGCGGCCGACCACGGCGTGGAGCTCGTTGCGCACCCGCCACAGGAAGTCGAGGGCGGCGCGGAACGCGCTCATCTCGTTCTCGGAGAGCAGGCCGACGTGGAGCAGGTCCTCGAGCCCGCGCACCGGCGGGAACACGGCGCAGGCGACCCAGAGCGCGGCGTGGTAGTCGCGAAGCCCTCCGGCGCCCTCCTTCAAGTTGGGCTGGAGCAGGTAGAGAGACTCGCCGTACTTCAGGTGGCGCTGCTCGAGCGCCGCGCGCTGTCCCGCGACGAAGCCGCCGACGTCGGTGAGCAGACGGGCGCGCACGGCGTCGACGAGCTGGTGCAGGAGGTCCGGCTCGCCCGCCAGGAAGCGCGCGGTGAGCAGCGAGGTGGCGACGGTCGCGTCCTGGCGCCCGAGCTCGATGCTCTCGGCGACGCTGCGGATCGCGCCGCCGAGCGTCACGCCCGCGTCCCAGAGCCAGTACTGGATGCGCTGCGCGACGTCGGCCGCCATCGGCGACAGCTCGCCGCGATGGAGGAAGAGGATGTCGACGTCGGACCAGAGGGACATCTCGCGCCGCGCGTAGCCTCCGACGGCGACGAGCGTCGCCGGCGCGCCGAGCTCGCCGCGCTCCGAGTACCAGCGCGCCTCGGCGAGCTGCACGAGCTTGCGCATCAGGCGATCCACGGCGTCGGAGTGGGCCTCGTTCACGCTGCGGCCCGAGGCGCCGCCGGCCTGGAGCTCCAGCAGCCCCGCGCGCAGGTCCTGGAGGTAGCGGCGCACGCCCTGGGAGGCGCGCTGGTCGAGCTCCTGGAGCGCGCCGGGCTCGCTGCCCGCGTACTCGGGCACGTAGGCGTCGGGCAGCGGCAGGCTCACGGCAGCTTCCCGGCCAGCAGCGTCCCGCGGCGGCGGCAGTAGCGCTCGACGCCGCGGGCAATCTGCTCGGCCGCCAGCTCGGCGAAGGCCGGGCTCGCCAGGCGTCGCGCCTCCTCGGCGTGGGTCAGGAAGCCGGTCTCGATCAGGATGGAGGGCATCGAGGCGAGGAACAGCACGTAGAAGGGACCCGTCTTGACGCCGAGGTCGCGCGCAGCGGGGTGCCGCGCGCGCACGCCCCCCACCAGCTCGCGGTGCACCGCGGCGGCGAGGATCGCGGATTGCTCCGAGGTCTGCGAGACCCGGAACCCCGCGAGGGTACGCTGCAAGGGATCGAGCTCGGCCGGCGCCACCCCGTTCTCGAGCGCGGCGACCCGCAGCGTGTGGCGTTCGTGGCCCTTGTCGAGGTAGTAGGTCTCGATCCCGTGGAGCTGGCGGCGCGGCGCGGCGTTGGCGTGGACCGAGAGGAACAGATCGCCGCCGGCGCCCTCGGCGATGGCGGTGCGCTCCTCGAGAGAGAGCGTGCGGTCGTCGCCGCGGGTCAGCACCACGCGCAGCCCCTGGGCTTCGAGCTTCGGGCGGAGCGCGCGCGCGATGCGCAAGGTCACGATCTTCTCGCGGACGCCGCCGACGCCGATCGCGCCCGGATCCTCGCCCCCGTGCCCCGCGTCGACGACCACCGTGCGGATCGCCCGCAGCTCGGCGGAGAGCCGCGGGCCGCCCCCGGGCGGCGCCGCGCCGGGCGGCCGGCGCGCGGCGAGCCGCCGGTCCGCGCTGCCGCGGCTCTCGCCGCTGCGCGCGCCGAACACGTCGACCACGACGCGCGGGGGCCCCGAGAGGTGGAGCAGCCGGTGGTGATCGTAGTTCTCGAGGTCGAGCACCACGCGCGTCGCCGAGAGCGTGTTCTGGCCGACGCGCACCTTCTCGAGCAGGCCGTCGGCCACCGGGATCGGCGCGCTGAAGCGCGTCCCCACCCAGACCCCGGAGAGGTCCAGGTAGAGCCGCGCGGGCCGGCCCGAGGCGCGGTCCTCCGGCAGCCGCTCGACGTGGGTGCGCACGGGCCGGCTGGTCTCCACCACCACGCGCGTGTAGCCCTCGTAGGACCAGTGGCGCACCGCCGCGACGTCCCCGAGGCCCGGCGGCCGGTCGGCGCCCAGCAGCAGGGGCAGCGCCAGGAGCAGCAGCGCCGGGCGCGCCGCCCTCACGAGCCGCTCCCGCCGAGCCGGGCCCGCAGGCGCTGGAGCAGCAGCAGCGCGTCGATCGGCGTGGTGTGCTCGGGGTCGGCGGCGCGCAGGGCGTCGAGCACCTCGCGCTCCTCGGCGGTGGGACCGCTCGCCGGGGCCGGCGGCGGCGCGCCTCCTTCGAAGAGCCGCAGCTGCGCGGCCGCCGCGCTGTCGTCCGCGAGCTCGCGCATGCGCAGCTCGCCCGACTCGAGCGCGCGCAGGATCTCGCGCGCGCGCTGGATCACCGCCGCCGGCAGGCCGGCGAGCCGGGCCACCTGGATGCCGTAGGAGCGGCTGGCCTCGCCCGGCACGAGGCGGCGCAGGAAGATCACGTCGTCGCCCCACTCGCGCACCTCGAAGTGGCCGTTGCGCACGCGCTCGCGCAGGGCCGCCAGGTCGGCGAGCTCGTGGTAGTGGGTCGCGAACAACGTGCGCGCGCCGAGGGCGGGCGTGTCGTGCAGGTACTCCGCCACCGCCCAGGCGATCGAGAGGCCGTCGAAGGTGCTGGTGCCGCGCCCGATCTCGTCGAGGATCACCAGGCTGCGCGGCGAGGCCTGGGCGAGGATCTCCGCCGTCTCGCGCATCTCGACCATGAACGTGGACTCGCCGCGGGCGAGCCGATCCGACGCGCCGACGCGCGTGAAGATGCGGTCGACCACCCCGATGCGCGCGGACTCGGCGGGCACGAAGCTGCCCATCTGCGCTAATAGCACGATCAGCGCGACCTGCCGCAGGTAGGTGCTCTTGCCGGACATGTTCGGGCCGGTGATCAGCAGGATCTGGGTCGCCGCCGGGTCGAGTTCGCTGTCGTTCGGCACGAACTCGCCGCCGGCGCGCGCGAGCAGCGCGCGCTCCACCACCGGGTGTCGGCCTCCCCGCACCGAGAGGCAGCGCGAGTCGTCGACCCGCGGCCGCACCCAGCCGCCCTGGCGCGCGACCTCGGCCAGCGAAGCCAGCGCGTCGAGGCTGCCGACCGCCTGCGCCGCCTCCTGGATGGCGCCGGCGTGGGCGAGCAGCTGCTGCTTCACCGCCTCGAAGATCTCGCGCTCGAGGGCCGCGGCGCGCTCGTTCGCGCCCAGCACGCGGCTCTCCATCTCGCGGAGCTCCGGGGTGGTGAAGCGCTCGGCGCCGGCGAGCGTCTGCTTGCGCTCGTACTCGGCGGGCGCGCGCGCGAGCTGCGCCTTCGTGATCTCGATGCCGTAGCCGAGCACCGGGTGGAAGCGCACCTTGAGGCTCGACACGCCGAGGCGCTCGCGCTCCCGCGCCTCGAGACCGGCGATCCACTCGCGCCCTTTTCGCGTCCCTTCGCGCAGCGCGTCGAGCTCGGGCCGGAAGCCCTCGCGCACGTAGCCCGTCTCCCCGGCGCCGCGCGAGCCGCGCAGGAGCGGCGGCGGGTCGTCGACCAGCGCCTCGGCGACGAGCTGCTCGGCGTCGGGGAGCGGCGCCACCCGCGGCAGCGCCGCGGGCGGGGGCGCCGGCGCCGCCTGCAGCAGCTCCTCGTCGTCGCGCGCCAGCTCCTCCGCCACGCCCCGCAGCGCCGCGAGCGAGCGCCCGAGGGCCACGACGTCGCGCGGCGTGGCCGCCGGACGCAGCGCCTTGGCGGACAGACGCTCGAGGTCGCGCACCTCGCGCAGCGCCCGGCGCAGGCGCCCGCGCAGCCGGTCGCGCTCCGCGAGCCAGGCCACCGCGTCCTGGCGCGCGCCGATCGCCGCCGGGTCGAGCAGCGGCCAGGCGAGCCAGCGCGCCAGGCGGCGCGCGCCGAGGGGGGTCGTCGTCTCGTCGATCCGCTCGAGCAGGCTGCCGCGCCGGGTGCGGTCCTCGCTGCCTTCGAAGAGCTCGAGGTGGCTGCGCGTCGCGGCGTCGACGACCATCGTGTCGCTCAGCCGGTAGCCGCGTACGCGCACGGCCTGGCGCAGCGCGAAGGGCTGGTGGTCGGCGAGGTAGCGGAGCACGGCGGCGGCGGCGCGCCCGGCGGCGCCGTGGGCGAGGGCAGCGAAGCCGTCGGGCTCGGCGGGCGGCCGCTTCGGGTCGAAGGCTTCGGGCGGGAGCGGCGTCAGCACCGCGCGCGGCAAGCGCGCGCGAAGCAGCGGGCCGAGGCGCTCCGCCTGCGCGGCGGCCAGCAGCACCTCGCGCGGGTCGATGCGCTCCAGCTCGCCGAGCAGCGCATCGGGCAGCTCCCCGGCCGCGGCCTCGCAGGCGGTGGCCTGGAAGCTGCCGGTCGACGCCTCCAGCACGGCGAGGCCCGCCTCGGCCTCGCCCACGTGGAGCGCCGCCAGGCAGACCTCGCGCCGCGCATCGAGGCCTTCGGGGTCGCCCACCAGCCCGGGGGTGATGACCTCGACGACCTCGCGCCGCACCAGCCCGCGGGCGGCGCGCGGGTCCTCGACCTGCTCGCAGATCGCGATGCGGAAGCCGAGCTCGGCGAGGCGCTTCACGTGGCCGTCCGCCGCGTGCACCGGCACGCCGCACATCGGCACCGCGTCGGGCTTGCCCTTGTCGCGCGTGGTGAGGGCGATCTCGAGGAGCGGCGCGGCGCGCTCGGCGTCCTCGAGGAACATCTCGTAGAAGTCGCCCATCCGGTAGAAGAGGATCGCGTCGGGATGGCGCTGCTTCAGCGCCAGGTACTGGCGCATCATCGGGGTATCGAGGGCGGAGCGCGTCATTCGACGCCCCGCTCGGCCGGACGCAGCGCGCCGCTGCGCGAAAGGGCGTCGCCGAGGACCGCCCAGGCCGCGCAAGCCTCGCCCTCGCGGCCGGCCGCCGCCAGGCAGCGCCCGAGCTCCGCCTGGGCCTCGAGGTGGGCGGGAAGCTGGCCCAGCAGCGCGCGCAGCTCGGCGGCGGCGGCTTCGGGCTCGCCGCGCTCGCGCAGCAGGCGCGCCAGCGCGAGGCGCGGCTCCGGATCCGCGGGCTCGGCGCCCGCCAGATCGCGCAGGAAGGGCTCGTACTCGGACGCGCGCCCGAGGGACGCGAAGCCGGAGCGGAGCTTTCCGAGCAGCGCGCCGCTCCGCCGCCGGTCGAGGGCCAGCGCCCGCCTCCACGCGGCGAGCGCCTGCTTCGAACGCCCGCGCTCGACCTCGAGCTCGCCGAGCAGGGCATGGGCCGCGGCCGCGCGGCGGTCGCGGCGCAGCGCGCGCCGCAGCTCGCGGCGCGCGTCGACGGCGCGGCCCTCCGCATGGGCGCGCGCGGCGACCTCCACGTGGAGCTCCGCCTCCTCGCGGCGGGTCTCCTCTCCGGCGCCCGTCAGGCGGTGCAGGCGCCGCGCGAGCTCGAGCGCGCGCTCGGGCCGTCCCGCCTCGCGGTGCAGCCGGCACAGCGCGCGCAGCGCGGCGGCGTCGCGCGGCGCCTCGGCGAGCAGCTGCTCGAAGCCGTCGGCCGCGCGCTCGAGGAAGCCGCCCGCGCGAAAGTCCTCCGCCAGCCCGCGCAGGGCGTGCACGCGCTGGCCGCCGCCGAGGTCGCTGCGCAGCAGCAGGTTCTGGTGGACGTGGATCGCGCGGCCGATCTCGCCGCGCAGCCGGAACACCCGGGCCAGCGCCAGGTAGGCCTCGATCTGCCGGGAGTCCGTGCGCACCAGCTCCTGGAGCAGCGCTTCCGCGCCGGCGAGATCGTGATCGAGCACGCAGAGCAGCGCCGCCCGCAGCGCGGCGGCCGGGTCCTTCGACGCGCCGGGCCGGCCCCGGGCGCGCTCCAGCAGGCCGCGCCAGCGCGCACTCAAGGGACGCTACCCGCGCCGCCCTTCGGCCCGCGCGTCCGCCGGGACCGCAGCCGGCGCCGGGAGGGCCGCTCCCCCTTCGGCCGCCAGGGGAAGATTGCGGAGCCGGTGGAGCTCCGTCTCGAGCGCGGCGACCTCCTTGCGGTAGCGGCGCCCGAGCAGGGAGAGGCGGATCACCTGGAAGAGCCACAGGGCGCTGGCCGCGAGCAGCCCGCCGCCGAATGCGACGCCGAGCACGAGCCACGCCGGCGCGGGCGGCGTCGACCACTCGAACAGACGCACCGAGATGGGCTCGGCGTTCTTCCCGAACTGGTACGCCACCACGAAGGCGCCGGCCATCAGCGCCAACGTCAACAGACGGCGGAGCATCTTCATCGCAGGCCCCCCATCCTGCCCGCGCCGCGGTCAGTCCTCGTCGTCCGAGTCGTCGTCGTCGGGCGGCAGCGGGCCGCGCGACGACCCGCTGTCCACCATCTCCTTCAGCTCCTTGCCGACCTTGAAGAAGGGCGTCCGCTTGGCGGGGATCTGCACCTCCTCGCCGGTCTTCGGGTTCCGCCCCTCGCGCGCCTCGCGCACCTTGACCTGGAAGCTGCCGAAGCCGCGGATCTCGATGCGCTCGCCGCCGCGCAGGGCGTCGGTCATCGCATCGAAGATCGTGTTCACCACGACCTCGGTGTCCTTCTTCGAGATGTGGGGCGTCAGCGCGGCCACGCGCTCGATCAGCCCGCTCTTGGTCATGCGTCCTCCCCCCCTCTCTCCGCGGCAGCTCCCGGCGGACCTAGTCCTCCGTCTTCTTGCCGAGCTTCTCCTTGATCAGGTCGCCGAGGGTCATGGTCTGGCTCGCGGCCTGCTCGGCCGCCAGGCGCTTCAGGGCCTGGCGCTCCTCCTTGTCCGTGAGCGCGCGGATCGACAGCGAGATCTTCTGGTCCACCGGATCGACCTTGGTGACGAGCGCGGTGACCGTCTGGCCCGCGCTGATCACGTCGGAGGGCTTGTCGACCTTCTCGTGCCCGAGCTCGGAGCTGTAGATCAGGCCCTCGATGCCCTCCTCCAGCCGCACGAAGGCGCCGAAGTCGGTGACGCTGGTGACCTCGCCGGTGATCTCGGAGCCGACCGGGTACTTCTTCTTGATGCCGTCCCAGGGGTTGGGCGTGAGCTGCTTGATGCCCAGCGAGAACTTCTCGTTCTCCCGGTCGATCTTCAGCACCACGGCCTCGACCTCATCGCCCTTGTTGTACTTCTCGCTCGGGTGCTTGATCTGCTCGGTCCAGGAGATGTCGGAGACGTGGACCAGGCCGTCCACGCCCTCCTCGAGGCCCACGAACACCCCGAAGTTGGTGATGTTGCGGATCGTGCCCGAGACGCGCGTCCCGATCGGGTACTTCTCCTCGATGACGCTCCACGGGTTGGGCTCGATCTGCTTCATGCCGAGCGAGATCTTGCGGTTGTGCTCGTCGACGTCGAGCACCACCGACTCCACCTGGTCGCCCACGTTGACGAGCTTCGAGGGGTGCTTGACGCGCTTGGTCCACGACATCTCCGAGACGTGCACCAGCCCCTCGATGCCCGGCTCGAGCTCCACGAAGGCGCCGTAGTCCGTGAGCGACACCACCTTGCCGTTGATGCGTTTCCCGACCGGGTAGCGCATCGCGGCGTCGCGCCAGGGGTCGGGCTGGATCTGCTTCAGGCCCAGCGAGACGCGCTCGCTCTCCGGGTCGAAGCGCAGCACCTTCACCTTGATCTCGTCGCCCACCCGGAACAGCTCGCTCGGGTGGTTGACGCGGCCCCAGGACATGTCCGTCACGTGGAGCAGGCCGTCGATCCCGCCGAGGTCGATGAAGGCGCCGTAGTCGGTGATGTTCTTGATCACGCCGTCGACGATCTGGCCCTCGGAGAGGGTCTCCAGCGTCGTCTCGCGCAGCTTCTCGCGCTCCTTCTCGAGCAGCGCGCGCCGCGAGAGCACGATGTTCCCGCGCCGCTTGTTGAACTTGATGATCTTGAACGCGA
>Ga0105107_10000082_pt1 | contig 48280 bp, 42 predicted proteins | sample PPLLaktember2015_6_FD_79335 | JGI IMG/M metagenome (GOLD analysis project Ga0105107, IMG submission 79335) | Freshwater sediment microbial communities from Prairie Pothole Lake near Jamestown, North Dakota, USA - PPLs Lake P8 Core (1) Depth... | ecosystem: Environmental > Aquatic > Freshwater >...
GAGGGACCGACGCGCTGCACGTCGAAAATGACCGCCGGCACTTCCGCGTAGTACGCGAGGCCGATGAATTCTTCCATCAAGGAGATTCCCGGCCCGCTCGTCGGCGTGAACGCGCGCGCGCCGTTCCAGGACGCGCCGATCACGATGCCAATTGCTGCAAGCTCGTCCTCCGCCTGCACGATCATGTAGTCGCGCTGACCGGTCTTGGGATCGGTTCGGTGGCGCGCGCAGAACGAGCGGAAGGCGTCCATCAGCGAAGTTGACGGCGTGATCGGATACCAGGCCCCGACCGTCGCCCCCGCATACAGGCAGCCCAGCGCTGCGGCCGTGTTGCCGTCGATCATCACGTGCCCGGCCGTCGCGTTCATCCGCTCGACGCGGGTCGGCAGCGGGCAGTCGAAATGCTCCTTTGCGTAGCGATACCCGATCTCGATCGCCTTCATGTTCGACTCGACAAGCGCCGGCTTCTTCTCGAAGGTCTCCGCAAGCAGGCCGCGAATCACATCGAGGTCCAGGTCGATGAGCGCCGCAACAGTCCCGACGTACATGATGTTCTTCATCAAAGTGCGCGCGCGCGCGCCTTCGAAATTCTCGTTGCACAACTGCGCGAAAGGAACGCCGAAAGTCCTGATGTCGTCCCGGGAAAGCAGCGCGCTCCGGGGCCAGGTCGAGTCGTAGACGAGGAAGCCGCCCGGCGCGATTTCTTGTAGGTCTCGCGAGTAAGTCTCCGCGTTCATGGCGACCATGAGATCGACGCGTTCCGAGCGTGCGCGCCAGCCCTCGCGCGTGACGCGAATCTCGTACCAGGTGGGAAGGCCCTGGATGTTCGACGGAAAGAAATTCTTTGCGACAACGGGCACGCCCATCCGGAATACCGCCTTCATTACCAGCGAATTGGCACTCGCGGATCCCGAGCCGTTGACGTTCGCGAACTTGATCGTGAAGTCGTTTACGCGCGGGGCAGCGCTTTTGCGCTCTGGCATCGGGCCTCATCCTCGGCGAGTGGAATCTTGATCCAGGACTTCTGCATGTCCCAGGCGTCCGTCGGGCATCGTTCCGCACACAATCCGCAGTGCACGCAAAGATCTTCGTCCTTGACCATCACGCGCCCCGTCTGGACGAGCGGCTCCGACACCATCATCGGCTGGTCCGGATTGCGACGCGGCGCCTTGAGCCGCGTGACGAGGTCCGCCTCCTCCCCGTTCGCCGTGATCGTCAGGCAATCGGTCGGGCAGATGTCGATGCAGGCGTCGCACTCGATGCAGAGCTTCGCGTGGAACACGGTCTGGATGTCGCAATTCATGCAGCGCGAGACTTCCTCGGCGGCGCGCTCGGCGTCGAAGCCAAGCTCCACTTCGATGTTGAGCCGCTTGAAACGCTCTTTCAGGCTGACGTGCGGCATGAGCTTGCGCGCCGATCCGTCGTAGTCGTTCTTGTAGGACCACTCGTGCATGCCGACCTTGCGGCTCTGCAGGTTGACGCCGCGCGGCATCCGTGAAGTCAGCGAGTCGCCGTGGCAATGCTTGTGGATCGATATCGCGGCCTGGTGCCCATGCTCGACGGCCCAGATGATGTTCTTCGGGCCGAAGGCCGCGTCGCCGCCGAAGAAAATGCCCGAGCGTGTCGACTCGAAAGTGACCGGGTCGATCTTTGGAACGTCCCACTTGTCGAATTCAATCCCGAGGTCGCGCTCGACCCACGGAAATGCGTTCTCCTGCCCGATCGCGAGGATCACGTCGTCGCAGGGAATGAAAACTTCCTCAACGACGCGCTGGCTCCTGATCTCGGCTCCGTCCATCTCATACTCGATGCGCTCGAAACGCATCCCCTTCAGCTTTCCGCCCTCCACGACGAAGTACTTCGGGGCGTGGTTCACGATGATCTCGACCTGCTCTTCCTCTGCGTCCTCGAGTTCCCACTCGGAGGCCTTGAAGAAGCCGCGGGGCTTCCGTGCCATGACCTTGACACTCTTCGCACCGAGCCTGAGCGAGGTGCGGCAACAATCCATCGCGGTATTGCCGACCCCGATGATCAGCACGCTCTCGCCGATCCTGTCCACGTGTTCGAAGGCCACCGACTCCAGCCAGGCAATGCCGATGTGGATCCGGTCGGTGTCCTTGCGGCCGGGCAGGTTGAGTTCCTTGCCCTTCGGCGCGCCGGTGCCGACAAACACCGCGTCGAATCCGCCGGCATCCAGCAGCTCGCGCATGCTCTCGACCGGCGTGCCGAGCTTGAGGTCCGCGCCCATGCCGATGACATAGCCGATTTCCTCGTCCAGCACCTGCGCGGGCAGGCGGAAAGCCGGAATATTGGTGCGCATCAGCCCGCCGGCCGTCCTGTACTGCTCGAAGATGACGACCTCGTAGCCGATCGGCAGCAGGTCGTTGGCGACGGTGAGCGTTGCGGGCCCCGCCCCGATGCAGGCAATGCGTTTTCCGTTTTTCCGCGCAGGCCGTTTCGGCAGCCGCGGCATGATGTCGTCGCGAAGATCCGCCGCCACGCGCTTCAGCCGGCAGATGGCCACCGGTTTTTCCTCGACGCGCCGGCGCCGGCAGGCGGGTTCGCAGGGCCGGTCGCAGACGCGTCCCAGGATGCCCGGAAAAACATTCGACTCCCGATTGACGATGTAGGCGTCCGAGTAGCGGCCCTGCGCGATCAGCCGGATGTACTCGGGAACGTCCGTGTGCGCGGGGCAGGCCCACTGGCAATCCACCACCTTATGGTAGTAGTCGGGATCCGCCGTGTTGGTCGGTTGCATACAGGACCGGTTGTGCCGCTTCTCAGCTTCCAAGTATAGCGGGCGGCACGGCGGAAGCAGGCTCGCTTCGCGCTTCCAGGCCGCGGCTGACGAGTTCCACGATGCGCGTCGCCGTTTCGAGCGCGCGCAGGCCGTCTTCCCCGGTCACGACCGGCACTGCGCCCCGCTCCGCGGCGTCGAGGAAGGCCACGATCTCTGCCAGCAGGGCGTCGCCGGGATCGAAACTTCTCTCCTCCATCTCGACTTTCGGCATCGCGTTCTCTTCGATGACGGCCGGCTTGCGGACGACGGTCAGCAGCTTCTGCTGGAGGTCGATCGACAGGTAGGCATCCGACTGGAAGATGCGGAGCTTCCGCTCCGACTTCATGCTGATGCGGCTTGCCGTGACGTCGGCGACGCAGCCATTGGCAAAGCGGATGCGCGCATTCGCGATGTCGATCTCATCGGTGAACACCGGCGCGCCCACCGCGTCGATCGACGCGATCGGCGAGCGCACGATGTGCTCGATCAGGTCGATGTCGTGGATCATCAGGTCGAGGACGACGCTCACATCGGTCCCCCTCGGCTTGAATGGCGCAAGGCGGTTCGATTCGATGAAGCGCGGATTCTCGAGTTCGCCGGCCACGGCGACGATCACCGGATTGAATCGCTCCAGGTGACCGACCTGCAGCACCCGTCCCGCGGCCGCCGCAAGCGCAATCAGCTCCCGCGCCTCGTCCGCGGTGGCCGTGATCGGCTTCTCGACCAGAACGTGGGCACCGGCGCGCAGGAAATCGCGCGCCACCGGGTGATGCAGCGCGGTCGGCGTCGCGATGCTGACGGCGTCCACGCGGCCGAGCAGCTCGCGATAGTCGGCGTACGCCGCAACGCCGAGTTCGGCCTGCAGCCGCTCGCGAGCCGCTGGCACCGGATCGGCGATGCCGACGAGTTCGCAACTCGGGAGGCTCGCGTATTTCTGTGCATGAAAGCGGCCGAGGTAACCGGCACCCACGACGGCGCAGCGCAGTCTCGTCATGTAAACGACAGTATAGCTGCGCGGCCCTTCGGCTTGCCGCCGCCCGGCCGGCGGCTCAAACTGACAAGAATGGCCTGGAATACCGCCTTCGTCAGATGGTTCGAGGGCCTGTCGCCGACCTGGCGGCGGGAGTTGCGGATCGCGGCCCTCTGGTTCGCGTTCGGGCTGCTCGTCATGCCGTTTCTCATTTATGTAGCGGGCGTGCTGACCCTCGGCCCCTACGAAGGCGGACTGCTGTCCTTCCTGGGTTCGCTGCTCCTCGCCTTCTTCACGGCGACTCCCACGGCCTGGCTACTCGTCGCCGGACCCTATCTGCTATTCACCGCCGTGCGTCTGCTCACGCGGCCGCTGCGGCGACAGGGCTAGGGTCAATCCTTCGCAGGCTCGCGGCTCTTCGCGCTCTTCTCGCGCACGGCGCGGAACTCGTTGCCTTCATACCATTCCGGCCACGTCTCTTCATATGCAATGCGCGCCCCGACTTCGAACAGCAGGCGCAGGTCTTCGATGGAGCCGCTGACGTCCCAGGACTCGGAGTATTCATCGTCCGGTTTGTGGTAGCGATTGGTGTCGTAATCCTTCTTCAGCCCCTGGCCCGTGCCGGGCGGCTGATCGCGCAGGTCAGTGCCTGACTTGATGTAGAGCGACGGCACGCCGGCCTTTGCAAAATTGAAGTGATCCGAACGATAGAAATAGCCGGCCTCGGGTCGCCCGTCGGGCATCAGGGTGCGCTTCTGGGATTTCGAGGCCGTGGCCAGGAGGTCTTCCAGGCCTGAAGCTCCGAATCCGATGACTTCGAGATCCCTGGCCCGCCCGAGCGGATAAAGCGCGTCGATGTTGATGACCGCTGCCGTCTTCTCGAGGGGCACGAGCGGTTGCTCGGCGTAGTACTCGGAGCCGATCAGACCGGATTCCTCTGCGGTAACCGCAAGAAAAAGGACCGAACGCGAGGCACCGGGCAGGAGGTTGCGGAAGCCACGCGCAATGGTGAGGATCCCCGCGACGCCAGTCGCATTATCCACAGCGCCGTTGTAAATCCGGTCCTCCCCCGCCTCCTTGGCGACGCCCAGGTGATCCCAATGTGCAACGTAGATGACGTATTCGTCCGGCCGGTCCTTGCCCGGCATCACGCCCGCCAGATTCGGCGATCGCTTGCGCCGGATCGTGTTCTTCACGCCACCCGTCGCCGTCACACCGAGCGGCACCGGCTTGAATCCGCGCTTCACGGCAGCCGCTTTCAGTGTCTCGAGATCCTCCCCGGCCAGCTCCATGAGCTGGCTTGCGCGACCCTGCGTGATCCAGCCCTCGAGCGCGGTGCGCCCCGCATTGCCGTCCGGCCGATCAAGGTGAAACTGCGGGCCCGACCATCCGTTTCTGACCACATCCCAGTCATAGGCTGCGGGTGCCGTGTCGTGGATGATGATCGCAGCCGCGGCACCCTGGCGTGCCGCTTCCTCGTACTTGTAGGTCCAGCGCCCGTGGTAGGTCATCGCCTTGCCGCGGAACAGGGACTCCTCGCCCGTCACGAAACCCGGGTCGTTGACCAGGATCAGGGCCGTCTTGCCGCGCATGTCGAGACCGGCATAGTCGTTCCAGCCGTATTCGGGCGCGACGATGCCATAGCCGACGAATACCACCTCGCTCCCCGCGATCGAGGATTCCGGACGCACTCGGCGCGTGGCAATCACCATGTCGTCGCCGAAGGCGAGCGTCATGCCGCCCGCGCCCTTGTTGAACGAGAGGCGCGGCTCGGAGGCCGTGATCTCGACGAGCGCCACGTCCTGGCGGAAATCTCCGCCACTCACGGGCTGGAGGCCAAGCTCGAGAAACTCCTTTTCAATGTACTCAATGGTCAGGCGTTCCCCCTCCGATCCGGGCGCACGCCCCTCCAGCTCGTCGGATGAAAGCCCTTCGATCTGGGCGCGGTAGGTCGCCCCATCGATCGCAGCCGAGGCCCTCTTGCGCATCTTGTCGTCGGCATTGAAGGCGCCGAGCGAGAGCGCGGCGGTGACGGCGATGAACAGCAGCCGGTGCCCGATGTCGAAAGGTGTCATGCGATCCCCATGTCTAGCCGGAAGCCGGCCAGTAATACCAGCCAATGGCCGCCATGGCGAGCCACATCGCGGCCTGGGCCAGCCAGCGCCAGGGACGCTCCCGCTGCAGTCCCGTAAAGGCGACGGCAGCCGCAGCCGAGAGGACCGCAAAAAGGCCCGCCGAGAGCAGCAGCCCCGGGTATTCGCGGCCGACGACTGGTTGCTGGCTGCCCGTCAATGCGAATATGACAACGACCATGCCGAGAACGAGCGCTATGGAGGCGGCGGAGCCCAGGACGACACCGGTCAGAAAGCCGAGTGGCTTCATGCGCACGTTCCTCCCGGGCGTGAAGCCGGTACTTGATACCGCGCCCGCCCGCCCATAGCCTGTCTTGACCGGATACGGCCCGTGGTGGCCGCCAAGGAGCAGTTTACCAGCCATGACACCCTGGCTTAGAGGGCCCGCATCGCCCCGGATTCGCGCCATCCTCGCGCTGGTCGTCGGCGCAGGCATCTTTGTCCTCGCCGGCTCCGGACCGGACCGAGCGGTCATCGCCCCGGCGATCGCGCCCGCCGTCGCCTCCTCGGGCGAGCTGGTCGCAAGCGAACGGCATCGCCGCGTGATGCGCCTCGTGTCCGAAGTCGTCGAGCGTCAGCATTACCGCCAGACGGCCCTCGACGACGCAATGTCGTCGCAGATCTACGAGCGTTATCTTGAAGCCCTGGACGGAAGCCGCAGTTACCTCCTCGCCTCCGACATCGCCGAGTTCGAGCGATTCCGCTACCAGCTTGACGATGCCATCGAGCGTGCCGACGCGGGGCCGGCCTTCGACATTTTCACGCGCTACCAGGAGCGCAACCGCGAAGTCCTGCGCCATGCGATCGCCCTCCTCGACATCGAGCCCGATTTCACGCTGGACGAGAGCTTCCGCTTCGACCGGACGGACGAAGGCTGGCCGTCCTCCACGGAGGCACTGCATGAGTTGTGGCGCAAGCGCGTGAAGAACGATGCCCTGTCGCTCCTGCTGGCGGGTAAGACCTGGCCCGAGGCAAGCGATACGCTGCGCAAGCGCTATGAGCGTGTCTCCAAGCGGATCGAGCAGATTACGGCGGATGACGTGTTCGAGACCTTCATGAATGCGTACTCGCACGTCTACGACCCGCATTCGAACTACCTGTCGCCGCGCAATTCCGAGGAATACAACATCGCGATGAGCCTTTCCTACGAAGGAATCGGCGCATCGCTGCAGCTCGTCGACGACCACGTAACGATCATGAACGTCCTGCCGGGCGGATCGGCGGCCGCCTCGACTGACATCAAGGTCGGCGACCGCATCACCGCGGTCGGCCAGGGCGAAACGGGTGCGATGACCGACGTCGTGGGCTGGCGTCTCGATGACGTCGTGCAGCTGATACGTGGCCCGCTGGACACCGTGGTCCGCCTGCAGATTCTGCCCGCTGCCGCCGCGCCCGGAACGGCGGAAAACCTGCTGTCCCTCAAGCGCGCCAAGATCACGCTTGAATCGCAGGCTTCGAAGAAGGAAGTCCACACCTTGAAGCGTGGCGACCGCGAGGCGCGCATCGGCGTCATTTCCGTACCGAGCTTCTATCAGGACTTCCAGGCGAGGATGCAGGGTGACGCCGACTATCGAAGCACGACGCGGGACGTTCGCCAGCTGATCGACGAACTGCGGACCGAAGGCGTCGAATCGCTCGTCATCGACCTGCGCGACAACGGCGGCGGGCATCTCTCGGAGGCAACGAGCCTCGTCGGGCTCTTTGTGGAACGCGGGCCGGTCGTCCAGCTGCGCGAGACCGGCGGCCGAATCGAGGTGCTGGACGATCCCGAACCGGGCGTGGCCTGGCACGGGCCGCTCGTCGTCCTCGTCAATCGCGCGAGCGCCTCGGCTTCGGAGATCTTCGCGGGCGCGATCCAGGATTACCATCGCGGGCTCGTCGTGGGGCAACAGACCTACGGCAAGGGCTCGGTGCAGAATCTCTATCCGCTCGACCGCTATGCGCTCGGCCCGAAGGCGGGTTTCGGGCAGCTCACCGTGACGATCGGGAAATACTATCGCGTGACCGGCGACAGCACGCAGCACCGCGGTGTCGAGCCCGACATCACGCTGCCCTCGCTCCTCAACACCGATGACATCGGCGAGAGCACGCGCGAAAGTGCGCTGCCCTGGGACCGCATCAATGCGGCGCGATTTACGCCGGAATCGTCGGAACTTCCGGTGGTTTCGGAGCTCTCGCGCGTGCACGAGGAGCGCGTCGCGCAGAACCCGGATTTCGTCGCCCTGCAGGGCGACGTGGAGGCGCTCGAGCTGCTGCGTTCACAGCAGGACGTCTCGTTGAACCTCGCGAAACGCCGGACGGAGCGCGACGCCATCGACGCCGACCGTCTCAAGCGCGAAAATGCGCGACGTGCGGCCCGCGGACTCGAGCCGCTGGCAAATATCGGCGCGTTTGACAATGCCGAGGCGCCGGATGCCGTTCTGGATGAGGCCGTCGAAATTGCCGCCGATGCCGCCGAGTTGCCCGCGAAACAGGATCCTGCCCGCCTGAGCTGATTCGCCTTCTCGCGTTCGCTCAACGCCTATTAGATTCAAATACTTACGCGATTACGTAAGCCTTTAGTGTTATACTTGACTACAACACTAAGGAACCGTAACATAGCGCTAACTGATCGTCTGGAGCCGACTGCGATGCGCACCGAATCCCGAATCGAGGCCGAATTCACAGGACCGGCGCGCGTACTGCTTGCTGCGCTCGTCATCGCGTCCGCGCTCACTCTCGCCGCCTGCGGCGACGCCAACGGCGACAGCGCCGGCAAGGACGGCAAGGAAGAAGTGCCCGCTGTTCCGGTCGAGGTCGCGGCCACGCAGCGCAGCGAGATGGCCGCCCTCTATACGGGAACCGCGCCGATCGAGTCCGACCGCAAGGCCTTCGTGATGCCAAGGGTCCAGGGCGAGATCCGGCAGGTGCTCGCGGACGAGGGCCAGCGCGTGCGTGCGGGCCAGGTCCTCGCTCGCCTTGATGGCGACAAGCTGCGCCTCGAAGTGGCTCTCTACGAAGCGACCATGCGCAAGCTCGAGCGCGACTATCAGCGCAACCTCGAGTTGCAGCAGAAGGGGCTGGTGAGCGCCACGGCTCTCGACAATCTCAAGTACGAGCTCGAGGCCGCGAAGGCCAATTGGGAACTCGCGAAGCTGCAACTCTCGTATTGCGACATCCGCTCTCCGATCAACGGTACGGTCACGCAACGCCTCGACGTCGTGAAGGTCGGCAATACCGTGACCCCCGTCGGCGGCGTCATCGAGAGCGCGGATAGTTCGCTGTTCGTGGTCGAGGATTTCGACACGCTGATGCTGCGCGTCAACGTGCCGGAGCGCGAGCTCGCGAAGCTTTCCGTCGGGCAAACCGCCGAACTCACGTTCGACGCGGTGCCGGACCGCTCCTTCCTTGGCAAGATTTCGCTTATCAGTCCGTATGTCAATGCCGATACCGCGACTTTTGCCGTGCGCGTCCATGTAACGGATACCGGGAGCCTGCTGCGCCCGGGCATGTTCGCCCGTGTTGCGATTGTTTATGAGCGCAGGCCCGATGCCCTGCAGATCCCGCGCACCGCCCTCCTCGATGGCGACGGGCCACCCAAGGTGTTCGTCGTCATGGACGGCAAGGCGGCGGAGCGCGCCGTGAAGCTCGGGCTCAGCAACGGCGCGATGATCGAGGTCGTGTCCGGGCTGAAGGACGGCGAGCAGGTCGTCGTGGTTGGCCAGGCTGCAGTCAAGCCCGGAGCGGCGGTTCGCATCGTCAATTCTCCGGCGCGCCCGGCGGCGCGTACCGTGCCCGCCGTCGCGGCCGGCTGATCGGCACGAGTCCACAATGAAAATCGTCGAATTCGCCACGCGGCGCCGCGTAACCATCCTGATGGTCACGGTCGCCGTCGTCCTGTTCGGCTTCGTTTCGCTGTCCCGGCTCAAGCTCAACCTGCTGCCGGATCTCTCCTATCCGACGCTCACGGTGCGCACCGATCTCCCGGGCGCCGCGCCGCTCGAACTGGAGACGCTGATCACGCGCCCGATCGAGGAATCGGTGGGCATCATCCGCAATGTCCGGTCGGTAAGGTCGGTTTCGCGCGCCGGCCAGGCGGACGTGATCCTGGAATTCGCCTGGGGCACCGACATGGACCTCGCGGGCATCGACGTGCGCGAGAAGATCGACCTGCTGCAGCTCCCGCTCGAGGCGAGCCGCCCGATCCTGCTGCGCTTCGACCCGTCGACGGAACCCGTGACGCGCTATGCCTTCGTGGACTCCGACGAGTTCGCCAAGGCTTCGCCGTCCGAAAGCGGCAGCGTCGAGCGACTGAAGGGCCTGCGCCGGTTCGCCGACGACCGCCTGAAGCCGGATCTCGAATCGGTGGACGGCTCCGCGGCGGTCAAGGTCAGCGGCGGTTACGAGGACGAGATCCAGGTCTTCGTGGACCAGGGCAAGCTCGCCCAGCTCAACCTGTCGATCGACATGATCGCCCAGCGGCTCGGCGAGGAGAACGTCAACCTTTCGGGCGGACGGCTCGAGCAGGGCACGCAGCGATTCCTCGTTCGCACGCTGAACGAGTTCGGCTCCGTGCAGCAGATGGCGGACTCGATCATCGCGAACGTCGGGGGCAAGCCCGTTTACCTGCGCGACGTCGCGAGCGTCACCAGCGGCTACAAGGACCGCGAAGCGATCACCCGCGTCGACGGCCGCGAATCCGTCGAGCTCGCGATCTACAAGGAAGGCGATGCCAACACCGTGCAGCTTGCCACCGGGATCCGTGCGCGCATCGAGGAACTCGGCAAGTCGCTGCCGGCGGGCAGCGAGCTCGTCCTCGTCTATGACCAGTCGAAGTTCATCGCCTCCGCGATCGGTGAAGTCCGCGATGCTGCGCTGATCGGCGGCCTGCTCGCTATCCTCGTGCTGTACCTCTTCCTGCGCGACGCGCGCGCGACCCTGATCACGGGCCTCGCCATTCCGGTCTCCGTCATCGGCACTTTCGTGCTGATGTACATGTTCGACCTTTCGCTCAACATCATGTCGCTCGGCGGCATCGCGCTCGCGGTGGGCATGCTTGTCGACAACGCGGTCGTCGTGCTCGAGAACATCGTGCGTCACCGCGAGGAAGGCCGCTCGCGCATCGAGGCTGCGACCCGCGGCACCAGCGAAGTCGGCACGGCCATCACGGCCGCGACGCTGACGTCGGTCGCCGTGTTCTTCCCGATGGTCTTCATCACGGGCATCGCGGGTCAGCTCTTCCGTGACCAGGCGTTGACCGTCAGCTTCTCCCTGCTCTTCTCGCTCATCGTCGCGATGACGCTCGTGCCGATGCTCGCGGCCGGCAAGCCCGAATATCAGGTGCCGGATCCTGAGCGGCAGCCGGGGCGCGTGGGCCGCGGCATCGCGCGCGCACTGGCTGGCAAGCGCTGGCTTACGACCCGGATTTCCGACGGCATGGCGTGGTTCCTCGGCTGGCTTGCGCGCCCGACGCAGTCTGGATTCGCAGCGGTCGCGAAAGCCTACCTGCCGGCGCTGCGCTGGTCGCTCGAGCATCGCGGGCGCGTCGTGCTCATCTCGATCGCCGTGCTGCTCGTGACCGCGGCACTCGTACCGCGCCTCGGCACCGAACTGATCCCGCAGCTCTCGCAGGGCGAGTTCATCGCCGATCTGCGGCTTGCGCCGGGAACGCCGCTCGAGCAGACCGACCGCGCGATGGCCGCGGCTCAGGCACAGGCCATTGAGCTCGGGGACGTCGAGCTCTCGTATGCGGTCACCGGCACGGGAAACCGGCTCGATGCGAGCCCGACGGACGCAGGCGAGAACACCGGGCGGCTGTCGGTCACACTCAGGCCCGGCACCAATCCGGACGAGGAATCGAGGGCGATCGAAACCCTGCGCGGGAAATTTGAATCGCTCGCAGGCGTCCAGTATCAGTTCAGCCGCCCCGCACTCTTCACGTTCGCCTCGCCGCTTGAGGTCACGATCACGGGCTACGACCTCGACCGCCTGCGCCTGGTCGCGGAGCAGGTGCGGCTTGGAATGCAGGCGAGCCCGACGTTCAGCGACATCAAGTCGACCGTCGAGTCCGGAAACCCTGAAATCCAGATCGTTTTCGACCAGGAGCGTGCAGCCCAGCTCGGGGTCACCGTGCGCGAACTCGCGGATCGCGTGGTCGCGAGCGTGCGCGGCAGCGTCGCGACTCGCTACAAGTTGCGCGAGAAGAAGATCGACGTCCTGGTCAGGAGCGTCGATACGCGGGCCTCGTCAGTCGAGGAGATCCGCTCGCTGATCGTCAACCCGGGCAGCGATCGCCCCCTGCCCCTGTCCGCCGTCGCGGAGGTGACGGTCGCGACCGGGCCCGCCGAGATCCGGCGCACACGCCAGCAGCGTGTCGCCATCGTGACGGCGAATCTTTCTTCAGGCGACCTGGGTTCTGCGGTCACGGAACTCGGCGGGATCGTCGATGCCGTCGAATTGCCGGTCGGAACGACTGCTGCCGTCAGCGGGCAGAGCGACGACATGAAGGAATCGTTCCGCTCGCTGCAATTCACCATGCTGCTCGCCGTATTCCTCGTTTATCTCGTGATGGCGTCGCAGTTCGAATCGCTGCTCCACCCCTTCGTCATCCTGCTGACGATTCCGCTCGCCCTCACCGGCTCGGTCTGGGCGATGTTCCTGACCGGCACCACGGTCAATGTCGTTGCCTACATCGGCATCATCATGCTTGCCGGCATCGTGGTGAACCAGTCCATCGTGCTGATCGACGCGGTTAACCAGGGACGCGAGCGGGGCCTTGCCAAGCACGACGCGATCGTCGAGGCCGCGCGCCTCCGGCTGCGGCCGATCGTCATCACCAAGCTGACGACGATCCTCGGGCTTCTGCCGATGGCAATCGGGCTCGGCGAAGGCGCGGAGATCAGGAAGCCGATGGCCATCACGGTGATCGGCGGCGTCGCGGTCGCGAGTCTCTTCACGCTGCTCGTGATTCCCGTCGTCTATTCGCTGCTCGATCGCAAGCGGTTCCAGCCGGCCGGCGCAAGTGTCATGCCGAGCGTCGCGACGGAGTCCGGCGGAGGCTGAGTCATGCTGCATACCCGGTTCGCGCTGCGAAGGCCCGTCACGACGATGATGACGTTCATCGCCGTATCGCTGATCGGCCTGATCGCGATGTGGCTCCTGCCGCTCGAACTGTTTCCCGACATCCGTTTCCCGGGCATCCAGGTCACGATTCCGTACCAGGGCTCGACGCCTGAGGAAGTCGAGCAGCTCATCACCCGCCCGTCGGAGGAAGCCATCGCGACACTGTCGGGCATCAAGGAGATCCGCTCGACCTCGTCGGAGAACGGAGCGGAGCTCGTCGTCTTCTTCGAATGGGACCGGGACCCGGCCGCGGTCGGATTCGAGGTCCGGACCAAGCTCGAGTCGATCCGCCACGAGTTTCCGGCGAGTGCCAACCGCATCCTGACCCAGATGTTTGCAGCCGGCGATGACCGGGTCCTGGCGGTGCGCATCTCGAGCGAGGAGGACCTGACACGCCAGTACGACACGCTCGATCGCTACCTGAAAAAGCCGATCGAACGCCTCGACGGCGTGGCGCGCGTCTCGCTCGAAGGCGTGGAGCCGCTCGAACTGCGGATCCTGGTCGACCCGGTGCGCCTGACCGCCCACGGGGTCGACATCGCGCGCCTTCGGGACGCGCTGCAGGGCGCAAATTTCTCGGTCAGCGCAGGCGAAGTGACGGGCGGCCAGCAACGCTTCCTCGTACGTCCGATCGGCGAGTTCCGGACCCTCGACGACGTGCGCGAGTTCATCGTCAAGGGCAACGTGCGGTTGCGCGACATCGCGGATGTGCGCCTCGCCACGCCCGCCCTTTCGGTTGGCCGTCACCTCAATGGCAGGCCCGGCGTCGGCCTCGACGTCTTCAAGTCGACCGGCGCAAACATCGTCGAAGTCGCGGACCGCGTGATGGCTGTCGTCGACGAGCAGCGCAAGCTGCCGCAACTGCAGGGCATCGACATCATCGTGCTGCAGAACCAGTCCGAGAATATTCGCAGCTCCTTGACCGACCTGCGCAATGCCGGCCTGATCGGCGCCGGCCTCGCCCTGATCGTGCTGTTCCTTTTCCTGCGTCACTGGCCGACGACGCTGATCGTCGCGCTTGCCGTACCCTTCTCGCTCCTGATCACGGTCGCAGCGATGTACTTCCTCGGATTCTCGCTCAACATCCTGACGATGATGGGCATGCTGCTCGCGGTCGGACTCCTCGTGGACAATGCAGTCGTCGTGACCGAGAGCATCTTCCGGCACCGGCAGATGAACGACGCCGAAGCGATCACGTCGACGCTCTCCGGCGTGAGCGAAGTTGGAGTCGCCGTCCTCGCGGGGACGCTTTCGACCGTCATCGTTTTCCTGCCAATCATCTTTGGCGAGGAGAGCGAGATCTCGGTCTTCATGGTGCACGTCGCGGTGCCCATCGTCGTCGCGATGCTGGCCTCGCTCCTTGTCGCGCAGACGATCATTCCGACGCTGACCGCCCGCTTCCCGCCCCCGCCTGCGATCAAGTCCGGTTCGTACTTCGCAAGGATCCAGGAATGGTACCTGCGGAGGCTCGACTGGCTGTTCCAGCACAAGTGGTGGAGCGCGCTGTTCGTGATGCTGACCGTGCTGTCACCCGTGCCGCTTTTCATGACGGGACTCGTCAAGGTCGACATGTTCCCGCAGGATGCCTCCGATCGCGTGTTCCTCCCGTACCACATCGAGGGTACCTACCCGCTTGCGCGCACCGAGGAAGCGGTCACGCGCGTCGAAACCTACCTCGAGGAGAACAAGGACCGCTTCGGGATCGAGCTGGTCTACAGCTATTTCACACCCGACGATGCATCAAGCGTGATCAAGCTGAAGCCGCGTGACGAGCTTCCGATGCAGCCGCGCGAGCTGATGAAGGAAATCGAGAAGGACTTGCCGGAGATCATCATCGGTAAGCCGAGCTTCCGCTTCGACGAGGAGCAGGGCAACACCGGCGCATTCAGCATGCGCCTCACCGGCGAGTCGACCGAGCAACTCGTAGGCCTGGCACGGACCGTGGTCCAGCGGCTGCGCGACGTCAAGGGACTCGACTCGGTTCGCTCAACCGCAAAGGCCGGCGAGCACGAGGTGCAGGTGATCGTCGACCGTGATCGCGCGGCCAACCTCGGCCTTACGCCTCAGGCCGTCGCGGAGACCCTCGCGGTCGCAATGCGCGGAGATCCGCTCAAGGAGTTCCGGGCGGACGACCGCGAGATACAGATGCGGCTGGCCTTCCGTGCGGACGACCGCCAGACGCTCGAGGACCTCGCAGCGACGCCGCTCTATCTGCCGGACGGAACGCGCGGCACGCTCGGCGCGGTCGCAAGCTTCCGCATCGATCAGACGGCCCGGACGATCGATCGCGTCGACCGGCTCACGTCGGTCGTGATCGAAGGCACGGTGTCCCAGGAATCGTCGCTCGATGAAGTCAAGAAGGGCGTGGAATCGGTGATGGAACAGTTCCCCCTGCCCGCGGGCGTCGGCTGGAAGTACGGCCGGAGCGTCGAGGACAGCGACGACACGGCGGCGACGATGCAGATGAACATCCTGCTGGCGGTCGCGCTGATCTTCCTGGTCATGGCCTCGCTATTCGAGTCGATGCTATATCCGGTCTCGATCATCACCTCGATCGTTTTCGCGATCGTCGGTGTCTTCTGGGGACTCGCGATCTCCCGGACACCGATGTCATTCATGGCGATGCTCGGGATCATGATCCTGATCGGCGTCATCGTGAACATCGGCATCGTGCTGATCGCACACGTGATCGACCTGCGCAAGGAAGGCATGAACCGGCACGACGCGATTCTCGAGGCCGCGCGTCACCGGTTGCGCCCGATCATGATGACGACCGTCGTGACGCTGCTTGCGATGCTGCCGCTCGCCGTCGGCGACACGCAGATCGGGGGCGACGGGCCGGCGTACTTTCCAATGGCCCGCGCATTGATGTCAGGGCTGTTCTTCGGGAGCGCGACTTCGATCTTCTTCGTTCCGCTCTTCTATGTCTGGCTCGACGACATGAACATCTGGCGCCAGCGCGTCAGGCTGCATTCGCGAGCTGGTGAGGCGGCGGCGGAATCACCCTGACAGGGCGGCGCGCGCAGCGAACGGTCAGCGCAACAGGACCTTGTAGACGTCCCAGTAGTCGTCCACCAGGACGTTGGCGTCCGGCACGCCACCGGTTCCCGCAGGCGGCAGCGAAGCCGGTTGCGGCACGGTCTCGTTCGCATTGCGCCAGGTGGCTGTCGCCACCATCTTTTCCCCGCGCTTCTTGATCTCGGCCGCCAGCCCGTCCTGCGCCTTCACGAGCGCGAGCGCCTGCTCGATCTCGCGGATGCGCGCGAGACAGGCGTCGAGGCTGCCGTACTTTGCGCTCTCGACACTGCGGTTGTTCGCGAGCCTCGAATCCATCGCAAGGCCCGACACGGCAAGTCGTGCGAACAGGTGCTGCGCGTAGGCGATCACGGCGAGGTTCACGAGCCGCCGGCCCTCGATCGTCAGCCCCGGGAACTCAGGCCACGGTTCCTTTTCGATCGTGCGGTGCGCTTCCTGCATGTCGGCGAGCTGCCGCTCCGCAACAACGCAGCGCTCGCGCTGCTCCACGATCTCGGCGGCAAGCGTGCGCCGCTTGAAATAATGCCAGAACTGCCTGAGCTGCTTCATGCGCTCGTCGCGCTGGCACAGCCGCTCACGCTCCGCATCGGCGACTTCCTGCGCCTGCTTCAGGCGCTCGTCCGCGACCTTCAGGCGTTCAGCGCGGTCCTGCTGGAACTCCGCGAGCTGCTGCTTGCGCTGGGCGTCCTGGCGTTCGCGTTTCAGTTCTGCCGAAAACTTCTCGAGCTGCTCGCGGCAACCCCGCCAGAGTGCCTTAAGGCCGAAGTGGACCAGCGCGTCGAGGCCCCGCTGCGGATTCCCGAGCAGCACTTCGAGCTGTTCGAGCTGCTGCTGGAGCCGCGCATTCGCGTTCTCCTGCTGCTTCAGCTTGTTGCGCAGGTTGTGCAGCTGGTCGTCGAGGCCCTGGAGCTCCTTCTTGAGCTCGGCCCGGTTCCAGAAGAGCTTCAGCAGCCGCTCCTGCTCCGCCGGATCGGCGCGGCCGATCGAGGGCAGCTTGAGCTGCGACCACTTGTCGGGAAGCATCACGGCCATGGATATCGCTCAGGTTGCCGGCGTCGCAAAGCGATGGCCGTTGCCGACGCAGTATTCCAGCCACTTGTTCAGCAGCATGTTGCAGGACCAGCGCTGCCCGTGATTGCGGGCGACGTCCCCGGCGATCCGCCGGAGCCGTGGGTGCGACGGCGTCGCGCCCGTTCCGCAGGCTTCGGCCAGGCGAGCGTCGTGATAGACGCGGATCTCGAGCCCGGGCTCGCGCGTCGCGACGGAGCCCTCGCCGAAGAGATAGGACATCTGCAGCGCGGTCGTGTAGCGGCACTGATCGACCACGGAAAGCTCCAGTGTGGGCTCGCCTGCGACTTCCGATGTCAGCGAACCGCGCAGGCACTTCAGGTCCGGCACGAGCCAGCCGAGCCGGATGAAGTTGCTCTCGTAAAGCGTCATCAGGCTCACGAAAGATCGCGGCCTTGCGCGCCAGGAGACAGTGCAGAGGTCGTCCGTCACCATGGATTTGACTATATCACAGGGATATTCGGCAATTTCCCGCGCGAATCGTGCTGCTTGTCACGAAACGTCAAGGCCGCACGCGGCGCGGGATTGCAAGCCGCTCGAGCACGCGGCTCGCGATCTCCTCGATCGACGTATCCGTCGTCTCGAGATACGGAATGCCGTGGCGCTCGAACAACTGTTCCGCCGCGCGCACCTCGAATGCGCACTGCTGCGCAGAAGCGTAGCGGCTGTCCGGTCGCCTCTCCTGCCGGATCTGCTGCAGGCGGCCCGGCTCGATGGTCAGGCCGAACAGCTTGCGCCGGTACGGATCGACGCTTGCCGGCAGGCGCGCACCGTCCAGGTCGTCCTCGGTCAGCGGGTAATTCGCCGCAAACGCCCCGTATTGCAGCGCCATGTACACGCAGGTTGGGGTCTTTCCCGAGCGGGAAACTCCGATCAGGATCACATCCGCGCGGTCGTAGTCACGCGTCTGCGCGCCGTCGTCGTTTGCAATTGCGAAGTTCGTCGCATTGATGCGCATCGTGTAGGCCGAGAGGTCGGCCATGCCATGGGCCCGCCCGAGCACGTGCGCGGAGGGCTGCCCCAGCTCCTGCTCGAGCGGACCGAGAAATGCGTCAAAGAAATCGAGGAACAGGCATCGCGCCTGCTTCAGCGCGTCGCGCACCTCGTCGTTCACGAGCGTCGCGAATACGATGGGTTGCGCCGCTTCTTCCCGGCCGGCCTGGTCGATCTTCGCGACCGCCTCGCGCGCCTTGTCAACGCTGGTGATGAATGGCAAAGTGATCGGCCTGAAATCCATGCCGTCGAACTGCGTCAGCAGGCTGTGTCCCATCGTTTCCGCGGTGACGCCAGTCTGGTCGGACACGAAGAAGACGGTTCGTCGCTGTTTCATGGCGGATCATCCGTTGGCCGACGCGGCCGCGCGAGGCCAGCCGCCGCGCGGCTGATCGTATCAGGTGCGGGCCCAACGAGGACGAGGCGTGACCGGTTACACAGTTCCGTTCGGCCAGCTCCGCATGAAGGACGTCGAGTCCGTCGGCGGCAAGAATGCTTCGCTCGGCGAGATGATCGGGCGACTTGCGGAAGCGGGCGTGCGCGTGCCGGACGGCTTCGCGACGACGGCGCAGGCGTACCGCGACTTCCTGGCGCAGGACGGGCTCGACGCCCGCATCGCCGCTGAACTCGCCGGTCTCGACGTCGACGACGTTACCCGGCTCGCGGAAACAGGCAGCCGCATCCGCGGCTGGATCCTCGGGACGCCGTTACAGCAGCGACTCGAGCGCGACGTGCTCGCCGCGGCCGCCGCGCTCGGCAACGGCGGCGCCGCGCTCGCTGTCAGGTCGTCGGCGACTGCGGAGGACCTCCCGGGGGCTTCATTCGCGGGACAGCAGGAAACGATCCTGAACGTCCGCGGCGCAAAATCCGTGGTCGAGGCCGTGCACCAGGTCTACGCGTCGCTCTACAACGACCGGGCCATTTCGTACCGCACGCACCAGGGATTCGCCCACGGCCAGGTCGCCATTTCCGTCGGCGTTCAGCACATGGTCCGAAGCGACGTCGGCGCGAGCGGTGTGATGTTCACGCTCGATACCGAGTCCGGTTTCCGTGACGCCGTATTCATCACGGCATCCTGGGGCCTTGGCGAACTGGTAGTGCAGGGCGCCGTGAATCCCGACGAGTTCTACGTTTACAAGCCGGCGCTCCGTGCAGGCCGGCAGGCGATCATCCGCCGCAACCTGGGTTCGAAGGCCTCGCGCATGGTGTACGCGGCCGATCCCGCCCCGGGGCGCTGGGTCGAGATCGCCGAGGTTGCGGCGGCCGACCGCGCCCGTTTCTGCATCGACGACCGCGATGTCCACGAACTTGCTCGCCAGGCGCTCGTCATCGAATCGCACTATGAATGCCCGATGGACATCGAGTGGGGCAAGGACGGCGAGACCGGCGAGATCTACGTGCTGCAGGCGAGGCCCGAAACCGTGCAGAGCCAGGTCGGCCGCTCGATCCTGCGCTACACGCTGAAGCAGCGCTCGCGCGCGCTCGCCCAGGGCCGCGCGATCGGACAGCGCATCGGCGCCGGACCGGCTCGCGTGGTCGCGGGCGCGCGCGAGATGTCGCGCATCCAGCCGGGAGACGTGATCGTCTCCGACATGACCGATCCCGACTGGGAGCCGGTCATGAAGCGGGCCGCTGCAATCGTCACGAATCGCGGCGGGCGCACCTGTCATGCGGCAATCATCGCGCGCGAGCTGGGGATACCGGCGGTCGTCGGCTGCATCGACGCGACTTCGAAGATCCGGGACGGGGAGCCGGTGACGGTCTCCTGCGCCGAAGGCGACACCGGCGTGATCTACGAGGGCCGGCTCGACTTCGAACAGCAGCAGATCGAACTGGACGCGCTGCCGGAACCGCCCGTCCGAATCATGATGAACGTCGGGAATCCGGACCGCGCGTTCGACTTCGCCTCGATCCCGAACCATGGCGTCGGCCTCGCTCGCCTGGAATTCATCATCAATCGCATGATCGGCGTGCATCCGCGCGCCCTGCTCGATTTCGCCACGCTCGATCCCGGCGTGCAGGACCAGGTCCGCAGGCAGATGGCAGGCTATGCCGATCCGGTCGGATTCTTCGTCGAAAAGCTCGCCGAAGGCATCGCGTGCATTGCGGCCGCGTTTGCACCCCAGCCCGTGATCGTCCGTCTCTCGGACTTCAAGTCGAACGAATACGCGAACCTGATCGGGGGGCGGCAGTACGAGCCGCACGAGGAGAATCCGATGCTCGGGTTCCGTGGCGCGTCACGCTACACGGACCTGGCGTTCCGGCCGTGCTTCGAGCTCGAGTGCCGCGCGCTTCGCAGGGTGCGCGACGACATGGGACTCACGAACGTCCAGGTCATGGTGCCATTCGTGCGCACGGTCGACGAAGGCCGGCGCGTCGTGGAATTGCTCGCCGAGAACGGGCTGCGCCGCGGTGACGGCGGGCTGAAGGTCATCATGATGTGCGAGCTGCCAACCAACGCCCTGCTCGCCCGCGACTTTCTCGAGCACTTCGACGGCATGTCGATCGGCTCGAACGACATGACGCAGCTCGCCCTCGGCATCGACCGTGACTCGGCGATCGTCGCGGGCCTCTTCGACGAGCGCGACCCCGCCGTCAAGTCGCTCCTTTCAATGGCGATTCGCGCCTGCAAGGACGCCGGCAAGTACATCGGGATCTGCGGACAGGGCCCGTCGGACCACCCGGATCTCGCGCGGTGGCTCGTCGACCAGGGCATCGACAGCCTGTCGCTGAATCCGGATACGGTGGTCGAGACCTGGTTGTACCTGGCAAAGGGCACGAAGAACTAGCAGGCGCGCGCAGGCGGGCCGGGCGGGGTTCCCTCGCGCGCTCAGAAGAACGGACATTCGCTTGCTCGGGACCCCGCCCGGCCCGTTACTGCGCGCCCAGCTCGCTTCGTGCGGTTTCCCAGTGACGGCCGTCGAAAGGTCGGATCCGCATTGAGGCTATCTTTTCACGATCGAGGCAGCGGGCGTTCACGCTGTAGCCGTTAGGGTGCGAGCGCGGCACGTAAAACGATTTCACGCCGCAGTAGCGGCAAAACATATGACGGGCGGTGCCGGTGCCGAAGCGATATTCGTTCAGCGAGTCCTCGCCGGCGAGCAGCCGGAAATGGTCGGCGGTGACGATCAGGTGAAGGTAGCCGGACCGGTCGCACATCAAACAATTGCATTCGAGCAGGTCGAGATCGGCGGGCGCGAATGCCTCGATTCGAACGCGGCCGCAATGGCAGGCGCCGGCATGCCAGAACGGCGTGCCGGCAATCAGGTCCGGGGTGCGTTCCATGGCGCGGCGAAGAGCCGGGCGCGGTAATGGCGCATTTCGGAAATCGACTCGTGCACGTCCGCGAGCGCCGTGTGCCGCGATTCCTTCTCGACGCCGGCCGCGACCTCCGGGGCCCAGCGCCGGGCGAGCTCCTTGAGCGTGCTGACGTCGAGGTTGCGGTAGTGGAAATACCTCTCGAGCTCGGGCATCCAGCGCGCAAGAAAGCGCCGGTCCTGGCAGACGCTGTTGCCGCACATCGGCGAACGTCCGGCAGCAACGTGCTCTGCCAGGAACGCGAGTGTTGCGCGCTCGGCCGCCGCTTCGTCGCTCGTGCTGGCGCGCACGCGCGCGACCAGGCCGCTCGCCGCGTGGGTGCGCGTGTTCCACTCGTCCATCGCGGCGAGCGTCGGCTCCGGTTGGCGAACCGCAATGACCGGGCCCTCGGCGATCACTTCGAGTTCGGCGTCGGTCACGACGGTCGCGATCTCGATGATCCGGTCGGCTTCAGGCACGAGGCCGGTCATTTCGAGGTCGATCCAGATCAGCCGGTCGTCGCGCGTCATGTTGCCGCTGATCTTACCAGAGGCTAGAGTCTCGCCTCGCTTGCACGCCATGCACTTCTTCACCGTCCTATTTGCCGGCGCACTGCTCTTCGGACTCGCATTGCAGCTCTGGCTGCTGCGGCGACAGGTCCGCGCCGTGCGCGCGAATCGGGAACGCGTGCCGGCGCCTTTCGCGGGCTCGATAACCGCCGCGGATCATACCCGCGCAGCGGATTACACGATCGCGCAGGCGAAGCTCGTTTCGGTCGAACGCGTGGCCGGCGCGGCAATCCTCGCGATCCTGACGCTGGGCGGCGGCCTCGCCGCAATCGACTCCTGGACGGCAGCCACCGGCATTGAGGGCCTGCCACGCCAGGTTGCAGTCGTCATGGCAGTGATGCTCCTGACGGCCTGTGCCAGCCTGCCGTTCCAAGCCTGGCGCACGTTCCGCATCGAGGCGCGCTTCGGTTTCAACCGCATGACGCCAGGCCTGTTCGCGATCGACCTGCTCAAGGGCCTTGCGATCGGCGGCGCCATCCTGTTGCCGCTTGCAGCGTTCCTGCTCTGGCTCATCCCGCGCGCAGGTCCGCACTGGTGGCTCTGGGCGTGGGGCGCATGGGCGCTCGTTTCAGTCCTGGTCGGATGGGCCTGGCCGCGAGTGATAGCCCCATGGTTCAACCGGTTTCATGAGCTCGAGCAAGGTGCGCTGCGTGCCGCAGTCGAGACGCTCGCGCGGCGTTGCGGCTTCGAGCCTCAGGCCGTCATGGTCATGGACGGCTCGCGGCGCAGCACCCACGGCAACGCATACTTCACCGGCTTCGGCCGTACGAAGCGGATCGTCTTCTTCGACACGCTCCTCAAGACGCTTGAACCCGACCAGGTCCAGGCCGTGCTGGCGCACGAACTCGGTCATTTCCGCCTGCATCACGTGGCTTTGCGGATCGCCGGATCACTTGCCGGCGCATTCGCCGGATTCGCATTGCTCGCGTGGCTCGCACGGCAGGCCTGGTTCCAGCCTGCTCTCGGCGTGCCGGACGGCGGGCCGCACACGCTCCTGCTGCTGTTCCTGCTCGCAACCCCGGTCTTCCTGCTGCCGGTCGGTCCCCTGTTCGCATGGCTGTCCCGTCGCCATGAATATGCCGCGGACCGCTACGCAGCGCACCACGCCGATGCACGTTCACTCGCGAACGCGCTCGTCAGGCTTTATCGCGACAACGCGACGACATTGACGCCGGATCCCGTGTACACCGCATTCCACGCCTCGCACCCGCCCGCGCTTGCGCGTATCACGCGGCTTCTGCCGTCGCCCCCCGAATGAGCTCGTGTCCACAGGCGGGCGACTCGTCCGCAGGTCGCGTCGTCGCAAGCCACGGGCGCGACGCTTCCGTGCTTGACGACTCCGGCCGAAGAATTCACTGCCGATTGCAGGGGCGGCAGCTCTCGGTAGTCTGCGGCGACCGCATCAGGTGGGTCCCGAAGCAAGGCGAAGGCGCTGCCGGGCTCATCGTCGAGGTCCTGCCGCGCACAAGCCTGCTTGCGCGTCTGACCCAGCGCGGCGATTCGGAACCGGTCGCGGCCAACCTGACGCAGCTCGTCGCCGTCGTGGCCCCGATGCCGGCCCCGGATTTCGGCCTTTGCGATCGCTACCTCGCGGCCGCGGAATGGAACGGGCTTCAGGCCTGCATCGTCGCCAACAAGAGCGACCTCCCCCTGCATGCGACGGTCCTCGCAGAAGCGCTCGACGATTATTCGCGCATCGGTTATGCCGTGATTGCGGCGAGCAAGCGATCGACCGACGGCGTCGCAGCACTGCGCGCGCGGCTCGCAGGAGAGACGAGCGTCCTCGTGGGTCAGTCGGGCGTCGGCAAGAGTTCACTGACGAACATGCTCGTGCCCGGCGTCGAGGCGGCGGTCGACGAGGTATCGCGTGCGAGCGAGAGCGGACGGCACACGACGAGCACGTCGTCGCTCTACGGGATTCCTTCGGGCGGCGAACTGATCGACTCTCCGGGTGTGCGGGACTTTTCGCCGCCGCTTCCGGCGTCTCGCGCGATCGTCGGCGGCTTTCGCGAGATCGCCGCAATCGCCGGCCACTGCCGGTTCAGGGACTGCCTGCACCGCCGGGAGCCCGGCTGTGCGGTCGCCGCGGCCTGCAAGGACGGCCGGATATCTGCGCGGCGCTTTGCCAGCTACCTGCGATTGCTCGACCTCGCGCAGGAAATGGCGGCGCGCGCGCCGCCGCATTTCAAGCGATAGTCTGCCGCCCCGCGAGCGCGTGGGCGAGCGTGCCGCCGTCGACGTATTCGAGCTCGCCGCCGACTGGAACGCCGTGGGCAATGCGGGATGCGCGGATGCCGCGCCGCGTGACGAGTTCTCCGATGAAATGAGCCGTCGCTTCGCCCTCGACGGTCGGGTTGGTCGCCAGAATGACTTCGCGGACCCCGCCCTCGTCGAGCAGGGCCTCGAGCCGGTCGAGGCCAAGTTGTTCCGGTCCGACTCCGTCGAGCGGCGACAGATGGCCCATCAGCACGAAGTAGCGCCCGCCGTAGCCGCCGGACTGCTCGACCGCGACGACGTCGGCCGGTGATTCGACGATGCACAGTGATGCGGCATCGCGGCGCGGCGCGGCGCAGATCTCGCACAGCTCGCCGTCGGTCAGCATCCGGCAGCGCCGGCAGTGCACGACGTTCGTGGTTGCTTCCTCGAGCGCCCGGGCGAGCGCACGACCGCCCTCGCGATTTCGCTCTAGCAGATGAAACGCCATACGCTGGGCCGACTTGGGCCCGACGCCCGGGAGAACGCGCAGGGCCTCGATGAGGCGTGAGAGACCGGGGGAATACTTCACGGCCGCCGCGGTCAGAACGGCAGTTTCATGCCCGGCGGCAACTGCATGCCACCCATCGCACCGGCCATGTGCTGCTGCACCGCTTCGCCGACACGCCGCGTCGCGTCGTTGCAGGCCGCTGCAACCAGGTCCTCGAGCATCTCGCGGTCGGAAGTCTCGACCGACGGGTCGATCTGTACGCGCCGCACCTCGTGGCGGCCATTCATTATCACCTTGACCATGCCACCACCCGACTCACCCGTCACCTCGAGCGCACCGAGCTGCTCCTGCGCTTTCTGCATGTTCGCCTGGAGCTGCTGGGCCTGGCGCATCAGTTGTCCGAGGTTCGGCTTCATGTCCGTATTCTACCCGACCGGCTTGACCGAATCCGGCTGCAGCACGGCGCCAAACCGGTCCCGCAGCGCCTGCACGTTGGGATCGCTTTCAAGCGCCGCGCGAGCCTTCTCGAGGCGCTCATCGCGCGCCTGTTCCTCGCGCCGGGCCGGCGTGTCGCCCGGGCTGCCCTGCTCGATCTCGATCGTGACGGGCGAGCCGACCAGCCGGCCTAGCGCCTGCGTAAGACGATCCTCCTGCTGGCGCGTATGCAGCGACTGCGCGCGCGCATCGAGCAGGAAACGGAAGCGATTGCCGTCGCGCTCGAGCAGCTGGCAGTTGCCCGCAAGCTGCCGCGCGGCGCCCTGTAACTCGAGCCGGGAGAGAAGCTCCGGCCAGTCGCCGGTTGCCGCGGCGGCAGGAACCGGCGCGGCGTGGATGCCGGCGTCCCGCGGGGCGACCGACGCCCGGCCTTCGCCGGCAGACCGCGAATTTCCCGTCGCGTCGGCCGGCCGGAACGCGAGCATGCGAAGAAGCGTCATCTCGATGCCCGTACGCGGGTCGGGGGCGAGCTCGAGATCACGCCGGCCCAGTATCGCGATCTGGAACGCGAGTTGAAGCTCGTCCGCCGGCAGTTTCAACGCTAGCGCGGACAGTGTCTCAGTCGCATGAATCTCGTCGTCGGGCAGGTCGGGCACGGCCTGGCGCAGGGCGACTTTCTGGAGCAACGCCGCGATCTCGTCGAGTAGTTGCGCATAGTCCGGCACGAACTCGTCAATGGCCGCGATACATTCGAAGAGCCCGCGGGCGTCGCGTTCCGCAAGCCGCTCGACCAGGCGCACGACCTGCTGCCGGTCCACGGTACCGAGCATTGCGCGCGCATCGGTCTCGGTCACACGTCCCGCCCCGAAGGCGAGCATCTGGTCCAGCAACGACAGCGCATCGCGCAGGCTGCCGTCCGCGGCCCGCGCGAGGAGCGCGACCGCCGCAGGTTCCGCGGCAACGCCCTCGGCCCCCAGGATCTTCAACAGGCGTTCCGCGATCAGCGCCGCCGGCAGGCGCTTGAGGTTGAACTGCAGGCAGCGCGACAGCACGGTCACCGGCAGCTTCTGCGGATCGGTGGTCGCCAGCAGGAATTTCACGTGCGGCGGCGGCTCCTCGAGCGTTTTCAGCAGCGCATTGAACGAGTGGGCCGACAGCATGTGCACTTCGTCGATCAGGTAGACCTTGTAGCGGCCGCGCGTGGGCAGGTACTGCACGTTCTCGAGCAACTCGCGGGTGTCGTCCACCTTGGTGCGCGATGCGGCGTCGACCTCGATCAGGTCCACGAAGCGGCCCTCGTCGATCTCGCGGCAGGCTCCGCACTCGCCGCAAGGCGCCGAGCTCACGGCACGCTCGCAATTGAGCGACTTGGCCAGGATCCGCGCGATCGTCGTCTTGCCGACGCCGCGGGTGCCGGTGAACAGGAAGGCATGGTGGACACGGCCGGAATCGAGCGCATTCACGAGCGCCTGGCGCACGTGCTCCTGGCCGACGAGTTCGGCAAAGTTTCGGGGACGCCATTTGCGCGCAAGAGCGAGGTAACTCATCGATTACGATTCCGCCAGTCTGCAATCATCGCGCATCCCGAATCCGGATGGAGGCGGCCCGCGCCAGCACCCCTCCGGCACCCGATGCCACCGCTACCGTTGCTCCCTTCCGGGCCTGGCGGGGTTCACGGCTGATCGTCGCGGAGGAACCGGCGCGAGCCACCATGGAAATCGCCGGGCCGGGCATCGTAAGGTTGGCCTCCGGAAGCGTCAACCGCGCGGCGCGGCGCGCGGCAGCCATAGTGTCACGGTCGTCCCCTCGTGCGGCACGCTTGTAATCTCGATGTGCCCGCCGTGGATATCCAGGATCTCCTTGACGATGCTCATGCCGAGTCCGGTGCCGGCGACACGGGCAGTCGACCCGGCCCGGTAGAAACGGTCAAAGACTCGTTTCAGCGTTTCCTCGTCCATGCCCTCGCCGCGGTCGCGCACCTCGACGCCGACCTGCGCGTCGCCCTCGACCAGCCGGACGCTGACCGGCGTGCCTGCCGGGGAATACTTGCAGGCATTCGCCAGCACGTTACCGAGCGCCTGGCAGAACTTGTCGGCGTCCAGGAAAACCTCGGCATCTCCGATGTCGCCGCTCAACTGCGGCACGCGGGCGTCCTCGCCGATGCGGAACGTCTCGACAAAACGCCGCACGGCGGGCGCGAGCGCCTGGCGGATCATCGTGAAGTCACGGCCCGCACGCGCCTCGATCCGCACGAGGTCCAGCAGTTCAGTGACGATGCCGGTGATCTGGTCGCCGTGGCGGCGCATCGTCGCCAGGATCTCGCCGCGCTCGGCTGCCGGCGGATCACTCGCCTGCAGGAACTCCGTGTAGCCAGTGATGACCGCGATGGGCGTGCGCAGTTCATGCGCCGCGGTGGCCAGGAACTGGCTCTTGGTCCGGTCCAGCTCGTCGGCCCGCGTGATGTCGCGGAAATAGGCGACCCGGGCGCCTGCCGGCGCGCCCACGACACGGCACTCGAGCACGGCAGGCCGCGGACGATGCAGCCGCAGGATCGATGCGACCCCTGCTTCCGGCTCGCCTGCCGAGCCGAGTTCCCCGAGTCGCGCCCAGAATCCGGTCCAGGTCCGGCCGATCAACTCGTCGCGCGCCCAGCCGGTCAAGGCGAGGAATGCCGGATTCGTTTCCGTCACGAGCCCGCCTGCATCGAAAGAGACGAGCCCATCCGGTGACAGGCTCAGAATCGTCGACAATTCCTCATTGCGCTCGGTCAGGCGCGCCTCAGCCGCCTCGCGCGCCCGGTTGGAATCTCCAAGCAGGCGGCCCATCTGCTGCAGTTCGCCGACCGTATGGCGAAACTCGCTGACGCCGAATTCCGGCGAAACCTGTTCGTACTCCCCGACGGCGATGCGATGCGCCATGCGCTCGATCTGGGCGAGCGGTTGCGAGATCGAGCGGCTGACGAAATGCGCACGCCGGTATAGAAAGGTGAAGAAGATCAGGTAGAAGCCGACCAGGCCACCGAGCATGACCCAGCCGACGACGGCGAGGTCCTCGTTCAGGGCCCGCGATGGGCCGAACACCGCCTGTTCCGGCACGAGGCTCATCAGTTTCCAGCCGACCGACGGAATCGTCTGCCAGGCGACGAGGTGCGGTTCGTCCCCGCCCAGCCGGGCACTGCCCGACGGCTGGGTGCGCAGCAATTTCCCGATCTGCGCGAAATCGCCCCGCCGGTAGACGTTGAACTCCTCGGGTTTGAACGTGTCGGCACGGATCACGTCGACATAATCGTGGGCGGTCAACTCTTTCAGCGCGAACAGCCGCTCACCCTGCGACGGCAGGGCGAGGAGCGTGCCCGACTTGCCGATCAGCAGCACGAAACCCTGCCACGGGATTTCCTTGTCGAGGACGTTCGCAACCACGCGGTCGATCGTGACGTCCGCGCCGACGACCGCTTCGAGAAACTCGCCGCGATAGGCCGGGGCAATGGCGGACACCAGCCAGCCCTGGCCCGCCGGGTCCACGTAGGCATCCGTCCAGACGACGGCGCGCGAAGGATTTCGCTCCGCATCCGCCTCGTAGTAGAAATTGAAGTCCGGTATGCGCATGTGCGGGTCGAACACCGCCGCCGTATCGATCCACGGCCAGATGCGGTTCATCGAGTCGTGGGTATTGATGTAGGCCTGCACGATGAGCGGATTCGCGAGCGTGACGTTCCGCAGGAGCCCGTCGACCGCGGCAAGGCGCTCGAGCTTCTCGAATTGCGCGGGACCTTTTGGCGTCGCAGCCGAATAGAAGACCGCCGCGCCTCCGTCGTCGCGATAGGTGGTCAGCGCACCCGACGGCTGTTGGCGCAATCGTGCGTAGTCGGACCGGCCGGTCGCCGGCGACTCGAGCGCTGCCAGGGTCTGCCGGCGCAGCACATCGGTGAGCGCGGCGACCTGTCCCAGTTGCTGCTCGATGACTGCTGACTCATCGATGGCGATCCGCGACAGCTCCTGGCGAGCGACCTCGCTGAGCGCCGCCACATTCTTCCGCAACGACCAGGCATGGCTCGTCAGGTAGACGGCGACCAGCAGCAGTTCGACCACGAGCAGCGGAATCAGCGCATTGCGGACGTAGGAACGCCAGACCCAGTGCAACAGCGACATTTCGCGCGTCCGCGGAGCGGCTCCCGCGGGCTGCAGGGCGGGTGATTCGGCCATGAACTAGTTTAGCGGCGGAGGAACTGGCGGAGAGGGTGGGATTCGAACCCACGTAGGGCGTAATGCCCTCAACCGATTTCGAGTCGGTGCCGTTATGACCGCTTCGGTACCTCTCCGTTCTGGAATCCGGCAGCCGTCATAGCGGCCCATTCCGGAGCGGCTATTCTACAACAATGCACCCGCAACCCGAGCAGGCCGCGAAGCCCTGGCAGCATGTCCGAGCCCGCTTCGGCGTTCCGGCGATCGTCGCCCTCTGCTTGATGCTCGGCACGTGTTCGCGATTGCCTGGCAGCCTCGAGCAGATCCGCCTCCTGGGCGCCCTCAAAGTCGTCACGCGAAATAGTCCCCTTGCCTACTACGAAGGCGCTGCGGGGCCGGAAGGCCCGGAATACGAATTGGCACGCAACTTCGCCCGGATGCTCGGTGTCAGGCTCGAGTTGACGTTTGCCAAATCGGCAGCCGCGGCGCTCGAATCGGTTGCACGAAACCAGGCACATGTCGCGGCGGCCGGCATTTTTGCGAACGACCTGCGCGGGGAACGCGTGATATTCGGACCGGTGTTCCAGCGCATCGACCAGCATGTCGTTTACCGCGTCCAGGATCGCCTGCCGGCGGGCCCGGCGGACCTGATCGGCAGGCGCGTCGTCGTGAACCGGAATTCGACCCATGCCGCGAGTCTCAGGCGCCTTGCGAAAGACTGGCCGAAATTGAAGTGGGCCGAAATCGACGACCCGGACGCACTCGATCTGCTTGCACAGGTGGCGATCGGCAAGGCGGACATGACCGTGGCCGACTCGATCGAGTTCTCCCTCGGCCGGCATTTTCATCCGGATCTGCGCCCCGCCTTCAAGCTGGCCGAGTCCGAGGCCGTCGCCTGGGCGCTGTCGCCGACCGGCCGCGACCTGCTTCCGGAGGTCGAACGCTTCTTCGCGGAGATCGGAGCAGCCGGCGTTCTCGCCGACATCCTCGAGCGAAACCGGCTTGCCCTCGTTCGATTCGAACGCGTGAACGCCGCGAGCTTCGTGGCCGGCGTGCGCGAAAGGCTGCCGAGCTACCAGGCATGGTTCCAGGAGGCTGCCGCGGAGACGGGCCTCGACTGGCGCCTGCTCGCCGCCATCGGCTACCAGGAATCGCGCTGGGACGAGCGTGCGGTGTCGCCGACCGGCGTACAGGGCGTGATGATGTTGACGGCTGAAACGGCAGCGCGCGTCGGGATCCGCGACCGAAATGACCCGCGCGACAGCATCCTGGGTGGAGCCCGCTATTTCCGTCTCGTCGAGCGCACGATCCCGAAACGCATCGCAGAACCGGATCGAACCTGGCTTGCGCTTGCTGCATACAACGTTGGCTACGGGCACCTTGAGGATGCGCGCGTTCTCACCCAGCAACGCGGCCAGAATCCCGATAGCTGGCCCGACGTGCGCGCGAATCTGCCGCTCCTTGCGCAGGAACGCTATTTCTCCAGGGCGCGACGGGGCTACGCCCGCGGCTGGGAGCCGGTCGGCTTCGTGCGGAACGTCCAGACCTACGCGGAACTCCTGCGCTGGATGATCGCGGACGAACCGGCTTCAGCGCCGGTCGGCGAAGAAGCGTCGAAGTAGCGCGCCGCACTCGTCCGACAGCACGCCGCCGAACGCATCCAGGCGGTGATTCATCGCGTCGGCCGCCACAAGGTTGAAGACGCTGCCCGCGGCACCTTGCCGCGGATCCCATGCCCCAAAGACGAGCCGCGCGATGCGCGCATGGGCCATTGCGGCCGCGCACATCGGGCAGGGCTCGAGCGTCACGTAAAGCGTCGCGCCACCGAGACGGTAGTCGCACACCTGCGTGGATGCGGCACGCAAGGCCAGGATTTCGGCGTGGGCCGTGGGGTCGTGAGCAGCGATCGGCCGATTCCATCCCTCGCCCAGCACAAGGCCATCACGCACGACGAGTGCGCCGACCGGCACTTCACCTTCCTCTCGCGCCCGCTCTGCGAGTGCGAGCGCGCGGCGCATCCATTCCGCGTCGTTCATGCGTTGATTCCGCGCCGTAACGGCATCGAAGCATAGCGCGCAAGCGAGGAGTGTCACACTCAAATACTTATACATAAATGTATAAGTTTTATCTGTATTTCTTGCCACTATTTGGGACTTTGTATAAGCTTAGTCTAGTAATTTTTCGAGCGTGCACAATGCCCCGCAACACCGTCGAAAGGCTTCCGATCCGCACGATCTGTGCGTTGACAGGCGTCAAGGCCATGACGCTTCGCGCCTGGGAGCGCCGCTACGGCCTGATCAAGCCGAGTCGCACGCCAAAGGGTCACCGGGTCTATACGCACGCCCACGTCGAGCGCATCCGGCGCGTACTGACGCTGATCGACCGCGGCGTCCCGGTGAGTCGCGTGCGCGAGCTGCTCGATTCGGAACCTGCAACGAATGCGAGCGCGCCAGGACCCTGGACCGGCTATCTCGACCGCATGGCCGCCGCCGTCACGCGCTTCGATGAGCCCGAACTCGACCGCGTGCACGACGAAGCGCTTTCCCTGCACCCGATCGAGCAGGTCACCCGGCAGCTCTACCTGCCACTGCTCGTCCGCCTCGGCGAGCGCTGGCAAGACCTGGACGGCGGGATCGCCGAGGAACATTTCTTCGCAATGTACCTGCGCAGCAAGCTCGGGGCTCGCCTCCAGCACCGCATGCGCTACGCGACCGGGCCGCGCCTTCTCGCCGCCTGCGCACCGGGCGAGCAGCATGAAATCGGACTTCTCCTTTTTGCACTCGAGGCGAATGGCGCCGGCATGCGGACCGTCCTGCTCGGCGCCGATACGCCCCTGCCGGATGTTGGAATCGCCTGCCGGCGCTCGGGTTGCGAGGCGGTCGTAATCGCCTCTTCCGTCGATCCCGAGCCGGGAATGCTCGACGATTCGCTGCGGGAACTCGTACGCACGGTCCGGGTGCCCGTTTTCGTCGGGGGCGCGACGGCGTCGCGTCACCGACGAGCAATTACGACGGCCGGGGCCATCGCGCTCGGTTCCGATCTCGAGGACGGCGTCCGCACGATCGCGGCGGGTCTCGAAGGCCGGAGTCAACGGTCATGAACGAAGCTGCCCGAACCGCCATCGGCTGGATCGAACAGGGCCTGGTACCGGACTCGATCGTTCGCGCCGGCATCCGCCGGCTCTGCCGGGGCCGGCTCGCCGCCATCGCCGCAGACGATTCGGAAGTTGCGTCGCAGATCGCCGAGAGTTTCGTACAGTCCATGGACTCATCCGGCGTCGCGCCGCTGCCTGAGCGCGCGAACGAGCAGCACTACGAAATTCCTCCGGAGTTCTTCGCGCTGGTCCTTGGTCCACATCGCAAATACAGCTCGGCGTTCTGGGCAGAAGGAACGACCGCCCTTGCTGACGCAGAGAAGGCCGCGCTTACGACGACCTGTGAACGCGCCGGTCTCGCTGACGGCCAGTCGATTCTCGAGCTCGGTTGCGGCTGGGGCTCGCTCACGCTGTGGATGGCGGAGCGCTTCCCGGCGAGCCGCATCACGGGTGTTTCAAACTCGAATCCCCAGCGCGCCTGGATAATGGCTGAGGCCGCGCGCCGCGGGCTCGCCAATGTCCAGGTCGTGACGGCCGACATGAACGACTTCGTCCCGCAGGAGTCCTTCGACCGTATTGTCTCGGTCGAGATGTTCGAGCACATGCGCAATTGGCGCACTCTCTTCTCGCGAGTGCACGACTGGCTGCACCCGGGCGGAAAATTCTTCATGCATGTTTTCTGCCACCGCAGCACGCCGTATGCATTCGAGGATCTCGGGCCCTCCGACTGGATGAGTCGGCATTTCTTCTCCGGCGGCATGATGCCCTCGGACGACCTGGCCCTGCGGTTCCAGGACCGGCTTCGCCTGCTCAGCCGCTGGCGTTGGGATGGCCGGCACTACGAAAAGACGGCCAACGCCTGGCTCGCCAATCTCGACGCACGCCGCGACGCGGCGCTGCCGGTGCTCGCCGGCGTCTACGGAGATTTGCAGGCCGCGCAATGGCTGCAGCGCTGGCGCATCTTCTTCATGGCCTGCGCGGAGCTTTTCGGTTACGGCAATGGCCAGGAATGGTGGGTCAGTCATTACCTGTTCGAGCGCCCCGCGCAATAGCCGCCTTCCATGTCCGCCACAACAATCATCATCAACGTATTGCTGTTCCAGCTCGCCTGGTTTGCCGGCGTGCTGGGCGCCGCGCGTGACATGCCCTGGATCGGCGTCCTTGCAGCCGCCATTGTCGTCGCCTGGCACCTCGCGCGCGCGGTGCGACCGCAACGGGAACTTGCGCTCGTCGGCCTCGCGCTCCTGATCGGAACGGGCTTCGAGACGCTCCTGGTGCAGTCCGGCTGGCTGCGCTTCGAGAGCGGCATCGTGGTTCCCGGCGTGGCGCCAATCTGGATGGTCGCGCTATGGGCAAACTTTGCGAGCACCCTCAACGTGTCGCTGCGCGCGCTGCGCGGCAAGTCCCTGGTTGCGGCACTCTTCGGCGTGACAGGCGCACCGGTTGCCTACTACGCCGGTGGCACACTCGGCGCACTCGAGTTCGTGGCGATGGGCCCGGCGCTTGCCGCAATCGCCGCCGGCTGGCTCATCCTGACGCCATTCCTGTTCGCCGCGGCGCGCCGGCTCGACGGGTACGCGAGGCGATGAACACAGTACCTGGCGCCTGGCTTGCAGCCCTGCCCGCCCTCCCTGGGCTCGCGCTCCTCGCCTGGGCGATTGCGACGGCTCGCCGCAATGCCGGGCTCGTCGACGTTTTCTGGTCGCTGTTCCTGCTGCTCGCCGCCGCAGTCTACGCAGCCAATGCGCCGGCGCTCGCGACGCGCGGCTGGCTCGCGCTCGGCCTGGTGACTGTGTGGTCGCTGCGCCTTGCGGGCTACCTTGCCGCGCGCAACTGGAACTCTCCCGAAGATCACCGCTATCGCGCCATACGCGCACGCAATGAACCGAATTTCGCGGTGAAGAGCCTCTACCTGGTCTTTGGGCTGCAAGCGGTCCTTGCATGGCTCATCTCGGCCCCGCTCGCGGCAGCGATCGGCAGTGCCCAGCCCCTAGGGGCGATCGACATGTTTGGTGCAGCGCTCACGCTATCCGGAATCGTGTACGAAACGCTGGCGGATGCGCAGCTCGCCCGTTTCAAGTCGGATCCCGCGAGTGCGGGACAGGTCATGGACCGTGGACTCTGGCGCTACAGCCGGCACCCGAACTATTTCGGCGAGTTTTGCGTCTGGTGGGGCCTGTACATCATCGCACTGGGTGCCGGTGGATGGTGGACCGTGTTCTCGCCGGTCCTGATGTCGGCACTGCTGTTGCGGGTTTCCGGCGTAACCCTGCTCGAGCGCGACATCGGCGAGCGCAGGCCGGGCTATCGCGCCTACGTCGCGCGGACCAACGCCTTCCTGCCCGGCCGACCGCGGGAGGCCTGATGCGCGCGATAGCGACACTCCTCCTGCTGCTGGCAGGACCCATTCCCGCCGTGGCTGCCGTTGGCGACTGGGACTTTCGCGTGCTGCTCGACGGGCGCGAGATCGGGCGCCACCGCTACACACTTGAAGGCGAGGGCCAGAGCCAGTACGTGCGCAGCGAAGCCAAGTTCGACGTGCGCCTCCTGTTCATCAGCGCCTTCCGCTATGACCACAAGGCCCTTGAGCGCTGGAATTCCGGCTGTCTCCAGTCGCTCGACTCGCGCACCGAAACGAACGGGAAGCAAATCGCCGTGACGGCGAGCGCGCGCAACGGCCAACTCGTGGTCGAGCGCCCTTCGGGCCGGGACGAGCACGAGGGCTGCGTCATGAGCTTCGCTTACTGGGATCCCCGCATCCTCGAGGCCGGGCGGCTACTCAACAGTCAGACCGGCGAGCTCGTTGACGTACAGGTCTTCGCCCAGGGCACGGAAGCGGTTGCCGTGCGTGGCAAGACGGTGGCGGCCGTGCGCCACCGCATCCAGGGACGCGGCCTCGAGATCGATCTCTGGTACGCGGACGGGCATTGGGTTGCGCTCGAGGCGTTGACGGACGGTGACCGGCGCCTGCGCTACGAACTCCTGTGAGGCAATCGATGACAACTGCAATTCGTGCCTTGTTGATGTCTTCGCTCCTGTTGGCCGGCTGCCGGCAGGATACGTATCCGCCGATCGCGCTCGCCGTTGACGTGGATCTCGCGCGATTCATGGGTGACTGGTACGTCATCGCGAATATCCCGACCTTCATCGAGGAAGGCGCGCATAACGCGGTCGAGTCCTACAGCATTGCTCCTGACGGCACGATCGAGACCGTCTTTACGTTTCGGGACGGGGGCTTCGACGGCAAGCGCAAGCGCTACACGCCGCGCGGCTTCGTACGCGAAGGCGGCGGCAACGCCGTCTGGGGCATGCAGTTCGTCTGGCCGGTCAAGGCCGACTACCGGATCGCATGGCTTTCCCCGGACTATTCGCAGACCGTGATCGGACGCGAAGCGCGCGACTACGTCTGGATCATGGCGCGCACGCCCGAGATCCCGGACGCCGACTACGAGAGCATCCTCGAGTTCCTGAAGTCCCAGGGCTACGACGTCGCCAGGATCCGCAAGGTGCCCCAGCGCTGGCCCGACGAACCGTCCCCGTCCGGGCCCTCACCATGAGTTCGTCGCGATTCGCGTTGGCGCTCCGGCGCTGGGTGGACAGCGGTGCCGGCGAACCGGCCGCTGCCACGGCTGCGGAGCACCGCATTGACTGGCCCCGCGTGCTGCCATTCGTGCTGATACACGCCGGGTGCGTCGGCGTCGTGTGGGTGGGCGCGAGCGTCACCGCCGTCGCTGCCGCCATCGCGCTTTTCGGTGTTCGCATGTTCGCGATCACCGCTTTCTACCATCGCTACTTCTCGCACCGTGCATTCCGGACCTCGCGCGCGGCGCAGCTCGCCTTCGCAATCCTAGGCGCGAGCGCCGTCCAGCGCGGCCCGTTGTGGTGGGCGGCGCATCATCGTCATCACCATGCGCAGGCGGACCGGCCCGAAGACCGGCACTCGCCGCGCGTGCACGGATTCCTCTGGAGCCATGTCGGCTGGTTTCTCGCACGCGAGAACTTCGCGACGCGGCTTGCGCTCGTGCGGGATCTCGCGCGCTTTCCCGAGTTGCGCTGGCTCGACCGTTTCGACGCCGCAGTTCCAGTGCTTCTCGCCGCACTGCTTTTCGGGATTGGCGCCTGGCTCGAGCGGGCTGCGCCCGGGCTCGGCACGAGCGGCTGGCAGTTCGTCGTCTGGGGTTTCTGCATCTCGACGGTCGCGCTCTGGCACGCGACATTCACGATCAACTCGCTCGCGCACCGCTACGGCACCCGCCGCTATGCAACGCGCGACGATTCGCGCAACAACGCCTGGCTCGCGCTCCTCACGCTGGGCGAGGGCTGGCACAACAATCACCACCGGTACCCGTCTGCCGCGCGCCAGGGCTTCTACTGGTGGGAATTCGATGTCGCCTGGTATGCATTGCGCCTCCTCGCGGCACTCGGCATCGTCTGGGACCTGCGCCCGGTGCCGGCGGCCGTGCGGGAGTCGCACCGTAGCCGGCCGCAAGAGCTGCGCCCGTGAAGGTCGCAATCGTGGGTGCCGGCATTGCCGGGAACGTGGTGGCGCGCCGGCTGCATCCCGCGCACGAGATCACGGTCTTCGAAAGCGCTACCCATGTGGGCGGTCACAGCCACACGCACGAAATAGAAATCCATGGACGCAGGCTTGCGGTGGACACCGGTTTCATCGTGTTCAACGACCGTACCTATCCGCGCTTCACCGCCCTTCTTCGCGAGCTCGGCGTTGCGGCGGTCGAGAGTTGCATGAGTTTCTCGGTGCGCGACGAGGCGTCAGGACTCGAGTACAACGGCACCTCGCTGAACGCGCTCTTCGCGCAGCGCAGGAATCTGTTGCGCCCGTCATTCCTCGGCATGGTCCGCGATATCCTCCGTTTCAACCGCGAGGCCCCGGCCCTCCTGGAAGTGTCAGGCGGTGAACTGCCGCTCGGCGAATTCCTCGCGCGCGGGGGCTATGGGCGCGCGTTCCGCGAGCACTACATCCTGCCGATGGGTGCCGCGATCTGGTCTACGGACCCGGCGGCGATGCTCGCGTTTCCGGCGCGCTTTTTCGTCCGCTTCCTGGACAACCACGGCATGCTCTCGATCGACGATCGCCCTGTGTGGAAGTCGATCCAGGGCGGTTCGGCACGCTACGTGGACCGCCTGACGGCGCCGTTCCGCCATCGCATCCGCCTCGAGACGCCGGTCGAATGGATCCGGCGCCTGCCGGGCGGCGTAATCGTCAAGCCACGCGGTCACGAGGCCCAGCATTTCGACGCGGTCTTCCTCGCCTGCCACAGCGACCAGGCGCTCAGGATCCTCACCGATCCCAGCGACTGCGAGCGCGAGGTGCTCGCCGCGATTCCCTATCAGGCCAATGAGGCCGTTCTGCATACGGATGCGCGCCTCCTGCCCCGGCGGAAACTCGCGCAGGCCGCGTGGAACTACCACCTGCAGCCCGGCGGCGCCGGCCAGGTCACATTGACCTACCACATGAACATCCTGCAGCGGCTGGATACGCCTGTTCCTCTTCTCGTTACGCTGAATCGCAGCGACGCCATCGATCCGGAGCACGTCATCCGGCGGATGGCCTACCATCATCCGCTCTTCACACCCGCCTCAATCGCGGCGCAGGCGCGGCAGCGCGAGCTCAACGGCGCGCGGCGTACCTATTTCTGTGGCGCCTGGTGGCGGAACGGTTTCCACGAGGATGGCGTCGCGAGTGCCGAAGACGCAATCACCCATTTCGAGCATGACCATGCACAGCGCCCTCTATACCGGTCGGCTTAGCCACCGTCGTTTCCATCCGGTGCCGCATGCGTTCCGCTATCGCGTGACGCTTGCATGGCTCGACCTCGCGGAGCTCGATACGGTCTTCCGCGGCCGCTGGTTATGGTCCGCACATCGGCCTGCCCTCGCGTGGCTCCGCCGGGCCGACTACCTCGGCGACCCGGGCGTTCCGCTCGATGCGGCGGTGCGCGACTGCGTCGAGCGTGAGAGCGGCAAGCGGCCTGCCGGCCCGGTGCGGCTGCTGACCCAGCTCCGCACATTCGGGCATTGCTTCAATCCCGTCAGCTTCTACTACTGTTACGACGCCAGTGACCGTCGGGTCGAGGCCATCGTCGCCGAGATCACGAACACGCCGTGGAACGAACGCCACGCATACGTGCTCCGTCCGAAGGAAAGTCCGGAACCGGATTCGCAGCTCCGATTCCGCCTCTCCAAGTCATTCCATGTGTCGCCATTCATGCCGATGGACATCGACTACGGCTGGCACTTCAAGCCGCCCGGCGAGACGCTCGCCGTGCACATGGAGAATCGGCGCGAAGGCCGGCGGCTCTTCGACGCGACGCTCGTGCTGAAACGCGAGGAGATCACGGGGGCGAGCCTCGCCTCCGCCCTGGCACGCCAGCCCTTTGCGTCGCTGGTCGTGCTCGGCAGGATCTACTGGCAGGCATTGCGCCTGCTGACGAAGGGAGCGCCGTTTCATGCGCATCCAAATACCGAAATTACGGAGAAAATCGCTTGAACGACACGACCCTGATCGACCGGTCCCGCAGCAGCCCACGCCCGGGTGCGCTCGGTTTGCTCGCAAGACAGCTCGTGCTCGCGCGCCTCGCATCGATCGGCGAAGGGCGCCTGCGCGTTCGCGATGGGCGCGAATCGCATGTATTCGGCAATGGGCAAGGCATCGAGGCCACGATCACGGTCCACGACCCTGCCTTCTATGCCGATATCGCCTTCGGAGGATCAGTCGGTGCCGGCGAATCGTTCATGTTGGGCCACTGGCGGGCCGACGATCTCACCGCGCTGATGCGCCTGATGCTGCGGAACCACGAGGCGCTCGACGGCATGGAACGGGGCCTCGCACGGTTGTCGGCGCCAATACGGCAGCTCGCCCACTGGCTGCACCGCAACACGCGCGCGGGGAGCCGTCGTAACATTTCCGCGCACTACGACCTCGGCAACGATTTCTTCCGGCTGATGCTGGACGAAACCATGATGTACTCCTGCGCGATATTCGAGCGTCCCGACATGACGCTCGCGGAGGCATCGACCGCAAAGCTCGATCGGATCTGCCACAGGCTCGCGCTCGGCTCGGCCGACCACGTGCTGGAGATCGGCACGGGTTGGGGCGGCTTCGCAATCCATGCTGCGGGCCGCTACGGCTGCCGCGTCACGACCACCACGATTTCGCCTTCCCAGTTCGAGCTCGCCCGGGAACGCATCCGCGCGGCCGGGCTCGCGGATCGCGTGACCGTGCTGCTCGAGGACTACCGCGACCTCGGGGGCACCTACGACAAGCTGGTTTCAATCGAAATGATCGAGGCCATCGGATCGCAACAGTACGGCGAATTCTTCCGCCGCTCCGCCGAGCGCCTCACAGCCGGCGGGCGCATGCTGCTGCAGACCATCACGATTGCGGATCGCCATTTTGAGCGGACGCACGACGAGGTGGACTTCATCAAGCGCTATATCTTTCCGGGCGCCTGCATCCCGGCGATCAGCGCGCTGGCCGGGGCGATGGCCCGGTCGAGCGACCTGCGGATCGTCGCGCTCGAGGACATCGGCCCGCATTACGCGACGACCCTCGCACGATGGCGCGCGAACTTCCTTCAGAACCTCGACCGCGTCCGCGCGCAGGGATATCCGGACAGCTTCATCCGCATGTGGGAGTTCTACCTTTGCTACTGCGAGGCGGGCTTTGCCGAGCGGCAGCTCGGCGACGTGCAGATGCTGTTGACGCGGGAGGGATGAATCGTGGAGCGGCACGTCCGTGCCGCGCGCGATCGCCCAATGGTCACGCTTGCCGGACGATCTGGCTCGGTGTCGGGGCCGGCTAGCCGGCTTCGCGGCACACGCGGACGATGGCCTCGTTCGTGTCGAAGTAGACCTGCCAGTAGTGATCAGTATGCGCGTACGGATGCACGGCAACCCGATTCAGAACAACAATCCCGGCGGCGGCGCCCGCGGCGGCGGCACCAGCGCCGCGAGCCGGGCCATGAAACCCACCGGCTCGAGCACGATGTGCGTCGTGCCGTCGCGGTACGGGGTCTTCAGGCGATAGCGCACCTGCCCCTGCGCGGTCAGCGCGCGGCGCTCGATCGACACCGGCGGCCGGCTCACGTACGAGGAGCGGCCCCACGACAGCCTTGGCCGGATGCCGCCATTGACGTTCATGCCGAGGCCGCAACCGCTGGCTGAGTCTACTTACGAACTTTGTGCTTGACGGGGAAGGTTACAAGTCCCTCGGCGACATCGCCCCGCAGCATTACCTGATGGCACAATCCCGCTAACCCTCTACTTCTGAGTGATCCGGAAAAACGAGGAGGTTACACCGTGAGCCGTAACTGCTTTCACGACAATAGCTGGGTGTGATCGCGACCACATGAGCCTGGATCTCTGGTATCTGTTCTTTGGCGCACTCCTAGTGCTGATCGCCCTCATGGCATCGGCTGTCAAGCAGTGGCCGCTGACTACGACGATGGTTTATCTGTTTGCAGGCATCGTCATCGGCCCGCTCGGCATCGGCGTTGCTGCCATCCATCCGCTCGAGGACGCCCGGTTCCTCGAGTTGGCGGCGGAACTCGTCGTTATCGTCTCGTTATTCACTGCCGGACTGAAACTGCGCGCGCCATTCAAGGACGGGAAGTGGAAGGTCCCCGTCCGCCTTGCCTTCGGATCAATGGCCCTGACCGTCGGCATGATCGCGCTGGTCGGCGTGTTCGGCCTGGGGTTGCCTCTCGGTGCCGCCGTACTGCTCGGTGCGATTCTCGCGCCGACCGATCCGGTGCTGGCATCCGACGTGCAGCTCGAGAGCGCAACCGATCAGGACCGGCTCCGGTTCGATCTGACCGGCGAGGCTGGCATGAACGACGGCGCCGCCTTTCCATTCGTGATGCTCGGCGTCGGCCTGCTCGGTCTGCATGAGCTGGGTGACTATAGCTGGCGCTGGTTTGCCGCGGACGTGTTCTGGGCCATCGGCGGCGGCCTGGCGATCGGCACGCTGGCCGGCATTGGCGTCGGGCGCGCCGTGCTGTACCTGCGCCGCACGCACAAGGCCGGGCTTGGCCGCGAGGAATTCCTTACGCTAGGACTGATCGGCCTTTCCTACGGCGCCGCGCTCGTGGCCCACACTTACGGATTTCTCGCGGTCTTCGCGGCCGGCCTCGCACTTCGGATGATCGAGCGGAGCGAAACCGAGATCGGAGCCGGCGGGAATCACGCGGCGCCGACGCATGGAGATCGCGAGACCCATCCGGAAACCGCGCCATTGCATCTGGCGGAGTCCGTGCTGACCTTCAACGAGCAACTCGAGCGCATCCTCGAAGTCGTGCTCGTGCTCGTCATCGGCGTCATGCTCGCCCCGGCGTTTCTGGATGCTGGCCATCTGTGGTTCGTACCGGTTCTGTTCTTCGTGATCCGGCCAATTGCCGTCGTGCTCGGTCTCGCGGGCATCGGAATTCCGAAGGCCAGGGTTGCGCTGCTTTCCTGGTTTGGGATACGCGGCATTGGATCGCTGTACTACCTGATGTTCGCGATCGGCATGGGTGTCGAGCCCGGCATTTCCATGCAACTGGTATCCGTCACCTTGTGGGTAATCGCTTCATCCATCGTGGTCCACGGTATCTCGGTCACGCCGTTGATGCGACGCTATCAGGCAAAGCGAGGCGGACACGCCCGGTCGAAGACCGGGGCATGAGCCTCTGCGCGGATGATCGGCAAGGGCGGCGCTGCCCGTTTGCGTGAATGCCACCGGCCTCTTCGAATGACGGATCGCGTTCGCCGCGGTCTGGCGGCCGCAATGGCTGAGATCCACCATGATGCCCAGCTCGTTCATGCGCTCGATGGCTTCGACACCGGGGCATCCTGATGATCATTGCCCCGGGTCGCTTGTCGGAGTCAGTCCCACACACGGTCGAGTCTTCGACCGTCAGATCGATGTCGCCTTTGGTCTTATCCTCGAGGTCCAATCTGATACTGACTGAACACATGGAGGTGACTGCAATGCCCACCGCATCAGGCCACACATCGGCTATCCGCGCCAAGAAAGTCAGCGGGACCAAGGTCGTTGACGGGTCCGGCGATAAGATCGGCGAGGTCGAGGACATCGTGCTCGACAAGCTCTCGAACAACATCATGTTCGCAATTGTGTCGTTCGGCGGCTTCCTCGGAATCTCGGAGAAGTACCATGCGGTTCCGTGGTCCTCGCTGAAGTACGACAAGTCGCAAGACAGCTACGTCGTCGATTTCACAAGGGAACAACTGGAAGCGGCGCCGGCCGCTTCGCTGGAAGAACTGACCCGTGGCGACGGGCAGGTGTTTCGCAACAAGGCATATGACTACTACAAGGCGCCGCGTTACTGGGACGCGCCGCGACACTAGAAGAAGAGCATCCGGGTGGGCGGCGATGGTTCGACCGTCGTCGCTCGCCGCTGATCACGCCGCAGGCCCGCAGTACCGACAGATGCCTGTCAGCTCATCGCCATGTGCCTTGGCTGTCTGGGCTTGGGCCGCTCGGGTGTGCTCACTCGGCTGCCCGCCCGCGACCCGCGCCCCACCGGCGTCACCGCCGCGCGCAACGCCGCATGCGGGGCAAACACCCCGTGAAAGCGCGTCAGATGCGCCCGCGGCGGCGGCACCAGCGCCGCGAGCCGGGCCATGAAGTCCACCGGCTCGAGCACGATGTGCGTCGTGCCGAGCCATTCGGAGGTCCGGCGGCCCAGGTGTTCTGGTATTGCCCGAAGCGGAGCCGTCGGCGGGATGTCGTCCGGTGACGCCGGGGCCGCTTGCGTCTTGCGCGAAGCATCCTCCGCGCCGGTGCCGTTCGCCACCTCCGGCACGAACACGTTGATGAAGTCGCAGGCGAAAATGTCGTTGGTGATGATCGCGGAGAAGCCGGTGCCCCAGTGGCCGTAACGCCAGACGAGCCGCGTACCCCGCTAGTCGGTCACGTACCAGCCCAAGCCCTGGGCGAGCGGTTGGCCGGCGTTCGAGAGGAAGGGCGTCCAGGCGCCGGCCAGCGTCTCGGCCTTTAGCAGCTCATGGCGATCGACCGCCAGGTCGTACTTCGCCATGTCGCGCACAGTGGACAGGAGACCGGCCGACGCCCAGAAGTCGCGAGGCGGGTAGCCCGAATACACGCTTTCGCCGTCGCCCCAGTAGGTGCCGCGATGCGCTCGTTCGCCGCGCGGCAGTGCGGACAGGCGTAACTGCCGTACTCGACGAGCATGACCTCGGCACCGGGCGGACCGAACACGTGGTCGTACCCCGTGTCCACGGGGCGGTCGAGCCGGTCGAGCGTCAGCATCCCGGCAGCGCTTCTACCCGACCTGCACGTGGACGCGGGACAGGACGTCGACGACGCGCCGCAGGCAGTCGGCGTTGACGCCGGAGCTGGTCTCGGGGCCGGGCATGTTCTCTTCGGTCGCCACCATGAGTTGCTGGAGCTGGTCCTTCCATTGCAGCAGGACCGCGTGTTTCTCCGCGGCCGAGAGTTCGGTCGACGACTCGATCGCTTCGGGAGTGCCAAAAGTCCTGGCGGGATTCTTCATCGCGTTCTGCAGGTCCATCGTCGACATCCCTCTGCCCGTCGAACCGGGCAACCGTCGGCCATGATAAGCCGGCGCCGGCCTACAGACGCGGACCCCGGGCCCGGGCAATGTGGCAAGAACCTGGATCGAATGGAGTCGCGACTGCTATGGCGAATCCGGCGACCGCCGAGAAGACCTACCCCCTCGTCGGCATCTTCGACACGGCCAATGCCGCGGAACGTGCGTACGTGTCGTGCCTGCACCGCGGCTACGAGCTCGGTCAGATCAACGTCGTCGTCTCCGAGGGAACGCGCCAGAAGCTGCTCACTTCCGACAACGAGGTCAAGGCGGAAATGGCCGGGCGCGAGGCCGAAGGCGGCGAGCTCGGCGGCCCCCAGGGCAGCCGCGTCGGCATGCTCGTGACGGTACTTGCCGCGGTCGGTGCGGCCGTCGCCGTGCCTGCGATCGGCTTCGTCGTCGGCCCCCTGGCCATCGCCTTGACGGCCGCGGGCGCAGCCGGGGCTGCCGGCGGTCTTTTCGCAGCGTTCAGTGACTGGGGCGTGCCCGAGGAGCGCCTGCATGGCTATGAAGCGGACGTCCGCAAGGGCGCGATCCTGATGTCCGTCGAAGCGAAATCGCCGGCCGATGCGAAGGCGATTGCAGAAGACTGGGCTGAATCCGGCGGACGCGACATCCACCGCAATTAATGGCGCTCCCACAGGGATTCGAACCCTCGTACCAGCCTTGAGAGGGCTGTGTCCTAGGCCTCTAGACGATGGGAGCGTCGGGGTCCTCAAAGGGGCTGGTATTGTATCGGCCCAGTTCCCTGCCTCAAGCGGACCCGACACCCCTTGGAACCTCAAAGCGGCGGCGCCCGTCGCCGGTCATCGTTGCACGCGCGGACCATCCGGTCTCGCGCTCGCACATCTCGGGCAATGCACTCAAGGTGCTCTACCGGCTGAAGGATGCCGGCTTCCAGGCGTTCCTCGTCGGCGGCTGCGTGCGCGTCCTCCTAATCGGCATCGAGCCGAAGGATTTCGACGTCGCGACCGATGCGTCGCCCGATGAAGTAAGGCGGCTATGCCGCAACTGCCGCCTCATCGGGTGTCGCTTCCACCTCGCGCACATTCGCTTCGGCTACCAGGTCATAGAGGTCGCGACTTTCCCCGCCGCCGGCGCGCCGATGGCGCCGGAGCCTGATCTCGACGGCGTGACCGACGAGGAGGCCGAGTCCGAGCCGGAACAGGATCAGGAGTAGGAAGAAGAACCGAACGGCAACGTCGATCGCGCGCACGATGAGCGCGGTCGGCTACTGCGCGACAACGTGTACGGGTCGATCGACCAGGACGTGTGGCGGCGCGACTTCACCTGCAACGCCCTTTGCTACGACATCGAGGACTTCTCGATCTGGGATTATGTCGGCGGCGTCGAGGACGTGCGCGCGCGCACATTCCGCCGGCGCACCCCCATGCACGGTCGGGCGCTACACTCGGAGTCATTAGAGAGGCCTTTTATCCGTACCATCCGCTCTCTTCGACCGAGCCATTTTTACTCCTAGGCGATCTTTTTCATTTTATGATCGCCTAGCGGTTATTTGGCGCAGGATGAAGCAATGATCTGACCGCCATTCAATACTCCACTGTCGCCATCCGCTTCATCCCAGAACCTGATACTGTCAAATTTGAACGGCAGGCTGCGTGAAGTAATGGGATCCGGCCCATTCTGGATACTGAAATGGAGATGCGGTTCCGTGCTGTTTCCACTATGACCCAGCTGTCCGATAATCGAACCTTTGGATATTTTCTGCCCAGCCTTAACCCGGACGCTGTTCGCTTTTAGATGAGCGTAAAGCGAATGTTCGCCATTGGCATGACGAATGACAACATAATTGCCGATCACCCTGTTGAAACCTTGGGCGAGCAGTGTTTCTTGCAATTTCTCAAGACGCTCCTGGAAGGCTTCCGGGGTTTCCCCGGGATGTGAACGAAGATTGTCGGTTTCGGGAAAACGTCCTTCGGCGGCAACGACTTCGCCATCCGCAATTGCCATGACAGGTGCGCCAAAACTGTAATACATGTCCGGTCGGCTGCCGTCACCCTTGTAGGTAAGCATGTCTGGTCCCAGCCTTCCGACATCAATGGCAAATTCCTGTACAGCCCCCCAGCGATGATGGCCGTGGAAATCGGGGCCGATGGCAAGCATCCAGCGACCGCACAGAGGAAATCCATAACTGATATCCGATGTGTGGCGGACCACTGGAATTCTCATGCTGTTGCTGACACTCGATCCATCTTGCGCAACACCTTCGGCGGTTACCAGAATGTGATCGACGGAAGAATTGATCAACATTGGGGTTCGCGCGATTATGGTTCCGGTGCCAGGATCGAATTTCGAAGAAGAAGCCAGTGTGCGGCCGGCAACCACTTTTGCGACCTGCAATAAAGGTTCATAGGCTTTAAGCTGGCCATTGGCCTGGCGCTTCGCCCAACTGGCAACGCTTTTTTCAATCTTGTCGGCATTCACCTGTACCGAGCCAACCACCTGATTGCCCGCCATCGCGTCAAATCTGACCTTGTTAAGGGTGATGCCTTGATCGGGTTGGCTGAAAACGCCCACATTATGCACGACAATGGTGTCAAGGCCTTGAGGCACACCGCCACCAGCAATCGGATAGGCATAAAGACGATCATCCGGACCATAAGACAGATCGATTCCAGCAGCATAAACAGGTGACATGAAGCAGCATGTTCCTGCCAGTGCGATCAAATTCTTTTTCAAACCGGGCACTTATTTTATCTCCTGTTTATTCATCTTCCTGGCAGATATCAGGATGACTAGCCATTTTCGCATTGCAGTTTTCTGCGATCTTAACAAGCCTGGCTAAATCATCAGGTAATTAGAGGTAGTGTTCATGCGTTCATTTTTATTTTTGGCATTATCGGCACTCTGTGCCCTGGCCGCGCCGGCTCAAAGCAAAAGTTCCGAGACTTCTTCGTCCGCTTTATCGATGGAATTTACCGGCGGGCGGTGGTTTGACGGCAAGGATTTCAATCGTGAAACCTGGTATTCGGCCGATGGGAAATTGACACGTCAGAAGCCGTATCTTGTGAATATGCGGGTCGATCTTGCTGGCCGTTATGTCATCCCGCCTTTTGCGGAAGCGCATAATCACGATCTGCAAAACCCTTCTATGGCCCCGATTTCTGCACCCCGTTATTTGCGCGAAGGCATATTCTATTCGGCGCAAATGTGTGCCGACACTGCGGGAATAAGCGGGTTGCGCCGTTTGTTGAACCAGCCGAACACGGTGGATGTGATCTACGCCGAAGGATGCATTACGGCTTCGGATGGACATCCACTCGGTATTGCATTGAGGATGGATAAAGCTGCGGGCCACGATTCCAAGCCGGAAGATTATCTGAACAAGATGATGTGGGCAGTTGACAATATGGTCGATCTTGATGCGCGTTGGCCGAAAATTACCGAAACCGGTACAAAGTTGATCAAAATCATTCTGATTAACAGCGAAAATTATACCGCCAATCGGAAGCGGCCGGAGCTTTTCGGGGCCAATGGTCTTGATCCAACTTTGGTGCCAGAGATCGTGAAACGCGCGCATGAAGCTGGAATCCGCGTCGCCGCCCATGTCGAAACGGCGTCCGATTTCGCAACGGCGGTAAAAGGTGGCGTCGATCTTGTTGTTCATCTGACCGGATATCGTTTTACAACCGACAAGACCGCAACCGATTATCGGATATCCGATGATGCGATTGCGGAAGCCGCGCGGCGTGGCATTATCGTCGTGCCAACTGCGGTAGCATCACGCCATCATCAGAAATTGCGGCCCGAAGTGGCGGGTGAATTACGCCAGATGCAGGCCGAAAATCTGGGCCGGTTGATTGACGGCGGCGTGAAGCTTGCGACTGGCAGCGATCTTGTGATGACAGGATCGGTTCTGGATGAAATTGAATATCTGGATGAGCTTGCTGTCATGCCTCGCGCGCAATTGCTTTCCATCGCGACGATGGATACACCGAAGGTGCTTTTCCTTGATCGCAAGATCGGTGTTTTTGAAGAGGGCGCGGAAGCCAGCCTCATCGTGCTTGATGGCAATCCGCTGAAAGATATCAAGGCCATTCGTTCGATTTGGTTGCGGATCAAGCAGGGTAATATTCTTGTACCAGCCCCAGCTGCGGAGGCAGCATCGGACTAGGTGCCTGACCCTCGAGCGCGCGGATGCCGGCGCCGGGACCGAACAGGTAGTTCATGCCGAAGCCGACCGCGACCGGGATCAGGATCGGCAGCAGCGACGGTCGGGACGATCATCTCGCGGATAGCCGCACGGGTAGCATGTCGACGGCCCGCGAATAATCGGGCTTCGCCGTGCCTTCCATGATGCCCTTGA
>Ga0105107_10000084_pt1 | contig 47751 bp, 45 predicted proteins | sample PPLLaktember2015_6_FD_79335 | JGI IMG/M metagenome (GOLD analysis project Ga0105107, IMG submission 79335) | Freshwater sediment microbial communities from Prairie Pothole Lake near Jamestown, North Dakota, USA - PPLs Lake P8 Core (1) Depth... | ecosystem: Environmental > Aquatic > Freshwater >...
AGAAGAAGACCCCGATGACGATGATGCCGATGGCCGAGGTCTTGAGGTAGGTCGTCCAGTTCTGGAGGCGCGAGCCCCAGCGGAGGCCCACGTAGTTGACGGCCCCGAGGAAGGCGACGAAGGCGGCGGCGATGAGCTTCTTCGTAAGCGGCGCCATGTCGACGAAGCGGGGCAGAATGTTATGCGAGAAGGCGACCGCCAGCGTCGCGATCGAGCCCGAATCGATGACCAGGAACAGGGTCCAGCCGAAGAGGAAGGACAGGAGCGGGCCGTAGGCCTCCCGGAGATAGATGTAGATGCCGCCGGCCTCGGGCATGGCCGCGCCGAGCTCGGCGAAGGCGACCGCGCCGAAGAAGCTGAACAGGCCGCCGACGACCCAGACGGCGAGCATCAGGAGCGGTGACGGGACGGCAGCGGCGATCTCGGACGGGGACAGGAAAATGCCAGACCCGACGACACCGCCGATGACGATCATGACGACGTCCCAGAGGCTGAGGATCCGCGGCAAGGCGATCTTGGTCTTATCGAGGGCGGGGCAGGCGGGCGCGTTGGAATCCATGGGCTCGACTCCTTCCGTCTCGGGGCTCGATCCGGGGCGATTCTATCAGGAGCCGGCAAAAAGGGCAATCGGGAGGGCTACCTGAGCCGGTCCATCATCCGGTACTGGATCGCCTCCGAAACATGGGGCGTTGCGATCGCCTCGCTCCCCTCGAGGTCGGCGATCGTCCGGGCGACCTTGAGGACCCGGTCGTAGGCCCTGGCGCTGAAGCCGAGCTTGGTCACGGCCATCTCCAGGAGCTTCTCGGCCTCGGGCGGCAGAGGGCAGAATTGCTTGACCTCTTTCGGGCCCATCTGGGAATTGGCGAAGATGCGGCCCCCGGCGAAGCGCCCTGTCTGGAGCGAGCGGGCCCGGGTCACTCGGGCCCTTATGGCCGCCGAGCTTTCGGCGGGCGTCCGCGAGACGATATCGCGGAACTTGACCTCGGGGACCTCGAGCTGGATGTCGATGCGGTCGAGGAGCGGTCCCGAGATCTTCGAGTAATAGCGGGCCTTCTCGCCGTCCGTGCAGTCCGCTTCCCGGCCGAGCAGGCCGCGCCGGACGTCGGCGCACGGGTTCATGGCCGCGACCAGCATGAAAGCGGCCGGGAAGACGACCGAGTAGCCCGACCGGGCGACCGTGACCCGGCCGTCCTCGACCGGCTGGCGCAGGTCCTCGAGGACCTTGCGCTTGAACTCCGGCAGCTCGTCGAGAAAAAGAAGGCCGTGGTGGGCCAGGCTGACCTCGCCCGGCTTGGGCACGATCCCGCCCCCGATGAGGCCGGCGTCGGTGACCGTGTGATGGGGGGCGCGGAAAGGCCGCGTCGCGACGGTGCCGGCCCCGGCGAGCAGCCCGGCCGCGCTGTAGACGCGCGTCACCTCGAGCATCTCGTCATAGGACATGTCGGGGAGTATGGTCGGCAGCCGCCGGGCCAGCATGGTCTTCCCCGCCCCGGGCGGCCCGACGAGCAGGACATTGTGGGCGCCGGCCGCGGCCACCTCGAGGGCCCTCTTGGCATGCTGTTGGCCCTTGACGTCCTCGAAGTCGACCGGGTAGACGGCCGGCGAGACGAGCTCCCGCTCGTCGAAGCGGCAGGGCGCGGCCTCCCCCGGCTCGCGGAGCAGGCGGACCACGCGGACGATGTCCTCAGGCGCGAAGACATCGATCCCGCGGACGAGGGCCGCCTCCCGCGCGTTCGCGCCGGGAACGACGAGGCCCCGGAAACCGGCCCGCCGGGCCATCAGTGCGATGGGCAGGACGCCCCGCACGGGCTTGAGCCGGCCGTCGAGGGCCAATTCGCCGACAAAGAGGTGCTCACGGAGGCGCTGCGGCGGGACGACCTCGAGGAAGGCGAGGAACCCGAGCGCGATGGGCAGGTCGAACGCCGAGCCCTCTTTCCGCCTGTCCGCCGGGGCCAGGTTGATGGTGATGCGCTTCGATTCGAGGTCGTAGCCGCAGTTCTTGAGGGCCGCCCGGACCCGCTCCTTGCTCTCCCGGACGGCGGCGTCGGGCAGGCCCACTGTGACGAAGGTAGGGAAGCCCGCGCAAATGTCGACCTCGACCTCGACCGGGTAGGCGTCGATCCCATGGAGAGCGGCGCTCGTGATCTTGACCAGCATGGGGCCCCATAGAGGAGACGGACGGGGGGCCCGATCTCTCTCAGGGGAAGGCAGCTATTTGCCGACGTACTCCTTGGACAGCCGCTCCAGCTCGTCCTCGATCTCTTTGCGAGACTTGACCAGGACCCGGGTCGTATGGCCGGTCGGCGGGCGGTCCGGCGCGGCCGCCAGGTCCCCAGGGGGGGCCGGCGCGGGGACCGCGGCTGCGTCGGACTCGGCCCGGGGCTTGGCGCCGAAGAGCTTGTCCCTGATGATGGGCACCGTCAGCTTGGAGATCTCGCGAAGGGTCTCGAAGACCCCTACGCCGCTGACGGCCACGGCCTCGATCCAGGGCGAGCGGCGGGGGTTCAGGAGGTTGTTGAACGTCTCGACGGGGATGAGGTAGTTGAGGTCGCGCTTGTTGTACTGGAAGACGAGGGGGATCTTCATCAGGTCGATGTCGTTCTGCAGGCAGTTGCGGCGCAGCCCGTCGAAGCTCTCCAGATTGGCGTCGAGGAGAGGGATCTGCGAGTCGGCGACGAAGACGATGCCGTCCGCGCCGCGGAGGATGCTCTTGCGAGAGGCCTCGTAGAACACCTGCCCCGGGGCGGACATCAGCTGGAAGTGGACCTTGAAATCCCCGATCATCCCGGCTCGGATGGGCAGGAGATCGAAGAAGAAGGTCCGGTCGGTCTCGGTCTCGAGGCAGACGAGCTCGCCCCTGGAAGCGCCGTCGAGCTTATAATAGATGTAGCGGAGGTTGGTCGTCTTGCCGCTCAGGCCAGGGCCGTAGTAGACGATCTTGATGGCGATCGCTTTGGTCGCGTAGTTAATGAACGGCATGCGGAAACGTCCCCAAGGGGTCGAGTATTCCCTAACATACTTGCGCCTCCCAAGTCAACGAACTCCGGGTATGCTAAAATGGGGCGGATAAGCTCCCGATCGAGGACACCCCATGAAAGACATCCGCAAGAGGATCCGCATCGCCGTCATCGGCGGCAGCCGGCCGGGCCGGCAGGCCGTCGACAACGCTTACGAGGTCGGCCGGCTCATCGCCCGCGCCGGCGCCGTCGTCGTCTGCGGCGGCCTCGGCGGGGTCATGGAAGCGGCCTGCCGGGGCGCCCGAGAAGAGGGCGGTCTCGTCGTCGGCATCCTGCCCGGCGGCTCGACCGCCGACGCCAATCCCTGGGTCGATGTGCCCATCGCGACCGGGCTCGGCTACACCCGCAATGCGCTCGTCGTCATGAACGCCGACGCCGTCATCGCCGTCGACGGCGAGTACGGCACCCTCTCGGAGATCGCTTACGGCAAGATCCACGGCAAGAAGGTCGTCGGGCTGGGCACCTGGGAGGTCAAGGGCCTGGTCGCGGCGACGACGCCGGATGAGGCGGTCCGGCTGGCCCTCGAAGGCCTGTCCGGATGAGATGAAGAACTACAAGCTCGTCCTGGCCTACGACGGCACGGATTTCCGCGGCTGGCAGCGCCAGCCCGTCGGCCGGACCGTCCAGGGCGTCCTCGAGGACGCGGTCCACAAGATCACCGGGAAGAGGACGGTCGTTCATGGCGCGGGCCGGACGGACGCGGGCGTCCACGCCCTTGGCCAGGCGGCCGGCTTCAGAGGCGCCTTCAAGCTCTCCGACGAGGTCCTCCTCCGGGCGCTCAACGCCGTTCTGCCCGAAGACGTCCGCATCTTCTCCCTCGAAGAGGCCCCGCCGGAATTCCACGCCCGGCGGTCGGCCTGTTCGAAGCTCTACCGCTACCGGATCGCCCGCGCGCCGCAGCCGAGCCCGCTCGACCGCCGCTTCGTCCTCCACTGGCCGTATCCTCTGAAGGTCGGGAAGATGCGCCAGGCCGCCGGGCTATTCGTCCGGACGGCCGACTTCTCCGCGTTCTCCTCGAACCGGGACCGCTCCCCCATCCGGACCGTCACCCGGTCCGAGCTGGTGAGGGCGGGCCACGAGATCGTCTATTCGATCGAAGCGGCGGGGTTCCTCCGTTACATGGTCCGCACGATCGTCGGGACGCTTCTCGAGGTCGGCCGGGGACGGATCGCGCCCGAGCAGGTGGAGGAGATCTTCCGGCGCGAAGACCGCTCGCTCGCCGGGCCGACGGCCGCGGCCAAGGGCCTGACGCTCGTCCGCGTCGACTATTGATCGAGGACGAGGGCCATGACGTGCGCATCCTCGGGCGGCTTCGTGTAGTAATTCTTGCGAGCGCCCATGATCTCGAAACCCAGCTTCCTGTAAAGGGCCACGGCCGGCGTGTTCGAGGGCCGGACCTCGAGGGTCATGAAGGTCGCGCCGGCGTCGCGGGACTTGGCGATGGCGAAGCGCATCATGGCCTCGCCCAGCCCCAGGCCGCGGCAGCCGGGGTGGACGGCGATGTTGTTGATCTGGACATCCTCCCGGATCTGCCAGAATACGATGTAGCCCAGGACCTCCTCGCCCGGCCGGCGGACGGCCACCATGGGGAACGAGACGGAGGTGTTCTGGATCTCGCCGCGGAAGGTGTTTTCGCTCCAGGGATTGGAGAAGGACATGACTTCGATCTCCCGGACCGTGGGGAGGTCCGGCTCCCGCATCCGCCGGATGAAAAAGCGGTCCTCTCCCGTGATCAGGTCCGGCATGGCTCCTCGGCCTGCGACTGTCGGAAATAGATCGGCTCGAGCGAGGCGGCGTCGACGCCCTTCCCCGCGCGGATGAGGCCGGCGCCGATCCGGCCGACCTCGGCCGCGATGAAGGGCGAGCGATCGGGGAACCGGGCCCTGTCGCCGTGCCGGGCCAGAAGGCGGTCGCGACAGATGGCCAGGCCGCTCCCCCCGAAGGCGATGACATCCCCCGCCGGGAGGCGGGCCAAGAACGCCGCCGGGTCGTAAGCGCCCTGGGGGATGACCTCCCGGAGCCCCCCTTCCCCCGCCTCGAAAAGACCGGCATAGATCTCGCCCTTCTTGGCGTCGAGGAGCGGGCTGACGAGCCGCTCCCCGCCCGATGCGAGCTTGGCCGCGAGAGCTTGGAGAGTCGATACGGGCGCGGCGGGTTTGCCCGAGGCGAAAGCCAGCGATTTGACCGCCCCGATCCCGATGCGGATGCCGGTGAAGGAACCGGGCCCGGCGGCCACGGCGAAGGCGTCGATGTCCTTGATGTCCCGGCCGAGCGCGCCGAGGAGGAAGTCGACGGACCGGAACAGCCGGGCGGAATGGGTTGCCGCCGATTCGAGGTTGGCTTCCCCGAGGAGCCTCCCGTCCTCGAGGACAGCGACGGACCTTCCGGGCGTCGTCGTGTCAACCGCGAGAATGAGCACCGCGCGTTGCCTAGAGCTTTGCGGCGACGGCCCGGCCGATGTCGAGGCTCGTCGACTTGCCGCCCATGTCGTAGGTCCGGACTTGGCCGTCCTTGATGACCTCGGCCACGGCGGCCTCGATGGCCGCGCCCGTGGCCGTCTCGCCGATCCAATCGAGCATCATCTTGGCCGCGAGGATCGTGGCGATGGGGTTGACCTTGTACATCCCCGAGTACTTGGGGGCCGAGCCGTGCGTCGGCTCGAAGACGCCGTAGGTGTCGCCGATGTTGCCGCTGCAGGCGAAGCCCAGGCCGCCGACGAGCTGGGCGGCCAGGTCCGAGACGATGTCGCCAAAGAGGTTCTCGGCGACGAGGATATCGTAGTCATAAGGATTCTTGAGCAGCCACATGCAGATCGCGTCGACGTTGGCGTCCCAGAACTTGATGTCCGGATAGCCTTTGGCGACCTCGCGGGCCGTGTCGAGCATCAGGCCGCCGGTCTCGCGGAGGACGTTGGGTTTCTCGATCAGGGTGACCGACTTGCGGCCGGACTTGCGGGCGAACTCGAAGGCGGCCCGGACGATGCGGGCGCAGGCCGGCTTGGTCATGATGCGCGTCGAGACGGCGATCTCGTTCGCCGGGACGTCCTTGAACCGCTTCATCTTGGGGTTCGTCAGGAGCGCGTCGCGGACGATTTGCGGCAGGGGGAAGAACTCGACCCCGGCGTACATGCCTTCCGTGTTCTCGCGGAAGATGACGAGGTCGATCCCCTCCTTGTAATTGAGGGGGTTGCCGGCGTAGGCCTTGCAGGGCCGCAGGTTCTGGTAGAGATCGAACTCCTGGCGCAGGCGGACGATGGGACTGAAGTAGGACAGGCCCTTGACCCGGAGCGAGGGATCGAGCTCGCGATCGGCGTCGTCCTTGGGCTTGGAGGTGATGGCGCCGAAGAGGCAGGCGTCGGTCTCGCGGAGCAGCTTGAGGGTCCGGTCGGGCAACGGGTTCCCTTCCCGGCACCAGAATTCCCAGCCGATGTCCCCGTAGAGGTACTCGGCGTCGAGGCCGGTCTTGTCGAGGACGATCATCGTGGCTTCGACGACGTCCTTCCCTACCCCGTCCCCGGGGAGAATGGCGATCTTGTACTTGGGCATGATCACTCCTGTTCTTGGGCGAGCTTGCTCTTGGTGTATTCGATGAGGCCGCCCGCGGCGATGATGCCGATGACGGACGACGGCAGCGGCAGGAAGCGGAAGATCCCCCTGGCCGAGCGGATCTCGCCGCGGGCCAGGTCGATGTCGACGTGATCGCCGGTCTCCAGGGCGTCGACGGCGGCGTCGCTCTGGAGGACGGGCAGGCCGATGTTGATGGCGTTGCGGAAATAGATCCGGGCGAAGGACCTGGCCACGACAGCCTGGACACCGGCCGCCTTGAGGCAGGTCGCGGCCTGCTCCCGAGACGAGCCGCTGCCGAAGTTCTTGCCGGCCACGATGACGTCGCCCGGCTTGACCCGGGCGGCGAATCCGGGGTCGAGGTCCTCCAGGGCGTGCTGGGCCATCTCCTCGGGGGCCATGATCTGGTAGGTGTAGCGGCCCGGGAAGATGACGTCCGTGTTGACGTTGTCGCCGTATTTCCAGACGAGGCCGTGGCTCATAAGAATTCCCTCGGGTCCGCGATCCTGCCCGCGACGGCGGTGGCGGCGGCCGTGGCCGGCGAGGCGAGGTAGATCTCGGAGTCACGGTGCCCCATCCGGCCCCGGAAGTTGCGGTTCGATGTGCTCAAGGTGACCTCGCCGGCGGCCATGAGGCCCTCGTGAGCGCCGAGGCACGGGCCGCAACCCGAGTTGAGGATGACGCACCCGGCGTCGACGAGGACGGCCAGGGCGCCGGACCCGAGCGCCTCCCGGTAGACCTCCCACGAGGCCGGGATGACGAGGACCCGCACGGACGCGTGGACCTTCCGGCCCTTGAAGATGGCGGCCGCCGCCTCGAGGTCCTCGAGGCGGCCGTTCGTACAGGTGCCGATCAGGACCTGGTTGACGGGCTTGCCCGCGACGGCGGCGACCGGCTTAACGTTGTCGACGGTATGGGGGCAGGCCACTTGGGGCTCGAGCCCGTCGAGGTCGCAGGCGAGCACGGACTCGTAGCGGGCGTCGGGATCGGACGAGACCGCGACATAAGGCCCGCGGGCCCGGCCCTCGAGCCACTTGAAGACCTTATCGTCGGGGGCGAAATAGCCGTTCTTGGCGCCCATCTCGGCCGACATGTTGGCCAGGGTCAGGCGGGCCCCGACGCTGAGATCGGGCGCGGCCGGGCCGGCGAACTCGACGGCCCTGTAATTGGCCATTTCGGCGCCGTGGTCGCCGATGAGCTTCAGGCTGAGGTCCTTGGCGAAGACCCCGGGGCTCATGCGGCCGGACAGGTCGATGCGCATGGTCTCGGGGACGCGGAGCCAGATCTCGTCGGTCGCCCAGATGCAGGCGGTCTCGGTCCGTCCGATGCCGGCGGCGAAAGCGCCGAGCGCGCCGTAGCTCGGCGTGTGCGAGTCGCTGCCGACGATGACCGTGCCGGGCAGGGCGAACCCTTGTTCGGGCAGGACCTGGTGGCAGATGCCGGCGTTGATATCGAAGAAGTTCGGGATGCCCTGCGCGGCGACGAACTCGCGGATGGACTTGTGGTTCTGGGCGTACTTCTCGTCGGCGGCCGGGACGATGTGATCGAGGACGATGACGATCTTCCCGGGCGCCTTGACCTTGTTGATCCCGAGCTTCTGGAATTCCTTGATGATGGCGGCGGAATTGTCGTGGGACAGGACATAGTCCGGCGAGACGGTGACGACTTCGCCGGCCTGGACGTCCTTGCCGGCCTTGCGGCCGAGGACCTTTTCCGTCAGCGTTTTTCCCACGATCGGCCTCCTGGCCACACCATTTTATGGGGCGCCCAAGGTCTTGTCAACGGAACAAGCTCCGGTCCTGGCTGCGCGGAATACGCGGGAGGCAAGGCGGGGAGGCGAAAGGGCGATGGCGCAACGGCGCAGGGGGCCCCCCCCACGCGCCCGGAGCCGCTGATGCCTCAGAGCGCTTTGGGGCGGCGGGGCCTAAGGCTATTCCAGCCAGACCTTGACGACGGCGCCGTCGTCCTCGATCTCGATGAGGGCCATGGGGCCGGCCTTCTTCAGCTCCAGCCAGAGGGCCCTGAGGTCGACCTCGCACCGGCCGTGCTTGTCGTCGCTGAACTTGACGTGGCGGGTGTCGTCGCAGCTCAGGATGAGCTCGATCAGGGCCACCGGCAGGGTCAGCTTGACCTTGGCCTGGCTCGATTGGGAATCGGTGATGAGGACCTTGAACCACCGGACCTCCCGGCCTTCGACGTAGTCCGGGTTCGGGCGCTTCTTGACGGCGTTCTGGATGACCTTGAGGTCATTCCGGTTGGCGGCGAGGGCCGGGGCGGCCAGGGCGCCGAGCGAGAACACAATGAGCAGGATGAGGGTTGTCTTCTTCATGGGGATTCTCCTTCTGTCTAGTCGATCCAGATCTCGATGATCGAGCCGTCGTTGCCGGCGATGCGGAGGATGCTTTCCTTGGACTTGGCGAGCTCGCTCATGATCTTGGCGATATCGTAACCCTTCTTGCGGATGGCCGCTTTGTCGTCCTCGTCCATGGCGCCGAGGGCCAGATCGGCCAGGGCGAACGGGATGTTGAGCGAGAAACCGGGCTCCTTTGATCCCCCTTCGCGGATGCGGATCCTGAGCATCCGGGCCCTCGATCCGGACCGGGGCTGGCGCTCCTCGGCGGACTTCAGGCTTTCGGGCGAGACGCGGAGCAGGGCGATGCGGGCCCGGTCGAGGAGCTCGGGATCCTTCTCGGTCTCGACGATTCTCGACAACACCGGCGCGGCCTTGGCCGCCTGCTTCTTGTCCGAAACGAGGCTGAGCTTGTAGGCGGCGTAGTAGCGGATGACCTTGTTCGCGTGGTCCAGCCGGCTCTCGATCTCCCGGAGGGCGGAGTCGTCCCCGCCCTCGTACAGATCGAAGGCCAGGTCGACGATCGAGCCCTCGGATTCCTCGACGAGACTGGGCTTGGCGTCGTCGAGCCGGATGTAGCTCCGATAGGCGCGCAGGGCGTCCCGCTCCCGGCCGCCGAGGCCGCTCAGGCACTCTCCTTTATAGAAGAGGGCCTGGCCGGCGAGCGGGCTCGTGGGGAACCGGTCGATGAGCTCGTCGATCTTCGCCAGCGCGGCCCGCCAGTCCTTGTCGAAGACGAGGAGCTTGGCCTCGCGGAAAAGGGATTCATCGGCCGCGGCCTGGACCCCGGCCCGGACGGCAGCCGCCTGGCCCAGCCCCAGGACCAGGACAAGACAGGCGATCAGGACGGTTTTTCTCATGTCAAACCCCGCTTTGCAGTTCTTTCTTGACCAGGTTGATCTTGAGGAAGATCTGGCGATCTTCGATGAGCGCCCGGATCCTCTCGAGCTCGGCCGCGGTCAACTCGTCGTCGACCTGGGAGAGCTCGAGGAAGAGCATCTCGATCTGATCGCAGAGGGCTTTGGCCTTGGCCATCTGGAACGTCCCGAGCTGGGTGTTCAGGTATTTCTTCTTCTGGAGGAGGTCCCGGGCCCGCTCCGAGCGGAGGGCGGCGGCCGCGACCGGGCCTTCGCCGCCCGCCGGCTCGAACATGTCGAGGAGCATGAACTGGCTCTTTTCGAGGTAATCCACGGTGTTCCGGCGGGCCATCTCCCGCTCGGCGCTATCCAGGAATTCCCCGGACGCGAAATAAGCGTCGTCGCGGCCCGAGCGGCTCTCCGGGGCCTTCACGGCGAAGTACATGGCTGCGGCCCCGACGACGAGGCCGGCGGCAAGCCCGGCCAGCGCGGGGCGCATGCGGAAGGCGGCCAGCCAGGCCAACGGCCGCGGGGCCGGAGCGAGCCGGGCCTTGGGGCCTTCCGCGGCCAGGGCCCGGTCGGCGATGAGGCCGGGCAGGGCGTCCCAATCGACCGAATCGGCCGCCTTGCGGATCTCGGACCTGACCGTCTCGGTCTCCCGGAGGAGCCGTTCGACCGCGGCGATCTCGGCCCGGCTCCCGGGGCCTTTCCCGGCGTATTCGTCCATCGTCCTTCTCCTTCGCTCCTCCGGGTCTCCCGAGAGGATCTCCGCCCATTCCGCTCTGGCCGACTTGTTCCGGCTCATAGCTCGATGCCCAAGACCGGCGCCAGCCTCTTCCTGAGATTTTGGACGGCCTTGAAGTGGAGCGACTTGGCCGTCCCGATCGAGATCTTCATCGTCTCGGAGATCTCATTGAACTGGAGCTCGTTGTAGTGCCTCATGACGAAGACCATCTTCTGCCGCTCGGCGAGAGTGTCGACGGACCGGGCAAAGGCCTGGCGGAGGTCCGAGGCCGCCGAGTCCCCGTCCGGGGACGGCCCGGCGGCGGGGATCTCCTCGAGGGGCCTCGCCGTCTCCCAGTCCTGCCGTTTCCGCCGGTTCTTCCGATAGTGGTCGATACTGATGTTCTTGGCCATCTGCAGGAGCCAGCCCTGGAACGAGCTGCCCGGCCTGTACAAACCGCATTTCTGATAGAGCCGGAGGAAGGTCTCCTGGACCGCGTCGAGGGCGTCCTCGCGGTCGCGGAGGATGGAGTAGGCCAGAACGAACACCTTCCGCTGGTAGAGCCTCGTGACCGTCATGAACGCCTCGCGGTCCCCCTCCCGGATCCGCTCGAGGAGAGAGGCGATCTCGGCCGCCTCGGCTTCTCGACCCGCGGAGACTTCACTCATGGGACCTCACAGGTTACAACGAAGCGCCCGGAACAAAGGTTCACCCCGAGGGGCGGATAAGAAAGGATGGCCAGGAGGCGGTCAGAAGCGCGAGAAGCCCCGGCGGTCACCGCCGCCGCCTTCTCCGAAGCGCCGGTCCGCGCCGGGCCTGTCGGCCCGCGGACGGGCGTCGTTGACGATGAGCTTGCGGCCGTCGAATTCGGTGCCGTTGAGCTTGCCCTTGGCGTCCTGCGCGGCCTCCGGGGTCGCCATCTCGACAAAGCCGAACCCGCGTCCTTGCAGGATGTTGACCGAGGTAACCTCGCCGTGCTGAGCGAACAGCGATTTCAGTGACTCTTCCGTGGTCCTGAAGTTGAGGTTACCGACATAGAGCTTTGAAAAGGACATTCCCCTTACCTCCTGTCTTTCCCGCCGAGGCCGGCCCCGCAGCGGGGAGGCGCGGCGGCCTGAGAGGTCATTGTCCCCATTTCCCGGATTGAAATCAAGCGCGTTTCTGCTAGAATCTGAAGGCCCGGAAACGAGGAGCCCCCATGAAGAAATCGACCGTCGTCGTTTTGATCTTCCTGTTCTTTCTCGCGTTGGCCGCCGCGGGGCTCTTCTTCGTCGTCGTCGAGGATCTGGGGGGGCGGGCCGTCGCGGTCCCCGCCCGCGGCTATCTCGACGTTCCGCTGGCCGGCCCCGTCGCCGAGGTCGCCCCGCCCGAAGCCCTGATGTCCTTCCTCCTGGGGGCGAAGCCTCTCGCGGTCCACGATTTCTGGGAAAATCTGCGCAAGGCCAAGGTCGACGAGCGCATCCAGGCCGTCGTCCTGCGCCTGGGCCTGCTCCAATGCGACTGGGCCAAGGCCAACGAGATGCGCGAGTCCATCCTCGACTTCCGCCGCTCCGGCAAAAAGATCTACGCCCTGATCGAGGAGGCGCCCGATTTCGACATGGAATATTTCGTGGCCACGGCCTGCGACCGGATCATCCTCCACCCTCTCGGCTGGTTGGGCGTCAACGGCATCGGCGGCTATGTCCCGTTCCTGAAGGGCAGCCTCGACAAGCTCGGGATCAGGGCCGAGTTCGAGCACGTCGAGGAATACAAGACGGCCTACAACATGTTCACCGAAACGGGCTTCACGCCGCCCCACCGCGAGCAGATGGAGTCCCTCTACGCTGACCTCTTCTCCCAGTACGTGGCCACCGTGGCCGCGGCCCGCGGCAAGACCGAAGCCGAGTTCCGGGCGCTCGTCGACCGCGGCTTTTTCCAAGGGGAGCAAGCCAAGGCGGCCGGCCTCGTCGACGACTGCCTCTACGAGGATGAGGTCCAGGCGCTCCTGCGGCGCGACGGCCGCACGGTCCTGCCGGTCCGGTTCGACGACTATTCGCGTGTGAAGCCGTCATCGGTCGGGCTCGAGAGGGGCCCGGGCAAGGTCGCCCTGATCTACGCCGTCGGAACCATCATGACCGGCGAAAGCATGCCCGGGATCTTGGGCGGTTCCACGGTCGCCCGCTGGATCCGGACGGCCCGGACCGACGCGTCGGTCAAGGCCGTCATCCTCCGGATCGACAGCCCCGGCGGTTCGTCGGTCGGCTCGGACGTCATCTGGCGCGAGGTCGTCCTGGCCAAGAAAGAGAAGCCGGTCATCGTCTCGATGTCCGATGTGGCCGGCTCCGGGGGCTATTGGATCGCCATGTCAGCGACCAAGATCGTCGCCGCGCCGCAGACCCTGACCGGATCCATCGGGGTCCTGGCCGGCAAGTTCAGCATCGACGGCCTCCTCGAGAAGCTCGGGGTGACCTCGGAAAAGCTCGTCTTCGGGGAGAAGGCCGACGTCTTTTCCCCGTTCCGGCCGTTCACGGCCGATGAGCGAAAGATCCTCAAAGACGAGATCCTCTGGACCTACGACCAGTTCCTGTCCCGGGCCGCGGAAGGCCGAGGCCTCGCCCGCGAGGAAGTCGACGCCGTCGGCAGGGGGCGTGTCTGGACGGGACGGCAGGCTAAGGACATCAAGCTCGTCGATGAGCTCGGCGGCTTGACGATGGCCCTCGGCCTGGCGAAAAAGGAGGCCGGCATCGACGCGGACCAGGATGTCCGCCTGGACATCTGGCCCCGGAAGCGGACGTTCTGGCAATCCCTCTTCGACCGTCCTTCGCTCGGGTTCGGGCTCAAGAGCGCGGCCGGGAGGGACCGGATCCTGGAGACGGCCCGGCTGATGAACCAGACGAGGATCTGGGCCGTCATGCCGTTCTGGGTCGAGCCTCGATAATAAGAAGGGGGCAAACCTACTTATCGTCACTTTCTCATAAATTGGGACTTTCGAAGCGCGCCGCTTGTCCCGCCGGACGGGAATAATCGTCTAAAAGTAACGAAAAGTAGGTTTGACCCCTTCTTTCAATAGGCGAAGGACTCGGGGCAGATCGTCTTGAACTCGCAGGCCGAGCAGCTGTGCCAGTCCGGGCGGGCCTTGAAGTCCCCGGACTTGATCCCCTCGGCCGCCTCGCGGATCTTTTCCGCCCCGCGGGCAAGCTCCTTTTCCCCTTTGGACGCGCGGCCGATGATGTCGGATTCGAGGAAGTGGAGCCGCGTTTCGAACGGCAGCATCCCCTCGGTCTTCAAGAAGGAAAGGGCGTAGACGTCCATCTGCAGGCTGTCCGCGGCGGCGCGATCGGCCTCCTTCTGCGAGGCGGACTCGGTCGTCTTGAAATCGATGACGACCGCGCCGGCGTCCTCGAAGTCGATCCGGTCGAACCGGCCCGAGAAGCGCAGACCGCGCTCCTGCCAGCGGAACGGCCTTTCGAGAAAACCGGGCCGGCTCCCCGATTCTTCCTCCCGCCTATAGAAAAGGCGGAGGGCCCTCTCCCCCGCCTCTTTACGCAGCTCCTCGTGTTCCCGGCTGAGAAAGCCCTCGTTGACCCACTTCTTCCGGTAGTCCTCGACGACGGCCTCGACGCCGGCGTCGCGGCCCTTCATCCGCTGCCGCAGAAAGCCGTGGATCGTCTCATGGAGGACGCGGCCGAAGACGATCGCGTGGTGGGGCAGGATCGGCACGCGCATGTCGTAGCGGAATTTATACTTGAGCGGGCAGACGAGATAGTCCTCGACCCGGACGAAGCTCAGCCGCGGCGTCCCGGCCGGCCGGACCGGCGCAGCCGTCTTCGGCCGTCCCGTGTCGAGCGCGTAGCGGCGGATCTCTTCGAGGACCGAGGCCCTGAGGACGTCCTCGGGCATCTTGGGGATGTCGAGGGCCTCGAGGACGAACGGGCTGATCTTCTTGAGACGCCGCGTCCCATAATCCCTGGCCCAGGTCATGTAGAGGGCCCGGCGGGCCCGGGTCATGGCCACATAGAAAAGCCGCCGCTCCTCCTGGAGATAGTTCTCCCGCCCGGGCAGGCTTTCCTTGAGGACGCCGTCCGGGACGGGGATGCGCTCGCGCCGCTCGCGGCCGGGGAACCGGTCCTCGATGAGGCCGACGAGGAAGACCGTCCCGAATTCGAGGCCCTTCGCCTTGTGGACGGTCAGGACGTTGACCGCGTCCTCGTCGAGCTCCGCCTCCGATGTCGCCGGGTTGTCGCCGACCTCGGCGAGGAGGTCGAGATAGCGGGCGAACGACCGGATGGAGCCGTCCTCGACGAGCTCCGAGAAACCCCTGATCTTGTCGAAGAAGAGGCGCACGTTCTTGACCCGGATCTCCGCCTCGGGGGTCATCGGACAGACGAGGGATTTGAGGTAGCCGCTCTTTTCGAGGAAGGCGTAGACGACGGCGCCGGCGTTCTTCGTGCCGGCGAGTTCGACGAAGGCCGTGATGTCGGAGAAGAGGCGCTTGACCAGCGCCTCAGTCTCCGGCTTGATCTCCATGGGGCCGGCGCCGTCGGCGATCGCCTTGAAGACGCCGTGGAGGCTGAGGTTCTTCTTCTCGGCGTAGCCGGCGAGCCGGCTCAAGTCGTAGGGGTCGGCCTTATAAACGTCCGAGAGGGCGAGATAGAAGAGGTCGCGGCTGTTCTCGAAATCAGTGAGCGCCCGGATGAAGGCGACAAGGACCTTGATCTCTTCCTGCTGGTAGAGGCCACGGCTGCCGGAAAAGCGGAAAGGGATCTGCTTCATGTTGAACGAGCGCAGATAAGGGTCGGCGTCGGCGTTGCGGCGGACCAGCACGGCCATATCGCGCCAGCCGGCCCCCCCGGCCTGGATCTCGAGGACCCGGTCGGCCAGGGCGTCGGCCTCGTGCGCCAGCGTGTCGAACGACAGCATGTGGATGCTCTTGCCCCGTCCCCGGGCCGCGGCCCGGAGGCGCTTGTCGACTTTGTCCTTGAACTCGAGCCGGTTCGGATCGTTGTGCCGGATGAGACGGTAGGAGGCGTCGAGGATGGGCTGGGTCGAGCGGTAGTTCCGGGTCAGGACGATCCGCTTCGCCTCCGGGAACACCTCCTCGAACTCGAGGATATTGCTGAGCGAGGCGCCGCGGAAGCGGAAGATGCTCTGGTCGTCGTCGCCGACGACGGTCAGGTTGCGATGCCCGGCGGCGAGCATCTTGACGAGCTCGAACTGGACGAAGTTGGTGTCCTGGAACTCGTCGACGAGGATGTAGCGGTAGCGCCGCCGCAGCTCGTCGAGGACCGAGGGCCGCCGCCGCAGGAGATCGACGACGAGGGTCACCTGGTCCTCGAAGTCGATGAGGCCCTGCGACCGCAGGAGTTCCTGGTAGGCGGTGAACACCCGGGCGATCTCGAGGTGTTTGCGGGCCGTCTCCCGTCCGGTCTCGTCGGAGGCCTGGCGGCCGAGACCCTCGGCGTAGCGGATATAGTCCTCCGGCCGGACGTCCTCCTGCTTCAGCCGGCGGATGGCCTCGAGGACCTCCTGGATGTGACGCGTCGGCTGGCCGAGGGGCCGGTAGTAGTCGAGGGGGAGGCGGAAGAGGTTCTCCCGGAAAAAGATGGCCTGGTCGACGTCGGCCAGGAGCCGGAAGTCGGGAGGATAGCCGGCATCGAGGGCGTAGTCGCGGAGAACGCGCTCGCCGAACGAGTTGAAGGTGCTGATCTCGGCAAAGGACGAGGTGTAGGGCACAAGGACATCGACCCGGGCCTCCATCTCGCTGGCCGCCTTCTCGGTGAAAGTCACGGCCAGGATCTGGTCGGGGCGGGCCGCTTTGGCGGCGATGAGCCGGGCGATGCGATGGGTGATGACCTTGGTCTTTCCCGTGCCCGCGCCGGCGACGATGAGGAGCGGCCCTTCGCCATGCAGGACGGCGCGCCGCTGGGCGGGATTGAGGCCCTCGACGAGGGCCCACTCCTCCGGCTGTCGTCGCGTCCTGGCGGGCCGGGGCATCTATTTCCGGACGGCCGGGCCGGGGTCGACGACGATCTTCTCGCCCGGGGCGGCGAGTCCGAGCTTTTCCCGGGCCGCCTTTTCGACGGCGCGGGGATCTTCTTCGAGCCGTCGGATCTCGGCCTCGAGCCGGCCCCTCTCGACTTCGAGCTCGCGGATCCGGTCCTCGAGGGAGGCCAGAGTACGGCGGGACCGGCGCAGGTCCATGACCCCCTTCTTGCCGAAGAGGGCGGTGACGATCATGATCAGGAGCAGGCAGGCGACGCCGAGGATGAAGATCTTCTTTTTCACCGGACCGCCTCGATCCCCTTTTTGAGGATGGCGCCGACCTCCTCGGCGGTCCCGGCTTCCGCATAGCAGCGGATGAGGGGCTCGGTCCCCGACAGCCGCAACACGATCCAGCGGTCGGCCTCGAAGTCGAGCTTGAGCCCGTCCAGGGTCTCCACCGTCACGACCTTGAAGCGGCCCAGCTTGGAGGGCGGGTTCTGGATGAGCGCCTTGAGCTTCTTCGCCCGCTCCGGGGTCAGGGGAAGCGTCCGCTGGCCGCTGGTCATCATCCCGTATTCCTTGAACAGGTCCTCGCGCAGGGTCCCCAGGCTCCGGCCGGTCGCGGCGATCATCTCGGCGACGAGCAGGCCGGCAAAGATGCCGTCCTTTTCGGGCAGGTGATCCTTGACGGCGATGCAGGCGCTCTCCTCCCCGCCGAACATGATCCGGCCCTGCAGGTAGAGCTCGGCCATGTACTTGAAGCCGACTTTCGTTTTCGTCAGCGGGAGGCCGTATTTCCGGGCGATGCGGTCCAGAAGATGGGTCGTGGTGACGGATCGGGCGACGCCGCCGCGCCACCCCTTGACCTCCGCGAGATAGCTGAGGAGGAGCGCCAGGATGATGTTCGGGTGGACGAATCCGCCCTTCTCGTCGATGATCCCGAAGCGGTCCCCGTCGGCGTCGGTGGCCAGCCCCAGGTGACAGCGGGTGGAGACGACGTGGGCCTTGAGCTCGGCCAGGTTCTCTTCGGTGCAGGACGGGCTGACGCCGCCGAAGTAGGGATCCACGTAGCCGTGGAGGCCTTCGACTTCGACGCCGTTCTCCTCGAGGATCTCGTCGAGATATTCGCGGCTCGTGCCGTAGAGCGGGTCCGCGGCCACCTTCAGACGGGCCTTGCGCATGACCTCGAAATCGATCTTCGTCTGGAGATGCGCCAGGTAATCGGCCTGGAGGTCGATGCGCGAAACGGAATCGTCGAGGAGGCGCGTCGTCAGGGCGGTGAAGCCCGGCATCAGCCGGCGGGCCTCCTCTTCGATGGCATCGGTCACCTCGGGCAGGGCCGGGGCCCCCGTCGCGGCGTTGAACTTGAGGCCGTTGTAGGCCGGAGGATTGAAGGATGCGGTGAAATTGATCCCGCCCTGGCATCCGCGCTTGATGATCTGGCAGGCCAGGGCCTGCGAAGGCGCGTCGCGGTCGGCCAGGAGGACTTGGATCCCGTTGCGGGCCAGGAGCTTGGCCGCCTCCATGGCGTACCGGTCCGAGAGGAACCTCGTGTCATAGCCGACGACGACGGAGACCGGGGCCTCCCCGTACTTGAGGCGGAGGTAATTCGCGGCGGCCTGGATGACGACGCGGACGTTGTGAAAGGTGAAGTCCTCGCCCATCACCCCGCGCCAGCCGGAAGTGCCAAAACGGATCATCATCGCTCAAAAAGTAGCATACTCAAACCTCAAAAGCAACGCATGAGGCCGAGGACCTCGCCTCGATCCCAAGAAGAGTAAGGATGGCTATCTTTTCTTTTTTTGGATCTCGCCGGTCATGGGGACGAAGCGGACGTCGAGGATCTGATCGACGCGGGGCTGGCCGTCCCGTTTCGTGATCACGGTCAGGCGCTGATAGGTCTGCGGGTCGCCGAGGGGGATGACCAGGCGGCCGCCTTCGGCGAGCTGGGCGAAGAGGGCCGGGGGGACCTCCGGGGCCGCGGCCGTGACCATCATGGCGTCAAAGGGGGCTTCCTCCGGCCAGCCGTAGAATCCGTCGCCGGAGCGGACATGGACATTCGCGTAGCCCAGGCGCTCGAGCGTCGCGGCCGCTTGGCCGGCCAGCGTTCCGTTGATCTCGACGGTATAAACCGCGGCCGCGATCCGGCCGAGCACCGCGGCCTGGTAGCCGGACCCGGTGCCGACCTCGAGCACCTTTTCGCCGCCCTTGAGGGCCAGGCTCTCGGTCATGAGGGCGACGATGTAGGGCTGGGAGATCGTCTGGCCTTCGCCGATCGGCAGCGGATGATCCCGATAGGCCTGGTCGGCGACACCGGCGGGAACGAAGAGATGGCGGGGCACGCCGGACATGGCCCGGAGGACCAGAGGATCGCGCACGCCCCTGGCCGCGATCTGGCCCGCGACCATGGCTCTGCGCTTTGCCGCGTGGCCGGCCTCGTCTTGGGCCCCGCCCAGGCAGCCCGCGGCCGCGATCTGAAGGCCCAGCCCTATCACCCCCAACGATGACAGGAAGTTAGAATGACGATGATCCCGGCTCATCGCTTGAGAGCCCCCTCTCCTCCGGCGTCCCTCATGAAGATCCCTCCGGACCTTTATTATGACAGGTTTCGTGATTCCAACCAAGGCTCGCGGGGGGGGCTTCGAACCTTGGATTTTCGTTGACATTCCTCTTTTTTTTTGATATTCGGATAGACAAGCGTGATGAGGAACTAACGACGAGTCCTGATGCCGGAAACTAGCGCCGTCTACCCCGGATCGTTCGACCCCATTACCAACGGACACGTGGACATCATCGAGCGCGGGCTTGAGGTTTTCGACCGGGTGGTCGTCGCCGTCCTTAAAAACCCCAAAAAGCGCCCTCTTTTCACGACTAAAGAGAGGGTAAGAATGATTCAAGAGATTTTTGCCTCAAAAAGGGAAGTCGAGGTCCGGGCGTTCGACGGCCTCCTCGTCGACTTCGCCAGGGCCCAAGGGACGCGCGTCGTCATCCGGGGCCTGCGGGCCGTCTCGGACTTCGAATACGAGTTTCAGATGGCCCTCATGAACAGAAGCCTGGCGCCGGATATCGAAACGTTCTTCATGATGCCGAGCGTCGCTTATACGTTCCTCAGCTCCAATGTGGTCCGCGAGGTCGCCGGCCTCGGCGGCTCCGTCGAGGGCCTCGTTCCCGCGCCGGTGCTCCGGAAGCTCCGGAGCAAGATAACCGGGTCGAAAAAGGTCCAAATTCCATAAAGGCAGGCAAACATGTTCGGACTCTCTCGAGAAAAAAGCGTGGTCGGGTTGGACATCGGTTCCTATTCCGTCAAAGCCGTCGAGCTCCGCCCCCGGAAGAAAGGGGACGAGCCCTACGAGCTCCTCAAGATCGGCTACGAGCCGCTGCCCCATGACGCGATCGTCGAGGGGACCATCATCGACTCCGCCGCGGTCGTCGAGACCATCCGCCTCATCTTCGAGGAGAATAAGATCTCGACCAAGGACGTGACCATCTCCATCTCCGGCAACTCCGTCATCATCAAGAAGATCTCCCTCCCGGTCATGGAGAAGCAGGAGCTGGCCGAGAGCATCATCTGGGAGGCCAAGCACAACATCCCCTACCCCTACGAGGAGACCAACGTCGACTACGCCATCCTCAAGCCGTCGCGGTCGACCGACGAGAAGAACCTCGACATCCTGCTCGTCGCCGCCAAAAAGGACAAGATCGCCAATTACAGCAGCGTCATCGCCCAGGCCCGCAAGAACCTCCAGAGCATCGAGGTCGACGTCTTCGCCCTCCAGAACGTCCTCGAGATCAGCTACCCCGAGATGTTCTCGGGCAAGACGCTCGCCCTGATCAACATCGGCGCCAACATCACCAACGTCGTCATCGTCGAGCACGGGACGCCGCAGCTCTTCCGCGACCTGTCCCTCGGCGGCTTCTTCTTCACCGAGAACATCCGCAAGGAGCTCAGCATCTCCTTCGAGGAGGCGGAAAAGCTCCTCAAGGGGATCCCGGGAAAGTCGGCCACCCCGGACCAGTTCGCGACGCTCCTGTCGATGAACGTGCGCGACCTCCTCGACGAGGTTGAGAAGACGTTCTCGTTCTACGAGGCCTCGGAAAAGCGGGAGAGGAAGATCGAGCAGATCGTCCTCAGCGGCGGGCTGGCCAACGTCTCGAACATGGTCAGCGCCTTCGAGACGAAGTTCCGGATCAAGACGGAGATCCTCAATCCTTTCCGCAATATCCGGGTCGACGACAAGAAGTTCGACGCGGTCTACTTCACCGACATGGCGCCGATCTTCGGGGTCGCCGTCGGATTGGCAACCCGAAAGGTGGAGAAGTAACCATGATACGGATCAACCTCCTCAAGCCGGAAGCGAAAGAGCTCAAGGAAGCGGCCGTCTCCCCCGGAGCCCTCAAGGTCACGGGCCGGAACTACGGCAGCCTGGTCTTCCTCCTGCTCGTCATCGGCCTCGGCGCGCTCTATTTCCTCCAGCAGAAGGCCTTCGATCGGGAGAACGCCCTCCTCGACCAGGCCCGCCAGGAGAAGAGCCAGCTCCAGTACGTCGAGGCCAAGCTCGAGGAACAGAGGCTGGCCCGGGAATCCCTCGACAAGAAGATCACGCTGATCGAGACCCTGAATGCCCAGCGAGATCTCGCGCCGCGGCTCATGGACGAGATGAGCCGGCGCCTGCCGGAGTGGGTCTGGCTCACCGAGGTCGTCTATGACGCCAAGGGCCTCCAGATCAAGGGCCGGGCCCTGTCGAACAACCTCGTCGCCGATTACATTTCCAGCCTCGAGTCCAGCCCGCAGGTGATGAACGTCAACCTCGTCTCCTCGACCCAGAGGACGACCAAGGCCGACCAGTATCTGGAGTTCGCGTTGCGGGCCACGGTCGAACGGAAGCTGCCGGAGGCCGCCCCCGCGAAGGCGGGGCCCGCCTCAAAGGCGGCCCCCAAGAAAGGGAGGATGCCATGAAGAACTGGCCGTGGTACGGACATGTCCTCCTCGCCGCCGTGATCTTCGCCCTGGCCTTCTTTTTCTTCTTCAAGCCCCGGAACGAGAGGCTCCAGGTCCTCAAAGCCGAGCGGATCAAGGTCGAGCAGGAGGTCCGGAACCTGAGAGAGAAGAAGAAGGAGCTTGACCAGATCGAGGCCGACATCGCCGCCATGACCGCCAAGCTCAAGACGCTGGAGGTCAGCATCCCGCAGAGGAAGGAAACCGCCGACATCCTCCGGCAGATCCAGGCTCTCGCCTACGACTCGCGGCTCGACGTCCTCCGCTTCGCCCCCGGCGCCGAGATCAACAGGGAATTTTACGCCGAGTGGCCCATCCCGATCCAGGTCTCGGGCAGCTACCACAATCTCGGCCTGTTCTTCGACAAACTGAGCAAGTTCGCCCGGGTCTTCACCATCGAAAACTTCTCGATCAAGGCCATGGCCCGCCAGACGGACCTGAACACGGTCTCCGCGAATTGGACGGCCAAGACCTATTTCTTCGCCGATACGCCGGCCGGCGCTCCGGCCAAGAAGCAAGCGAGGCCCAAATGATGAAAAAAGCAGCCATCGTCCTACTCATCCTCAGCCTGGCCGGCCCGGCCGCCCTCCTGGCCCAGGAGACGGCGGCCGCGCAGCCTCCTGAGACCGCTCCGACGGTCGCGCCGGCCGCGGGTTTCACCTACGACGCGGAAGGCCGGCGGGATCCGTTCAAAGACCTCCTGGCCGGCCGCGACCTGCGCGAGAAGACGGCCCTCGGCGAGGCCAAGGTCTTTATCGATGATCTGGTCCTCTACGGGATCGTCAAGGAAAAGGGCGGATACACCGCCATGATCGGTACGCCCCAGGGATTCCCCATGTTTGTCAAGGCCGGCGACAAGTTCGCGGACGGCTATGTCCTGTCCATCAACGAAACGCAAGCCGTCCTGCGCAAGACGAGTGACCGGGGCATCCCCCTCGTCAGGCCGAGAGACATCATCAAAGAAATCACGGAGGAGCTGTAACATGAACAAGAGAAACCTGCCGGCCGCGCTCGCCGGTCTGTGTGTGCTTCTGCTCTCCCTCGGGTACGCCCAGGGCCCAGTCCCCGCCGTACAGATCAGCAAGATCCAGGTCCTGCCGGGCGCGCTCTCGACGAAGCTCGTTCTGGAGACCGACGGCCCTCTGGCCGTCGCGAAGGCTTCCTACACGGCCGAATCGCCCCGGACGCTCGTCCTCGACATCGCCCGGGCCTCCACGGCTGCGGCGCCTTCTCTCCCCTCCTCCGGCTCAGGGCTCGTCCGTGACGTCCAGGTCGAAAAGGCCGGGGCCGACGGATTGCGCCTCCTCGTCCGGCTGAGCGAACGGGTCCCGGCCCGCATCGTCCAGGAGACGGGGCGGACCATCGTCGAGCTCAACGGGATCCAGAGGGGCCAGACAGGCTATGTCATCGACGCGGCCACCCAGGCCCAGCTCGACCGGACAGCCAAGGGCGAGATCCTCCTCAGCAAGGTCGACACCGCCGCCGGCGCGGACAGTCTCTCCGTCAAGGCCGCGCTGACCGGCGCCGTGGTCACCCAGGTCTTCGCCCTGGAGAACCCGCCGCGCCTCGTCGTCGATCTCTTCGACACCCTTCTCGCCGCCAAGTCCGACGTCTGGCCGATCGACGACCCGCGGTCCACGGTCCAACGGGTCCGGGTGGCCCAGTTCCAGACGGCCGGCCCGCGGCCCATCACCCGCATGGTCTTCGACCTCAAGGAACCCGGGCTCTATGCCATGGATTCCCGCAGCGACGGGCTCGTCGTATCGTTCTTCCCCGCCGCCGCGGCCCCCGCGGCCCTTGTCCAGCCGGCTCCGGCCTCCGTGCCGGCCCCTGTGCCCGCTCCGGCCCGGATCGAGCCCCCGGTTCCCAAGCCCGAATCCCGGATCGAACCGAAGGCCGAGCCCAAGGCCGAACCCAAGACCGAGCCCAAGTCGGTCCCGGTCACGACCCTCTGCCCTCCCGCCGTGGCATCCGCCCCGGCCCAGGTTGAAGCAAAGGCCATCACGGTCGAACAGGATAAATACAAGCCCAAGACGATTGCCGGGGAAGAAGAAAAGTACTCCGGCGAGGTCATCAGCCTCAGGATCAAGGACGCCGACCTCAAGGATGTCGTTCTCTATCTGGCCGAATTCGCCGGCCTGAACGTCGTCTTCGATCCCGAGGTCCGCGGCTCCGTCACCGTCAATCTCCAGGTTGTCCCCTGGGACCAGGCCCTCGACATCATCCTCAAGCAGAACAAGATGGGCAAGTCGATCGAGGGCAACATCCTGCGGATCGCCCCCATGAACGTCCTGACCCGCGAGGAAGAGGACCAGCGCAAGCTCAAGGAGAGCAAGGAGCTGTCCGGGCCTGTCATGGTCAAGACGATCACCCTGTCCTACTCGAAGGCCAAGGACGTCGCGACCCTTCTGCAGTCCAAGATCTCGGCCCGCGGCGAGATCATCGTCGACGAGAGGACCAACACCCTGCTCATCTCCGAGGTCCGCGACAAGCTCGACCTCCTCGAAAAGCTCATCGGCGTCGTCGACACGCCGACGCCCCAGGTCTCGATCGAGGCCCGGGTCGTCGAGGCCTCCGCGACATTCATCCGCAACCTGGGCATCCAGTGGGGCTTCAAGGGGGTCGCCGACCAGTTCTACGGCAACGCGACCAACCTGCAGTTCCCCAACAGCGTCCTCATCGACGGCGCGATGATCCCCCAGGGCATCGTGACCAAGGGCATCGGCGGACCGCTCGGCGGCTACGGCGTCAACCTGCCCGCCCCGGCGTTCAACACGGTCCTCGGCTTCTCCTTCGCCAACGTCCTCGATACCTTCCGGGTCGACATCGCCCTGTCCGCCCTCGAGACGAGCGGTGACGGCAAGATCATCTCCCGGCCCTCCGTGGTCACGCAGAACAACCAGCAGGCCGAGATCATCCAGGGCCGCCAGATCCCCGTCCAGACGGTGGCCAACTTCACCGTGACGACCCGATACGTCAACGCCGCCCTCGAGCTGCGGGCCACGCCGCAGATCACGGCCGAGGGCACGGTCATCATGACCATCGAGATCCAGAACAACGCGGCGGACTTCGCCAACCTCGTCAACGGCATCCCGCCGATCACGATGCAGAGCGCCAAGACCATGGTCATGGTCCCCGACGGCGGCACCACCGTCATCGGCGGCATCTACCGGACGGAGGACTCGGTCACGCGCGAGCGCGTGCCGTTCCTCCACCAGATCCCGATCCTGGGCAGCATCTTCAAGAACTTCGCCCGGACGAAGACGAGCCGGGAGCTGCTGATCTTCATCACGCCCAGGATCATCAAGTAACAGGAGAGAACCAGCCATGAAAAAGATCACACCGACTCTCAAGGCCCTGGCGGTCGCGGCCGCCTTCCTCCTACTGGCCGGCTGTAACAGCGTCTCGCGGAATGCCGAGTCCAGCAGCATCATCGTCATCCAGAGCCTCACCGGCACCACGGTCGAGGGCGAGACCGTGGCCTATCTCCAGTCCGATGTCCTCGACGCCGACGGCCTCGTCCGGGTGGACAACGCCACGGCCAACATCGTCGTCCGGCTGGTCAACCCCAACCCTATCGAGGGGCCCTCGCAGTTCAACGACGTCCTGCTGACGAGCTACCGGGTGACCTACGAGCTGCCGGCCGGCCCGGGGACCTCTGGAGTCGACGTCCCGCCGCCCTTCGACGGCAACTTCTCGACCGTCCTCTGCCCGGTTGATAAAAGCGTCGCGGTGCCGTTCGTGGTCGTCCTCGAATCGGCCAAATTCGCGGCCCCCCTCATCGGTCTCCTCGGCACGAATACGGTCATCGAGACCCGGGCCAAGATCGAGATCTTCGGCCACGACCTGACCGATAAGGCCGTCAGCGCGTCCGGCTACCTGACGATCTACTTTGCCGATTATCAGGTGGCCGTGCCGCCTCCGGTCAAGAAGTAGCTCTTCGACGCTCGTCTGATAAGGGCTCGTCCTTCGGGACGGGCCTTTTTTTTAAGAAGGGGTCAAACCTACTTATCGTCACTTTCCGACAAAAATGTAGGAAAAAGTGATGATAAGTAGGTTTGACCCCTTCTTTTTTAATCGCGGAAGGGCGAGTAGGAGAACACCACGGACCTTTTCAGGCGGATCCTGGGCAGGGAGTCCCGAAGGGCCCGGTCGATCGTCTCCCGCTCTGCGGCCTTGAGGATGAACTGGACCCGGGAGACGTCCCGGACGCGGGCGAGCGGCGCGAAGGCGGGACCGAGGACCTCGAGCCCGGGGGCGTGTTTCTGAAGGAGCGACCTGAGCTCCCGCGACTTGGCCCCTAGGGATCGGACGTCGCGGCCCTGGAGCACGACCTCGGCCAGGCTCGTGAACGGCGGATAGCTCAAGATCCGGCGGAACTCGATCTCCCTGTCGTAGAAAGCCTGATAGTCGCCGGCCGCGGCCGCGGCGACCGTGAAATGGACCGGCGGCGCCGTCTGGATCACGCCCTCCGCGCCGGGCGTGTCGCGGAGAAGGTCGAGCATGGCCGAAACGGCCTGATAGGTCTTTTGTCCGGCCCGATAGTCGGAAAAGGCCAGGAGGTATTCGGGCCGGATGACGGCCACGAGCCCGGCCTTCGGCACCCCCGGCTGGTGGGCGAGAAGCTGCGTGGCGACGAGGAGCGGGACCTTGCCCTTGGCGAAGTCGGCCAGGAGGCGCACCCGGTCCTCCGGCTTCGAGGCCGAGTCGGCGTCGAAGCGGGCGGTCCGGACCTTGGGAAAGAGGCGGGCCAGCTCCTCCTCGACGGCCTGCGTTCCCGCCCCCCGGCGGACAACGACCTCGCCTCCGCATTCGCCGCAGCCGCGCCGGGCGTCCACGGAGGAGCCGCAGTAATGACAGATGAGGCGGCCTTCAGCCTTGTGGTAGACGAGAGGAATATCGCAGCGGGAGCAGCGGGGCGCGCGGCCGCAGCCGGAGCAGACGACCTGCGCGGCGTAGCCCCTCCGGTTGAGAAAGAGGATGGCCGGCTCGCCCTTCTCCAGGTTCGCCCGGAGCTTCCGTTCGAGCTCGCGGGACAGGATCGGCCTGTCCCCGGCGTGCTCGACGACGGTCACGGCCGCCTTCCGGGGCTCGGTGCCGAGCTCGATCAGCAGGCCGAGCCGCCGTGCCTCGGTGAAGGCCTCGACGGTCGGCCGGGAGGACCCGAAGACGGCCACGGCCCCCTCGGATCCGGCCCTCAGGAAGGCGCCCCGGCGGGCGTCGTAGGAGGGATTCTCGGCTTGAAAATACGATTCCTCCTGTTCGTCGTCGACGGCCAGGAGCCGGAGCGGCCCGGTCTCCAGAAACAGCGCCGACCGCGTCCCCGCCACGAGCGCGGCCCGTCGGCTCCGGAGCGAGCGCCAGGCCTCCTCCCTCTGCTTCTGGGTCATGCGGCCGTGAAAGACGACCGCGGTCCGGCCGTAGTCCACCTTGAAGCGGGCGACGAGCGATTCGGCCGGGGCCACTTCGGGATGCAGGAAGAGGACCCGGCCGCCGGCCACGACGGTCGAACGGACGAGGCTCTGGAAGGCCGCATGTCGCAGCCGATCCGAGCCGTATAGATACCAGACGCCCGGGCGCCCGCCGACGATGTCCCTCTCGACGGAGACCAGGACCCCGGCCTCCCGGAGCGCTTCCGGGAAGGCCAATCCGAGCTGGACCGTTGCGCTGGCCCCGATCCCCGGCACCGGCGGCCGCGGCGGGAGAATGGTCTTCCGTTCGACGGTGACGAACCCCGCCTTTTGCATCCGGGCGACCAGGCCGGACACATCGCTCCCGCCAAGCTTCCTCCGGAGAAAAAGGGGGCTCCGGCCTTTAGAGGCCCCGGCCAGGGCCTCGGCGACTTGGCGGGCTTTCGGACCCAGGGAGCCGCCCGAAAGCGCCTCGAGCCCCGCGTTCGTCAGGACGACGTTAATCCTGGTCTTGCCCGAAAGCGACGGAGGCAGGGCCGTTTGGAGGATCTCGCCCCAGGAGGAGTGGAACTCCGCGCTCAGGCGCCCGGTGAACTCGAGGAAGCGCTCGTCGCGGAAGGGCCGGTCGTCAAGGACTTCCAGAAGCTCTTTGACCTTGACCGCGTCGGCGGGCGGCTCGGACGTGATCTCGACGATGAAACCGTTCTGGCGGCGGGTCCCGAGTGGCGCGACGACCCGCGCCCCCGGCCTCGCGGCAGACCGGAACGCCGCGGGAACGGCATAGAGGAAGGACTGGTCGAGCGGAAGCGGAAAGACGACCCGGGCGAACACGGTCATTTTCGGCCGAGCAGGACCATGACCTTCTGCATGTCCTCCCAGACCATGCGCTTGAGCTCCCGGTTGCCCTCGTTCCGGACGAGATAGGACGGGTGGAACGTGGGCATGACCGGGATGCCGCGGTAATCCCCGAAACGGCCCCGCCGTGTGGTCATGCCTTCGCGGCCGGGGACGAACTGGTCGGTCGGCGTCCTGCCCAGCGTGACGATGACCCGCGGCCGGATGAGCTCGATCTGGCGGACGAGGTAGCGCGAGCAGGCGTCGATCTCCTCGTGGTGCGGCACGCGGTTCTCCGGGGGCCGACACTTGACCATGTTGGTGATGTAGACCTCGTCCTCGCGGAAGGTCATGGCCGCGATGATCTTGCGGAGGAGCTGGCCGGCCCGGCCGACGAAGGGTCGGCCCTGGAGATCTTCATCCCGCCCGGGACCCTCGCCGATGAACATCAGCTCGGCCGAGTGGTTGCCTTCGCCGGGGACGGCATGTGTCCTGAACCTGTGGAGGACACAAAGCTCGCAGGCGAGGACCCGCCGGTCGATCTCCTCGAGGGCCGCCTTCTCAGCGTCCGTCTGGGGAGGCCGCTCGGAGAGCGGCGGCCGGACGGAGGCGCCCTCCGGCGAGACCGCCGCACCGGCCGTTCGGGCCGCTGTCTTGACCTCAGGGCGGCGAAGGACGAAGCCCGCCCCGGCTTCCGCCAGGAAGTCGACGTGGGTCTTGAGGTCCTCGCGGATATCAGCGGCGCTTTTCTTCAAGGACAGCCTCGATGCGGTCGAAAATGACGCGGCTCGCCTCCCGCTTGCTGAGGAGGCCGGTTTCCTGAACGGGCCCGGAGGGGGCGACGATCTTGACGGCGTTCATATCCGTGCTGAAGCCCTGCCCCTTCCCGACGGCGTTGGCGACCATGAGGTCGGCGTTCTTCGCCGCCATCTTCCGCCGGGCATGGGCCACGACATCATGGGTCTCGGCGGCGAAGCCCACGAGGACCTGGCTACGCCTCTTCTTTTGGCCGAGCTCGGCCAGGATGTCCGCCGTTTTCTCGATGGCCAGGGCGGGTCCGATCTCATCCTTGGCGGCCTTGCGGCCCTTCGCTTCCTTGAACCGAAAATCGGAGACCGCCGCGGCCATAACAACGACATCGGTCTTCGGGAAGGCCTTCAGGACGGCTCTCTCCATTTCGGCCGCCGTCACGACCATCTCCGTCCGCGCCCCGCAGGGCGGGACGAGCGCGGTCGGGCCGGAGACGAGGATCGTCTTCGCGCCGCGGGCGACGGCCTCCCGGGCAAGCTCGTAGCCCATCTTTCCCGAGGAGGGGTTGGACAGGAAGCGGACGGGATCGAGATGCTCCCGGGTCGGGCCGGCCGTGACCAGGACGGTCCTGCCTTCGAGGCTCGCCGTGCGGGCCAGGATCCTCAGCCCTTCCTTGACGATCGCCTCCGGTTCGGCCAGGCGGCCCCAGCCGGTGTCGCCGCAGGCGAGATAGCCTTTCCCGGCTTCGACGAATTCGGCGCCCAAAGACTTGAGGCGGTCCATATTGTCCTGGGTCTTCCGATCGACGTACATGGCCTCGTTCATGGCCGGGGCGATGAGGACCGGCGCGGTCGAGGCCAGAAAGAGTGTCGACAGGAAATCGTCGGCGACGCCGCCGGCGAACTTGCCGATGACGTTGGCGGTGGCCGGGGCGACGCAGAGGAGCGCGATCTCCTTGGCCAGAGCGACGTGACGGATCGCCCGCGCCTCGGGCTCCTCGAAGGTGTCGACGATCGTCTTGGTCCCGGCGAGGGAGCTGAAGAGCAGGGGCGAGATGAGCCGGGCGGCGTTCGGGGTCATGACCACCTGGACGCGGTGGCCAGCCTTCTGGAAGCCGCGGACGATCTCGCAGGCCTTGTAGATGCCGATGGAGGACGAGACGCCGAGAGCGATCGTCTTGGTCATCGGCGGCCCTTCGCGAAGCTGCTCAGGATGGGCCTTAGCTCCGCGGCCATGGCGTCGGGGCGGTGCCGGGCCGCGGAGATGACCGTTTTCAGATCGGCCGTGGCCCTGTCGAGGTCGTCGTTGACGACGACGAAATCGAACTCGGCGTAGGTCCGGACCTCGGCCCGGGCGTTCTGGAGGCGCCGCCGGACCGCTTCACGGCTGTCCTCGTTCCGGCTCGAGAGGCGGCGGCGGAGCGCGACCGCGACCGGGGGCATGATGAAGATGAGAACGGCCCCCGGCACTCTCGCGCGCACCTGGCGGGCGCCCTGGACATCGATGTCGAGGACGATGTCGGACAGGCGGCCTTTCTTTGCGACCTCGGCCCGGGACGTCCCGTAGAGATGGCCGTGAACGCGGGCGTGCTCGAGGAAGCGCTTCTCGCGGACCATGCGCTCGAACGTCCGCTCGTCGACGAAGTGATAGTCGACCCCGTCCTTCTCCGAAGGACGGCGCTCCCGGGTCGTGTGCGAGACCGAGAACTCGAGGCCCCGGAGCGCCCGCCGCACCCTCTTGATCAGGGTCGATTTGCCGCAGCCGGAAGGCCCGGTGATGACGAAGACCATGCGTCGACTCCCCTATTCGATGTTCTGGACGTGCTGGCGGATGCTCTCGAGCTCGTTCTTGATGGCCAGGCTCTCCCGGGTGATGCGGATGTCCTGGGATTTCGAGGCCAGGGTGTTGGCCTCGCGATTGAGCTCCTGGGCCAGGAAATCGAGCTGGCGCCCGACAGGCTCGCCGACCTTGGGCGAGAGGAACTCCTCGAACGAGTCGAGGTGGGTCTTAAGCCGGCCGATCTCCTCGGCCAGGTCGTAGCGTTGGGCCAAGAGCGAGGCTTCCTCGGCCAGCTTGCCTTCGGAAACGGGCGCCCCGGAGTTGAGGTCGGCCAGCCGCTTCTTGAGCCGGGCCTTGAACAGGGCGGGCTGGCGCTTGAACCGCGCTTCGGCCCGGGCGACGAAGCGACGCACGGCGGCGAGGTGGACCCGGAGCTGACGGGCCGTCTCGCGCCCTTCGCGACGCCGGAGGGCGATGACGTCGTCGAGCGTCCGGGAGAAGCTCCGCTCGATGAAGGCCGCATCCGCGGGGCCGAGGGCCTTCCGGCCGACCTCGACGAGCTGGGGGATGCGGAAGAGGCTGTCGAGCGAGATCTCGAGCCGCAGGCCCGTCCGGCGGGTGACCCGGTCGAGCGAGCCCAGGATCTTCTCGAGCAGGCCCTCGTTCAGGGTGAAATCCCAGCTCTCGGGCCCGTGCGGGACCAAATCGACATAAACCTCGACGCGGCCGCGGCGGATCCTCTTCTGGCCGAGGGCGCGGATCCGGTTCTCAACCTCGCCGAGCGGCGCGCCTTTGTACGACCAGTCGAAGAACCGGTGATTGAGCGTCTTGATGCTGATCTTCAGCCGCAGGGCGGGCGATGTGAAGTTCTTCTCGGCGAAGCCGGTCATACCCAGGATCATGGCGGGTGCTCCTTGGTCTCTCTTCCCTTCCCCCACGCGCCCGCTCAGGCGTCCCCGAAAAGGGCCCGGGCGATGCCGTAGGCGTTGAGGCCCGATCCCACGGTCAGGTTGTCCGCGACGGCCCAAACCCAGAAGCCCCCGCTGATGGCCGGGTCCTTCTTGACGGGCCCCAGATGGATGCGGTCCTTGCCGGCGACGGACGCGGGCGTGGCCGCGCCCGCCTCGCCGGCTGGCGGGCGGAAGATGTCGCTCTTCTTCAGGCAGGCCTCGACACCGGCCGCGGAAGCGTCGTGCCGGAGCTCGAAATGGGTCATGATCGAATAGGTATGGAAGACCGGCGCGAGGATGACGGTCAGCGAGAGGGGCGGCGCGCCGGGCCCGAGGACCCGGCGGACCTCGGCGGCAACCCGGTTTTCGAGAGGAGAGAACCCGTTCCGCTCCGGCTTGGCCGTCCGGGTGAGAAGGTTGAAGGCGACCTGGTCGGGAAAAACCTTCTTCGACAGGGCGGAGCTGCCGAGAAGGGCGTAGCTCTGCTCGGCCAGCTCCTGGATGCCTTCCTCCGCATAGGCCGAGACGGGCTCGAGGACGACGGACACCGCCTTGGCCACCGCGAAGCCTGTCCCGAGCGCCGAGAGCAGATGGGTGAGGATGATCGTGGCGGGATGCGGATTGGCGATGAGAGCGGGCCTCGTCTTCCGGAGCGCCGCGTCGTTGACTCCGGCGACGACGAGCGGCACGTCGGGATCGGCGTTGAAGCTCTCGCCGAGGTCGATGGCCGTGTAGCCCTTCTCGGCCGCCAGCTGTCCGTAGCGGAGATCCGTCTTCTCGTCCGCGGCCAGGAACACGAGATCGAGGCCATCCAGAACGGCCGGCGTCAGGGCGTGGACGACCTTGGCCTCGCCGCGGAACTGGCTGAGCTTGCTGTATTCCTCCTCGACGTCGGGATCAAAGAGCTCGAATGAAGCGAGGGGGAACTTCTTGGCCGTCAGGATACCGATGATCTCCTTGCCCTTGAGCGATTCGGAGCCGATCAGGGCGACACGGGGCTTGCGGGACTTGGCCGGGGCCATCGAGGTCCTTATTGCGACCGCACGTAATCGGCGATCAGCCGGTACATGCGGTCCTTGAGGGCGAGCTTCTTCTTCTTGAGCTCCCGCTCCTCGTCGGCGTCGGCCGGCGAGAGGTGGCTCTTCCCGCGGATCACGTCGAGCGCCTTGTCGCAGGCCTGGTGATCGTCGTGGGCCTGGCGGAATTCCGCGTTTTCCCTGAGGAGAAGCTCCTTGACTTCCTGTTCGTCCATCCGGCAGGTTCCTCCGACGCTCAGAATAACATATCGACCGCCCCGATTCAATTTGACGGGGTGACACAACGGGGACATACGGGGACATGTCCCTGGGGCACCGTGTCCCCCAACTGAGCGCCCTACCGCCCTTCGCCGGCGAACCGCTCAGCCTCCGCTCGCAGACGGTCCGCACCCCAGCGCCCCGGGTGGACGAGAACCCGATAGCGCAGAACGAGCCTATCACCTTGCCGCAGGGCCAGCGGCTCATCGCACAGCAGGGCCGGCGTGAACCAGTTGAACCCCGGTGCGCTGATGACATACCAGGGTGTCGGCGAGCGCGGGTTGGCCGGATGGTCGACGACGGCGATCCCCGCGGGACGGCCGTCGACGAGACCGGAATAATCCAGGGCGATGTGCCGTCCCCGATAGCGATCGTTCGTCCAGGCGCCGACCGGCCCGTCGCTCGTCATCACTTGCGGCTCGATCAACCTCTCGCCGAGGCGGAGCGACAGCCCGGCATAGCCGCCGGAAACCGCCCCCCCGGGCTGGCCGGGCAGCGGCGTCCGGTCGAGGACGATGTCCGCGGCCGCGACGAATGCGCAGGTCCAATCGAGGGCATAAGCGCCCTCTTTATCCGGCCGGGAGACAACGATCGTCCTCTTCTCGGTCAAAACGGGAGCCTCCTCTCCGGCGGGCCCATAGGCCAGATCCATATCGATCCGGGCACCGGAATCTTTTTCCGTCGAGGTCCGGACGTTCGACCAGGAAGTCCGGCCGGCGGGCCGGCCGGTCTCGCGGTCAACCTCCCAATAATTGACCTTGTTGATGTACTTCCAGCTGAACCATAGCCCGTGGTGCCAGATATGATCGGCCGGCCGGTCCCAGGTCAGGACCTGCCCGTCAACCGTTCGGAGCGGATGGAAATAAGCATGGTCGCCATCCGCTCTGTAATGGAATTGCCACAGAGGCCCGTCGGGACCGCTAAGGGCCACGCTGGCGTCCTCTTCGCTCGTCCATTGCCAGCGTCCGGTCCCCTCCCTCTTCGGGCATCCCGAAAAGGCAACGACAACGCCGGTCGCGAGCAGCAGGCACACGAGACGGTTTTTCATGAAGCAGTCCCTCCTCGCCGGGGGGATGATAACCCAGCCGGAGGCCTTTTTCCAGGGGATGAGCCGTCCGCGCGGCGATCAGCGGCGCAAGCGTCCGATGAACGCTTCGCCGCGTGCCAACAGGTCCGCTCGATCCGGCGGCGCCGGATGCGCGGCCATCAGCTCCACGGTGTGCTTGCGCAGGAGGTCCTCGGCCCGGGGGCTCCCCCGCCCCAGCCAAGCCTCGAGGCTCAGTCTCGGGAAAATGGGGCTCGCGAAGGCCGCCTCGCGGAAACGCCGCAGGGTCAGATCGGCGGTGAGGAAGTTGCCGCCCGGCCCCACTTCGGCGATCTCCGCCAGGCCCAGGGATCCCTCGTCCAGCGCGAAGCCGCCCGCGAACCGGCGCGCCTGACCGATGACGTGGTCCGCGTAAACGGCCGCGGCCGGCGAGAAGGCCAGGGAGTCGAAATTGCCGCCGACGAACGGCGCCAGCCCGGCCGGGCCGAGGCACGACGTCAGATGGTTCATCCAGAAGAGATCCGCGGCCAGGAGATCAGCGCCCCACCCCGTGCCGCTTCCCGAGGTGCCGCAGTGCGGCAGCCGGTAATGGGCCATCATCTCGCCGCAAGCCAGGTTCAGAAGCATCGTCTCGGGTCCGTAGTAGCTCGCCGCCGTGGCCATGTCGAAACCCGCGGGCAGGATGCCGAGGATGACGGCCGCTCCCTCGCGCATGAGCTCCGCCAGCACGAGGCCGGCGAGGAGCTCGGCGTTCAGCAAGGCGAGCGTGCCGGCCGGGGTGATGGGGGCGGTCGCGCCCGACATGCCGTAATTGGAGTAGATGACCGGCAGGCCGCGGGCGATCGCCGCGGCCATCTTGTCGCTCGTGTCCGCGTTGATCACGAGCGGCGAGACGGGATTGAAATACGGGATGACGAACGGCTTCGCGGCAAAGTCCCCGCGGATCTCTTCGAGCAGGTCCAGCGCGGGCTCGAACGCGGCGGCCTCGGAGACGAGGAGGACCAGGGGCTTGGTCGTATTGGCGGCCATCTCGAGGGTCGCGTAAAGGTCGGCGTTCTCCGGCGGCAGGTCCCGGAGCACCCCGATGGTCGAGACGACGTCCATGCCCTTCAGCGCGTCTCCCAGCCGCGCGCAAGAGGCCATGTGCTCGCGGGCGAAGGGGGCGACCGCATCCGTCAGCGGATCCTGGTAGAACAGGTTGGTGACGCCGATGCCGAAGCGCGTGCCCCCGCCGCCGGTTCCCAGCTTGAACGCGGGCGCGCCCGTCCGGTCGAACACCGCGACCTCGGAGGGCGCCGTCCTCAGGGCCCATTCCACGACTCCGGCCGGGATGAGGACACGGCCGTCGTCGCGGGGCTCGCAGCCGGCCCGCGCGAACAGCGCCCGCGCCTGGGGTGAATCCACGCGCGCCCCGGTCCCAGCCAGGATCTCCAGCGACCGGGCATGGACCTCTGCGATCTGGCCGGGCGTCATAACGGTGATGCGGGGGACGACCTGGCTCATGTCACGACCTTCCTTGAGTCCCCGCCCTCTGCCGTCAGGCCTTGCCCCGGTAGATCCGCTCGAGCTCGGCCAGATCGAACTTTTTCATCTTGAGAAAGGCGTTGGTCACCCGCTCGACCTTCCCGGGGTCGGGATCGCGGAGCATTTCCTCCAGCCTTTCGGGTGTGATCTGCCAGGACACGCCGAACTTGTCCTTGAGCCAGCCGCACATGCTTTCCGCGCCCCCGTCCGCGATGAGCTCACCCCAGTAAAAGTCGATCTCCGCCTGCGTCGCGCACGGCACCATCAGGGAGACCGCCTCATTGAAAGCGAATTCGTGGCCGTAAGCGCTATCCATGGCCGCGAATTCCTGCCCTTCGAGCGTGAACTCGGCGTGCTTGATCGTGCCTTCCCGGTCGGGATCCTCTCCCGCGCCGTAGCGGAGGACCTCGCCGACCGCCGAATTCTTGAAGATCGAGCCGTAGAGACGGATCGCCTCTTCGGCCCGCCCGCATTGCGGGCCCACGTACATCAGGGACGGGATGATCTTTTGCTTGATCGGGCGCTCTCCCACGTCCATGACCTGCCAGGACAGACCGTACTTGTCGGTGGTCCAGCCGTACCATTCGCTGAAGGGGTATCGGCCGAGCTCCATCAGCGCCGTCCCGCCGGCCGCCAGCTTGCTCCACACGGCATCGACCTCGTCTTTGGTCCTGCAGGCGACGAGAAAAGAAACGGAGGGATTGAACTTGAACAAGGGCCCTCCGTTGAGGGCGACGAACCTCTGTCCGGCCAGCTCGAATTCGACGGTCAGGACCGTGCCCTCGGCCAGGCCGTGCGTCTCGAAGCCCGCTTTGCTGGCGCGGGTGACCGGGCCGATCTTCGAGCCCTCGAAGAGCGAGGCGTAAAAGCGCGCCGCCTCCTCGGCCTGCCGGTCGTACCAGAGGTTCGGGATGATCTTTTGTGCCGTTGCCGTCATCGTAGTCCTCCTTGATAGGGAACTGAGGATCTCGCCGAGCGCGGCGGTCATGGCCGCGGGATAACGCTCCTGATCGCGGACGTGGATGATAAAGCGGCCCCGCGATCCGGGATCCGGGGACCATTCGGTGACGCCGTCGGCGCCGCACCGCACGCGGATAGGATCGAACGTGTAGACCGGCTCGGCCGCCGAGTCGTCATGCCCGACGAGGCCTCCGGACCCGGTCACCGAGAGACCGGCCGCGTGGAAGAAACCGGCCGTCGACCACATGTTCCGCGCCAAGGCCCCTTGGCGCTCCAGGAGTGCCTCGTCGGGCGGGGCTTCGAGGGCGCGGAGCCAGCTCGGGCTAAGGGCGTCCGCTTCCGAGTGGTGGGCCCGGTCCGATTCCCCCTGCTTGAGCATGAAGGCGAAGTAGTTTTGGAGGCGCGGGGACAGCCGCGAGAAAAGGTCCGTCTGAGCGAAGCGATAAAAGGTCCCGAATTCCCCGGAGGCGAAAGGCACCCCGCCGCCGGGAGCGACCTCGAAGCACGGCAGCCAGTATAGCGAACAAGGCAGGTCGAACATGGCCGCGTACGAGACCGGGTCCAGGTTGACGTTGTACTCGAGCCGGGCCGCCAGGGCCCGGTCGGGCGTGCCCGAACCGGCGTTGAGGTAGACGCCGGCGCACTTGGCCTTGAACAGGTCCGGCGCCAACCGTCCGGCCAGGGCGACGTCGCGGCAGGAGCCGACGACCGAGATCAGGACGGGCCGGCGCGACTCGCCGAGAAGCTTCAACAGAGTCCTCACGCCGGCCGTCGCCTCCCCATTCTCGGGGAGCGAAGCCTCTGCCGGTTCCAGGCGCCGCGGCGAACCGGTCAGGACCGGCACGGCCAGTCCCGTGATCCTGGCCAGCTGAGCCACGGCCAGCACGTCGGGATCGACGGCGGCGCCGGCGGGAGGATGGTCGATCATGACGGCCAGAAGATCGAACCGGCCTTGGGCGGCCAGGGCAAAGACGGTGGCCAGGTCGAAGTGGTCGTCGGGGTCGATGTGCGGCCGATAAAGGTCGGTCGCGTGGATGAGCGCCGGCCGGGACTCCGTCGCGGCGCCTCCGGGGACAGGCCCGTTCTTACAGGCGGGCCCCAGGCAGGCGGCCGTACCCCCGGCGACAGCCCCGATGAACTTCCGGCGTGACAGTGCGCCCATGCCCGTCCTCCTCAAGGATGTCCGCGCAGCGAGTTTAAGCCGCGGCCCCCGCGATGTCAATTGAACATGCCGGCCTGTCGATGTGACTGTTATGGTAATTGACGAGATGTTTGGGCCGATGGTACACTCCCGTCATGCTCGAGGGGAGTCATGAATGGATCAGCGCTCCAACCCTCCATAGGGCAGGGATTCTCATGAAGAAAGCCCCGCTCCTGCTCCTTGCCACGATATTCGTTATCTCTGGGGGAATCGCCCAGGAAGTCATCGAAAACCCCGCCAAACCCGTGAGCGCAAACGCCGGCAGGATCGTGAGGCTGGAAGAGGAAATGCGGATCGCGGATGTAAGCGGCGATTTCTTTTTTAAAGAAACCTACCGCCCTCGCGTATCTCCCGGGGGAGGCATCTTCATCCAGGACGGACAGGAGCAGGCCCTTCAATTCGACGCCAAGGGTCGATTCATTAGAAATCTCTTTAAAAAAGGCTTGGGGCCCGGCGAATTGACCGGATTGTTCGATATCTGGGCCTCTCCGGACAGGTTGTACCTCTTGGGCTATCCGCTGAAAGTGCTCGTTTTCGGTTATGACGGCCTATTAGAGAAGGAGATCAGCCTTCGTGGCACCGGCATTGCGGCCCGCTTCATCCGCGCCGACACGCACCACATCATCATTCGTAATCGGGGCCGGCTCGATCCGACAGCAGGGGGCGGTTTCAAGGAGATTCCCGTGGACATCATCGAAATCTCGATGAATGACGGCGCGTTCAAGCCACTCGGCTCATTCCCCATTCGTGCTTTCGTCGAGGGCCAAGGAGGGGACATCCACATGACGGCCTGGAATCAGCTTCAGGCCGCCTGCCTTGATGAAAACAATCTGATCCTCAACCATACGGCCGAGTATCTATTGGAGGTTTTCGCTAGGGACAAGGGAACCGTCGTGCGCCGATTCCGCCGGCCCTACAACAGGGTCAAGACGAGCGGAGGAAACGGAAGCGCTGGTCCCGGCGGGAGTTCTCCGTCCGTACCCGAATTCCAGCCGGATATCTTCTGTCTTCATATCGTTGAAGGCAGACTATGGGTTCAAACATCGACCGTTGTGGCGGGAAAAGGGATGCTTTTCGATGTATTCAATTCGGAGGGACGCTATGTCGATAGTTTCTTTATCCAATCACCAAGGAAAGACGTCTCCGGCAAGACGGCCAATATACTCCTGACTATCTCTGGAGGATTTGCCTATTTCAGTGATAAAACGGAAGATGACTTCATCGTCATAAGGAAATGCCGCCTCGTCGGCCTTTGAATTAGTCCCCGCTTTACCCCTTCTACCTGGTCTTGGCAATGCTGGTCTTCCGGGGTGCGCGTGGGGTCGACCGCGGCGGGGACAGACGAGCGGATCGACCTCGTAGAACTTCCGGATCATCTCGACCCGAACCTGGGCGGGATTGCCGCGGAGCTCGGTCGAAGCTCCGGACCGCCCGCGTCCTCCCGTACCCGGCATAATAGTGCTTGACAATACTATTCTTTTGTAATAGTATCGCCGTGTGATCGTGTCGTTCAGGGACAGGGAGACCGAGAGGATATGGGAAGGAGAGGTTTCCAGACGGTTCCCGCCCGACATCCTGCGCACGGCCAAGCGCAGGCTTCTGATCCTCCATGCGGCCATCAGCCTCGAGGACCTCAGGGTCCCGCCAGGGAACCGGCTTCATGCGTTATCGGGTGACCGCAAAGGCCAGTGGAGCATCTCGATCAACGACCACTGGAGGATCCGTTTCGAATGGCGGAGCGGTAACGCCGTTAACGTCGAGATCACGGACTATCATGATTAAGAGGAGCGGACGATGAACAGGATACCGAATATCCACCCCGGAGAGATCCTCTCCGAGGATTTCCTCAAGCCTATGGGCATCTCGGCTTACCGGCTTTCGAAGGGGGCGAACATCGACCAGACGAGGACGAGCGAGATCATCCGGGGCAAGCGCAGCGTCACGGCGGACACCGCGCTTCGCTTGGCGCGCTTCTTCGGCAACTCGCCGGAGTTCTGGCTCAATCTCCAGGCCCATTACGACCTGGAGCAGAAGAAGCGGGAGATGGAAAAGGACTTAAAGAAGATCAGACCTTACTCACCCCATTCCGCGCAGGCCTGATCGCCAACAACACCCGAAGGCCCTCGCTCTCCACCCCATCGGCCGCATTCCCTCGCAAAACAACTCCTCTATCCGACGTCAACCGCTCGATATCAACCGCTCGAAATGTTGACTTTACGGGCCCGACTGGCTATACTGAACGCGCTTTCCGGCGGTCGCCGGCGGGCCGATGGCTAGGTAGCTCAGTTGGTAGAGCGAAGGACTGAAAATCCTTGCGTCGGCGGTTCAATTCCGTCCCTAGCCATTTTTCTTTTTCCCCCATATGAGTTCTGATCCACCCTCTTCCATATGGGGAGAATGCCAATAATCCCCTGCCAGAAATCACACGCAAATCCTGGAAAAACTGAGAAAAACCAGGAACACGAAGTGGGCAAAGTGTGTCCAAAGTGTGTCCACATTCTCTGCCCTGGTCGAAATATGGGTAGATTCTGAGCGGGACACGGCTCCAAATCCGCAATTTGGCGAAGAATTTATTTGGATCCAAAAACACTTAGGGCACATTTTTGGACACGCATCTTCGGCCCAGTACTCACGCCAGAAGTTCCGCCATTCAACAAGGACGGTTCTGCCTTGATTGACCGAAGCCGACTGGGCCATTAACTCAGTAAGCGCCTTTTTCGGCTTCCCCGACAAATCCCTGATAAACGTGCTCCAACAGGGGAAAACCGCTTACCGGATCGTCCCTATCCGTCGCGGCTCGTCACGGTTTTTCCGTTGGTTTGGTCAAGATTTGGTCAAGGTCAAACCGGGACAACCGTCGACAAACCCCGCGAATCGATCAGTGGAAAAGGACCTTATATATTTCCCAATAGTAGACAAAGTCGCCATTTCGCTTGATCAGCTTCTCGATGACATAAAAGTCATCGTACCATCTTGTTGAATGGAGGTTCGGGTAAGGAATTTGAAAACTTCCTTCATATGCCATCGAAGGAAGCCGATAGACTAGCGCTTCGTTCTCCTGCTTCTCCCAATCCCTCTTGCCTGTTACGATGACAAGCCGGTCGCCTACGACCTTGATCCCCATCAACGCCGGAGCGTGGGGAGGGACGTACAGGATATCCCTGTAATAGCCCTTGAGAACAGGATCGGTCTCGCCTCGGACATATTCATGGTAGAACTCGAGTTCATTCCTGTCCACGGCGAACGTACTGGAGTCCATATCGATTAGATATTTTCCTCCGGCCCGCGTGCCGAGATGGACAAAGCCTATTTCGGGGCTTTCGACATCGGGAATGAAATAGACCACGTCCCTCGCCCAATCCACCGCGAAGATCCTGTGTATCCTGAGGAGATGATAAAAGTCCGTATAGGATTCACGACGGCGCTCCTCGAGCTTCACACGGGTCACGGGCTTCGGCATCTTGACTTCACGGATGATCGAGAATTCCTCGAACAGGTTCTCATAGGTCCCAATGTAATAGGTCAGGTTGTCGTAAAAACCGGTCGACTCGAGCGTGGTGACCGTCCGGCCACCCTTCTCCTCGAACGTCGTGCCCGTATGCCTCCCGAAAATGTACTTGCTGCCGAAGCCTTTGATCACGTTGGCGAACTTCGCCAGTGTACGGACCTTGAAGGACTCGGGATCGATCGACTTGAGGTAATTGTTGTCCTCAACCATTATCTGCCCGGCGGACGAAAGCCAGGTGTTGTCTTTCGTGACGACCGTGACCTCGTCGGGCCCTTCTCCGCTGCGCATGCTCCTCTCTTTGATCAATCGGCCCGCGTAATCAAAGAGCTGGAACTTGTGCTCCCGCGCCATCCTGTCCTGGATCTCATCGCAAAAAACATATTGTGGCAGGGCCATCACCAAGCGGCCATAGAGCTCCTTCTCCCATTTCTTCTCGATCCTCACTCCACCGAACAACTTGCCCGCATCAACGGCGAGGCGAAGCTCTCTCGGCTCTGGACGACAAGCGGATAAGTAGGGCAGAAGCAGCCAAAAGACCAGGACAGCCCCCTTCCGCGGATGCTTTCTCATGTCAGATCCATACTTGTGATATCGAGCCTTCATTATATATTGATCCCCGCTGGCCATCAATTTGTCTTGCTTCAACGCTTTTTTGTAGGTTAGCTGACCGGATTGCCTGTCGAAGAGACTGAGGTCGAGAGATATCGAGATATGTCTAAAATAATCAACCAACGGTCGAATCAGCCTGAAAAGGTGGTCTTGATGGACACTCGCCCCTCGTGTTTTCGCCCCGTTGATTTCGGAGGATCGCCTTCAGGATCTCGCGGAGCTCGAGGAGGATCTTCGAGGCCTAGACGAGCTCCTTGAGGTCCTCGATCGTCAGGCCCGCCCTTTTCAGGATGGTATGCAAGGTTCCCTTCTTGAGTTCCTTATGGAGCGGGATGACCAGTGAGATATTCTTTTCCAGGTTGTGCAGGAAGATGTGGCTGCCGCGCTGATGATCGACGACGTAGCCCGCCCGGCGAAGGGCCTTAACGACCTCTTTCCCGGAGAACGTCCGGCTCAAACGTGGACCTCGATCTCCTTGATGACAGCCTTAGGCTTGGACTTGATCTGATTGACCTTCTCGAGGCCCTCCAGATAGCAGATGATAGCTTCCTTGGCGTTCTTTAGGGCTTCCTTTTCCGTCTCGCCCTGAGTGACGCACCCCTCGAGGGCCGGAACCGTCACAACAAAGCCGCCTTCTTCCGCGGGCGTTAAGATAACATTGAATTTCATGCTCCGTCCCTCCTCACCATTATTATAACATCAGCAAGGCGCCGGGCGAACTTCCGATGGGCTTCTGCAGATGAACAAAGCGGTTGAAAGGCGCCGGGTGTTTTGCTATAATTCATCCGTCCTCGGGGGCCTGAAAAGGGCTTTCGTGGTCATAAGTTGTTGATAGAAAATCGCTTAGAGCGATTGTGACATGGCTAGGTAGCTCAGTTGGCGCTATTTTCGCTCTTCCCTGACAAATCCTGAAAAAGGCCGACCTCCAGAGGAAAACGGCTTCCCGGAGCGTCCCTAGTCGTCCCGGCTCGTCTCCGTTTTTCCGTTGGTTTGGTCAATATTTGGTCAAGGTCCGGGGTGGCAGCATTTTGAGAACGCCCTCAGCGCTTAAAGTCAACGGACACTGAGAGCACGACAGGCCTTGGGACCCCATTGACGAGCATCGGCTCATACTTCCATTGACTGACGGCATCGAGGGCTGCCTGGTCAAGTTCCGGGATGGACTTGATGACCCTGGCCTTGATGACATTGCCTTTAGCGTCCAAGGACACGCTAAGCACGACGGTCCCCGCGATGCCCGCATTTTTTGCCGCCTCCGGATAGACCGGCGGTTCACGATGGGTCAAGCGCGGAGCAACTATGGCCGGCTTTTCCGCGGGTTTGCTCTCTGGGGTTTCTGCAGTTGGGAGTTGCTTATCCCTTATAGGCTCGAGAGCGGCCTTTCCTGGCACCACCCCGTCGGCATAGAGATTGTTGATTCGTAGCGATAGGAAGACCGGGGTCTTCGTCGAGTCTTCGAATCCGAAGACAACAGCGTCCTTCAATGTCATGGAGCTTGGGATCGTAAAGGCGGAACGCATGATGGCCTTCGACTCGGCGTTCGACTCGTACACTGTAACCCGATAGTGGAGCCAGCTCGTATCAAGCCGCTCGAGCACGATGGAAAGAGGCTTCTCGTTCTCACGAACGATGGCGATCAACCCCATAGGTTCTTTCTCTTTCAGCCAGAGCTCTCCTTGCGATACCGGCCTGACATCGTTGAGGTTGAAAGTCTTCTTTATAAGATCGCGTTCCTTTACCAGGTCCTCATGCCGCCCAAGATCGCCGAAAAACGCGGGTTTGGAATAGGACGACACGACCACAGGAGGCGTCGTCGCTCCTGGCCGGGTTCCCTGATAACACTGAATTACCCAGCTCATTTCGACGACGTTGATCTCTTCCAATCCCTGACTCCATAATACCGGGAAGAGAAGCAACAAACCCGCGCACAGGGCCATCGCTTTTTTCATGGCAATCCTCCTTTTGAAAACTTATCTCACCCAGATGATCGTGATCTGGGAGTCTCTAGCTTGATAAATGAGCGCCTGGGCCGGCCTGCCCCAGGCTTCAACCGAATCAAGCCTGAAGTCCTCGACGGTAGCAGTGGGGAGAAAGACATCGGCCGTCCGGGGCGGTCGGGATAAAATGGAGATTAACAAGAGCACACTGGCCACAGCCGAAATCCCCGTGATGGGCTTCCAGAGCTTGCGGATTTGATTGGTGCGTCGCCCGGGAGCTTGGGGTATAGTCCGGATCCGGGCTTCTACAGCAGGCCAGATCGAATCCGAGGGGCAGGGTTCGTCGGGTTGATGGACATAGTCCTTGGCTTCCTCGCGCCCGGCCAGATTCGCCTGACAGACAGCGCACCGATCAATATGGTGCTGAAGGACGTCTCCCTTCCAAGCCCTAAGAGGCAGGATTCGTGAAAGGGCCTCAACAGCTCGGCAGCTTCTCATGCTTTTTCTCCGTCAGCGTCTTGATCTTCTTGCGGATATTAAAAAGATCGTATCTGGCCGTACCGGGCGGATATCCGAGGATGGCGGCAATCTCGGTGGCCGTATAGCCTTCATTAACCCAAAGCGTAAGAACGGTCCTCTCCCTTGGGTTGAGCGACTCATAGAGCCCTGAAGGAAGGGCCACCGGTTCGGTCTTATGGGGATTAAGAGAAGGCATCCACCCCCCCGGCTCAGCTTTCAAGCGATCCAGGATGCCAGCAAGCTTCTTCTTTCTCTTCGCGGCGTTGACGCAGCGACGGTAGAGGATTGTATAAAGCCAAGCCCTCAGGTTCCTGCCCGAATCAAAGCTCGAAAGATGACGATATGCTTGAACAAAGGTCTCTTGACAAATATCTTCAGCATCCTGCCGATTACCCAGAACGGTTATGGCCGTCGCCATCAGTGGACCCTTATGGTTGATGACGATCTGCTGAAAGCAGCCGGAATCTCCTTCTAGGCATCTCCTGATAAGCGCTTGTTCATCCATGCGCCGACTACCTCGTTCTTCACTAATAATACAACTGGAAGAAGTGAAATGCTGGCGCTTCCCGTAATCCCCGGAAAAATGAGCTTTATTTGCGGCTGGTTTGGGTTAATTAGGGCGGCAGGCCGCATGAGGCTTTTGAGGCCGGGCGATTCTAATTCTCGGGCGACGCGCTATTCTGCTCGCGGATCGCCTTCAGAATCTCGCGGAGCTCGAGGAAGAGCTCGAGGACGGCCTCTGAAATGGATAGAAGGCCAAAAGGTCTCAAACGCTTTCTATCCTTGTCAGCTCTCGCTTAGCCAAAAGACTTCTTCAAGATTAACCTTTAGCGTCCTCGCAATCTTGAGGGCTCCAAAGGACTGAAAATCCTTGCGTCGGCGGTTCAATTCCGTCCCTAGCCATTCTTTCTTTTTCCCCCAGAATCGCGAAGAATCCCCGTCTGCGCGATTAGGCCAAGAGGGACGATCCGGGTTTCTGCCGCTTAGAGCGGCAACCCTCTGACCGAGCGACCCGAACGGTCGTCTAGAATCTGTACTGGACCGAGACCGACGGAACGACGATGCTCAGGCCGTAGGTTTCGATGCCTCCATCGGCATAGCGTATCCTGTCTTTGCCCGCCAGGTACTCCAGGCCGAAATCAAGCTGGAGGTCGCCGATCGTCTTGCCGACGCCCAGCGCCAAGGCGTTGAAGGTGTGGCTCGGCAGGAGGACGTTGAGGGTGGTGTCGGGCGCCGGGGCCGGGTCGTTGTAATAGCCGGCCCGGAGGACCGTCGTAGCGTCCAGCGTGTATTCCGCCCCGAGTCGCAATTGCGTCTTGTCCGCCCAGTCAAGGACCCGGACATCGGCGCCGCCCGCCTCCATGAGCCCCGCCCAAGCCGAATCCAGGTACTCGGTCGTGATCCGATCGAGCTTGGACCACTCTGTCCAATGGATATCGGCGCTGAGGAGCAGGCGTTCGACCGGCCGGAACGACACGCCGCCGGCGATCCACAGCGGCCAGGTGATCTTCCGTTTGAGGTCGGAGGTGTCGGGAAGGCCGTAGAACGAAAGGTTGGACATCCGGGCCAAGCCGTTGAAGGAGACCGTCGAGGGAGTCCGCACGGTCAGGCCGATACTGAGCGTGTCGATTGGCTTGGCCAGCACGCCGAAGGTCGCCCCGATGCCCCAGCCGTTCATGTTCTCCTCGTACTGTCCCAAGTCGACCGTGGCCTCCCCGAGGTCGCCGTAGCCGCCCGGCATCTTGAGATTGAAGTTGCCGCGATTGATGTTGACGGTGGCCCCGACGGAAAGCCGGTCACTCAGCTTCACGGCGATGAGGGGAGAGAAGGAGAAAACGGCGATCTTGCTCGATAGCTCATAGGCCGTCCCGCCCATGGTGGTTACGAAGTCCCCGCCGTCCCACGTCGTCCCGAGTCCGGAGGGGGTGCCGATGCCCAGGCCGAGAACGATCTTCGGGCCGACCTGCCGGTAATACCCTCCCAGAAAGCCCAGATAATGGGACGTCTGGGTCCTGGCGTCGATGGGATAGACTTCGGGGATGCTGATTTCGTAACGGAGGCGGTATGTCGCCTTGGGGATGAGATCGGCCGCGTAAAAGCCGAAAAGCTGCTGGCGGAAGCCGGCCGCCCCGGCGGGATTCCAGAAGACGGCGCTGAAATCGTCGGCCACGCCGACGAACGCGCCGCCCATCCCTTGGGCCCGGGTGCCGAGCCCGTTCAGGTTGAAGCCGTTCCCCGAAGCGATCGATGTCAAGGCGAAAATGCCCGCAAAGGCGGCAATCAGGATCCTTCTGGTCATGACGTTATCTCCACGAACTGGACGTGCGATCCATTATATACGAGTGGGGGCAGTCCGGTCATGCCTTGCCGAAAGCGAGCTCCCCCTTCTTATCGACGCTGACCACGGCCGTGTCGCCTTCCCCGAACTCCCCGGCCAGGATCTTCATGGCCAGGGGGTTCTGGACGTCCTTCTGGATCGTCCGCTTGAGCGGCCGCGCGCCGTAGACGGGATCGAAGCCCCTCTCCGCCAGGAGGGCCTTGGCCTCCGTCGAGACCTCGAGCCCGATCTTCCGGTCGGCCAGCCTCTTCGCCAGGAGATCGAGCTGGAGCCCGACGATCTCGAGGATCGCCTCTTTCGGGAGCGGCTTGAAGATGATGACCTCGTCGATGCGGTTGAGGAACTCGGGCTTGAAGTGCGCTTCGAGGACGCTCCGGACCTCCTTCTCCATGGCCCCGTAGTCGCGGCTGAGGTCCTTGATGACCTGGCTACCGAGGTTCGAGGTCATGATGACGAGCGTGTTCTTGAAGTCGACCGTCCGGCCTTTGCCGTCGGTCAGCCGGCCGTCCTCGAGGATCTGGAGCAGGACGTTGAAGACGTCGGCATGGGCCTTCTCGATCTCGTCGAGAAGAATGATGGCATACGGCCGGCGCTTGATCGCTTCGGTCAGCTGCCCGCCCTCCTCGTAGCCGATATAGCCGGGCGGCGCGCCGATGAGGCGGCTGACGGTGTGTTTCTCCATGTATTCGGACATGTCCAGCCGGACCATGGCCTTCTCGTCATCGAAGAGGAACTCGGCCAGGGCCCGGGCCAGCTCGGTCTTCCCGACACCCGTCGGGCCGAGGAAGATGAACGAGCCGATGGGGCGGCCCGCCTCCTGGATCCCGGCGCGGGACCGGCGCACCGTCGCCGCCACGGACTGGATGGCCGCCTCCTGGCCGATGACGCGCTTTCCCAGGATCTCCTCCATATGGATAAGCCGGTCGACTTCGCCCTCGAGCATCTTGGCGACGGGGATGCCCGTCCACTTGGAGACGACCTGGGCGATGTCCTCCTCGTCGACCTCCTCCTTGAGCATCCGGCCCTTGGACTGGAGCGCGGCCAGCTCCTTCGCGGACTCGTCCATCTCCTTCTGGAGCTCGACCAGCTTGCCGTAGCGGATCTCGGCCGCCTTTTCCAGATCGCCGCGCCGCTCGGCGCTCTGCTCCGCGATCTTGAGGGCGTCCTGCCTCTCCTTGAGCCTGCCCGCCGCTTCGATCGACCCCTTTTCCTTCTGCCAGCGGGCCCGGAGCGCCGACGAGCGCTCTTTGAGATTGGCCAGTTCCTCCTCGATCCCCTGCAGACGATCCTGCGAGGCGGGGTCCTTCTCCTTCCTCAGGGCCTGCCGCTCGATCTCGAGCTGGAGAGTGCGGCGGTCGAGCTCGTCGAGCTCCTCCGGCAGGCTGTCGATCTGAATGCGAATGCGCGAAGCGGCCTCGTCGACGAGGTCGATGGCCTTGTCCGGGAGGAAACGGCTGGTGATGTAGCGCGACGACAGCGCCGCGGCGGCGACCAGGGCCGAGTCCTTGATCTTGACCCCGTGGTGGACCTCGTACTTCTCCTTGAGCCCGCGGAGGATCGAGATCGTCTCCTCGACCGTCGGCTCGTCGACATAGACCTGTTGGAAGCGCCGCTCCAGGGCGG
>Ga0105107_10000086_pt1 | contig 47669 bp, 38 predicted proteins | sample PPLLaktember2015_6_FD_79335 | JGI IMG/M metagenome (GOLD analysis project Ga0105107, IMG submission 79335) | Freshwater sediment microbial communities from Prairie Pothole Lake near Jamestown, North Dakota, USA - PPLs Lake P8 Core (1) Depth... | ecosystem: Environmental > Aquatic > Freshwater >...
CGAGCAGATCATCCGCCCGACGGGCCTCACGGACCCGAAGATCGAGCTGCGCCGGGCGGCGGGGCAGGTGGACGACCTGCTGGGCGAGATCCGCAACCGCGTCGCGGCGAACGAGCGGGTGCTGGTCACGACGCTCACGAAGCGCATGGCCGAGGAGCTGACGGACTACTACGCGGAGCACGGCGTGCGCGTGCGCTACCTCCACAGCGACGTGCAGACGATCGAGCGCATGGAGATCATCCGCGAGCTGCGCGAGGGCGGCTTCGACGTGCTCGTCGGCATCAACCTGCTGCGCGAGGGCCTCGACATCCCGGAGGTCTCCCTGGTCGGGATCCTCGACGCGGACAAGGAGGGCTTCCTGCGCTCGACGCGCTCCCTGATCCAGACCATCGGCCGCGCGGCGCGCAACGTGAACGGCACCGTGATCCTGTACGCCGACAAGGAGACCGACTCGATCCGCGCCACCGTCGCGGAGACGAACCGGCGGCGCGAGATCCAGGAGCGCTACAACGTGGAGCACGGCATCACGCCCACGTCCGTGGTGAAGAAGATCTCGAGCCTGCGCGAGTCGATCTGGGAGCAGGACTACGTCACGGTACCGACCAAGAAGGAGAAGGCGGCCGCGGAGGTGCCGCCCCACGAGCTCGCGGGGCTCGTCGCGGCGCTGCGGCGCGAGATGAAGGAGGCGTCGGCGAAGCTCGACTTCGAGCGCGCGGCGGAGCTGCGAGATCGCATCCGCGAGCTCGAGGCCGAGCGGCTGCGGACGGAAGGTCTCTGAGCGCCCCGGCGACGCTGGCGGAGCGCGCCGCCTCGCTGCCGACGGGCCCGGGCGTCTACCTCTTCAAGAGCGCGAGCGGCAAAGTGCTCTACGTCGGGAAGGCCCAGAGCCTGCGCGCCCGCGTGCGCTCCTACCTCGGCGCGGGCGGTGACGGTCGGCTCCAGGTGCCGGCCCTGATCGAGCGCGCCGTCGACGTGGACGCCGTCGTCACGCCGTCGGTCAAGGACGCGCTGCTGCTCGAGAACGAGCTGATCAAGCGCCACAAGCCGCCCTTCAACGTGCGGCTGCGCGACGACAAGCAGTACCTCGCGCTGCGCCTCGATCCGCGCGAGGCGTGGCCGCGCCTGGTGCCCGTGCGCCGCTTCCGCGACGACGGTGCGCTCTACTTCGGCCCCTACACCTCGAGCCAGGCCATGCGCGAGGCGGTCTCGAACCTGCGCCGGATCTTCCCGCTCCGCTCCTGCAGCGAGGCGGGCTTCCGCGACTACCAGCGGCGCGGGCGGCCGTGCCTCGAGTTCGAGATGAAGCGCTGCCAGGCTCCCTGCGTCGGCCGCATCGACGCCGCGAGCTACGCCGAGCTGGTCGAGGGCACGACGCTCTTCCTGCGCGGCCGCTCCGCCGAGCTCGCGGACGACCTGCGCGCCCGCATGGACGCGGCGGCGGCGGGCGAGCGCTTCGAGGAGGCCGCGAAGCTCCGCGACCGAATTGCCGCCGTCGAGCGCACGGTCGAGCGACAGCAGATCGTGACGCCGAAGGCGATCGACCAGGACGTCTTCGGCCTGGCGCGCCAGGGCGGCGAGGCCGAGATGTCCGTGCTCCACGTGCGCGAGGGCCGCGTCGTCGGCGCCGCGAGCCACGCCTTCGCCGATGTCCGGCTCGACGACGGCGAGGTCGTGAGCTCGTTCCTGGGCCAGTACTACGGCGGCGACGAGCCGCGCCTCGTGCCCGCGGAGGTGGTCGCGCCGCTGCCTCTCGACGACGACGGTGCGCTCGAGGCGCTGCTGCGCGAGCGCGCCGGCCGGCGCGTGGCGGTGCGCGCGCCGAAGCGGGGCGGCGCGCGCGAGCTCGTGACGATGGCGGAGGCGAACGCGGCGCTCGCCCTCGCGCGTCGGATCGAGGCGCGCGAGAGCGTCGACGCGGCCGCCGGCGAGCTCGCCGAGCGGCTCGGGCTCGCCGCGCCGCCGCGACGCATCGAGTGCTACGACGTCTCGAACCTGAACGGCGTGCTTCCCGTTGCGAGCCGCGTGGCCTTCGAGGACGGCAAGCCGCGCAAGGCCGACTACCGCCGCTACCGCATCCGACAGGCGACCGGCGGCGACGACCTCGCGTGCCTGCGCGAGGTGCTGACGCGGCGCCTGGCGCGGGTCGAGAAGGAGCCGCTGCCCGACCTGCTGATGGTGGATGGCGGCAAGGGTCAGCTCGCGGTGGCGGTCGCGGCCCTCGCCGACGCGGGCCTCTCGGCGCCGGCGATCGGCCTCGCGAAGGAGCGCGACGAGGCGTCCCCCTCGCTGCGCGTGAAGCGCTCCGGAGGCCTCAAGGCGGAGCGCGTGTTCCTGCCGGGCCGCAAGGATCCCCTGCTCCTGTCGCCGAGCTCGCGCGGCCTGCTGCTGCTCCAGCGCGTGCGCGACGAATCGCATCGCTTCGCGATCGAGTTCCAGCGTGCGCTGCGCCAGCGCGTCCACCTGACGTCGATCCTGCAGGAGATCCCGGGGATCGGGCCCGGCAAGCGTCGCGCGCTGCTCCAGCGCTTCGGCTCGCTGCGCGGCGTGCGCGAGGCCACGGGCGAGGCGCTCGCAGAGACCCCGGGCCTCTCGGCGAAGGACGCGGACACGATCTTCCGCTTCTTCGATGCGCAACGGGCTGCGGAAGCCGCCGCGCCGGCGGAGCCCGTCGCCGGGGATGCCTCGACGGCCGAGCCGGGCTGAGCGCCGCCGCGCTTCAGATCGGCGCTGCGAGCGCCGATTCCAGACGGTGCGGAGGCTCCCCCCCGATGCGTTCGACGCGCCTCGCTGCGCTCCTGCTCGCGCTCGCCCTCGGATCGGTCGCACCGGCGACGGCCGAGCTCTATCGCTGGACCGACGCCCAGGGCCAGATGCACGTGACGATGCACCTCGACCAGGTGCCGCCCCGCTATCGGCCCGCCGCGATGCAGGCCGCCCAGCAGGACAAGGCGGCTCCGAGCCTGCTGCAGAGCTACGCGACCCCGGACGACGGCGCGCCGCGCGCGCGCCGGAAGCCGAACGCCGTTGCCACGGAGGAGCCCGCGGCCCGCGTCTACCACGTGCGCGTCGCGCGCGCGCCGATCGGCATGATCGTCCAGGTGCGGCTCAACGATCGTGTGACGGCGCCGTTCCTGATCGACACCGGCGCGACGGACGTGCTGCTGCCGAAGCAGGTCGCCGCCGAGCTCGGCCTCGACGTCGGGCCCGACACGCGCACGATGCAGTACCAGACCGCCAACGGCGTGGTCGAGCATCCCGTGCTGATGCTCGACAGCGTCGAGGTGGGCGGAGCACGGGTCGAGCAGGTGCCGGCGAGCGTCGGCTCCATGGAGCTCGGGCTCCTCGGCCTCTCGTTCTTCAACCACTTCACCTACCGCGTGGACGCCGCCGCGGGGATCGTGACGCTCTCGCCGAACGGCCTTGCGGCCGCAGGCCTGATCCGCGGCGGGCGCAGCGCCGCGCAGTGGCGCTCGCAGTTCGAGAACCTGCGCGTGCGCCTCGCGCAGGCGGGAGGCGGTCGCGACGCAGAGGCGCTCCGCCACCAGCTCGAGCTGCTCGAGGACGAGGCGGACGAGGCGGACGTCCCGAGCACCTGGCGCGACTAGCCACGGCGTGGCGAGCGGGTTGCCGCCCGTCGGCACCCCGCGTGCACCGGCGGACCCCGACGCTGGCCGGCAGCCGGCGCCTGCGAAGCCGGAAAACCCACGCGCGGGCGCGCACCCCGCCGCGAATGTTGCGCGTCCGCGGAGGCGTGGCACCGAAGTTGCTCTTCCAGCCCCCCGAGCGGGGAGGAACGGCATGAGCGACAGGGACGAGCGGAGCCCGGGAAGCGATCGGCGCGCCCACGTGAGCGCCGCCCTCGAGAGCCACGGCGTCGCGCCGGGGCAGGCCGCGGCCCTCGCGAAGAGCCTGCTCGACCTCGTGACCGTGATCGGTGTCGACGGCTGTCGCGCCGCCTTCGCCGCTGCGCTCGACGCCGATCGCAGCGCAGGGGCCCGCGGCGGCGCCGCGACCGCCGAGCCCGCGGAGCGCAGCGCCGCCGTCGAGAGCGAGGTCGAGGCGCTCGGCCGCCTGCTCGGGAGCTTCGCCGGTGAGCTCCGAAGGCTCGACGATGCGCTCCAGCAGCTCGGCCGCCAGCTCGCCCGCGCGACCGGTACCGCGAGCCCGAAGGATCCGCGCGCGCTGCACTGAAGGCGCGCTCCCGCGCGGGCTGCGCGCGGGGCGACGCGCGCCCTCGCACCGCAGGCGCAGCTCGAGCGCCGCCTCCGCGTCCGTGACCTCGTCGCGCCCCCAGGTCCCGCGGTGAGTCCGTGCCGCGATCCCTTCCGCTGCTTCCGCTGCTCGTCCTCGCCCACGTCCTCGGCCTCGCAGCCGCCGACGTGGGGCTCGTGGGACGCGCGGGCGCGCTCGCCGGCGCGACGGCGGGTCTCGGCATCGCCGGACTCGCGCGTGCGGCGCCGGCGCGGATCGCGGGCGGCGCGCTCGCAGCGGCGTCGGCCGGGGCCCTCGCGCTCTCGGCGCGACTCGACGACGCGCGCCGACACGCACCCGTGGCGCCCTTCGAGGCCGTCTTCGACGCGGATCTGGCGTCGCTCCGCGTGGTCGGCGCCCGCGTGCTGCTCGATCTCGAGACCGGCGAGCGCGACGCCGGGGGGCGCGCGCTGCCCCGGCGCATCCGCCTCGCAGAAGACGCCGCGCGCGATCCCGGCCTCGCGTCCCTCGTGCCCGGCGATCGGCTGCGCCTCGCGGCACGGCTGCGCCCACTGGAATCGCGGCACGACCCCGGCGTTCCCGACGCACGACGGCGCCTCGTGCGCGAGGGCGTCGGGGCGCAGGCGCGGCTGGTCGATCCGGCGCTGCGCGTCGCGATCGCGACATCTCGGCGCGTGGTACCGCGCCGTGCGCTCGAAGCGGCTCGCGCGCGGATCCGCGACCGCCTGCTCGCGGCGGGCGAGGGCGGCGCGCTGCTCGCGGCGCTCTCGGTGGGCGACCGGCGTGGCCTCGGCGCGCCCGATCGCGAGGCCTTCGCGCGGCTCGGCCTGACGCACCTGCTGTCGGTGTCGGGCCTGCACCTCGTGCTCGCGGCGGCGCTCTTCCACCGCCTGGCGCTCGGGGTGCTGCGCCGCAGCGCTTGGATCGCGCGGCGGGACGCGCGCCGCGTCGCGCTCGGCGTCGCCCTCGCCGGCGCGACGGCGTACGCGCTGCTCGCGGGCTTCGACGTTCCGGTGCAGCGCTCCCTCGCGTTCGTCGCCGCCGCGGGCGTCGCGTTCCTGGCGCGGCGCCCGCTGCGCGCCTCCAGCCTGCTCGCGACGGCTGCGCTCGCGGTCCTCGCCGCGGACCCGGCAGCGCTCTTCGACGTCGGCGCGCAGCTCTCCTTCGCCGCGAGCGCAGCCCTCGTGCTCGCGCCGGCCCTCGCAGTGCGGGCCCCCGGCGAGCGGGGGCTCGTCCGGCGCGCCTGGGACGCCGTCCGCGAAGGCCTCTCGACCTCGGCCCTCGCGAGCGCCGCCACCGCGCCATTGCTCGCGACGCAGCTCGGCGTCACCGCGCCAGCGGGCCTCGTGGCGAACGCGCTGGCCGTGCCGTGGACCGGCGCCCTGCTGCTGCCGGCGGCCCTCGCCGGCGCGGCCTGCGCGGCGGCGCCCGACCGCGCGCTGCCCAGGGCGGCGATCGACGCGGCGGCGTGGCTCGGGGGTGCGAGCCTTGCAGCGCTGCGCGCCAGCGCGGCGTGGGCGGGCGACGTCGCGCCGGCGGCGCCGGCCCCGCGTCCGCCGGTGCTGCTCGCGGGGCTCGTGCTCGCAGCGCTGGCCCTGCGCGCTCGGCGCGTGCGCGTGCGGCTCATCGTGGCGCTCGCGGCGGCGATCCTCCCGGCGCTCGTTCCACCCGCCCCGCGTCCGCCTGCGCGGCCGCGAGCCGTGTTCCTCGACGTGGGGCAGGGCGATGCGACGCTCGTGCAGGGAAGCGACGCGACACTCCTGGTGGACGCCGGCAGCGCGCTCCCCGAGGGCGCGGACCTCGGCCGGCTCGTGGTTGCGCCTGCGCTGCGCGCGCTCGGCGTGACACGGATCGACGTCGCCGTCGCGACCCACGCCGACCTCGACCACCGGGGCGGCCTCGTCTCGGTGCTCGCGTCGTTCCCCGTCGGTGAGCTCTGGCTCCCCCACGGCGCCCGGGACGACCCGGACTTCGCGCGGCTGCGGCGGGAAGCGGCGGAGCGCGGCGTGCCGGTGCGGGAGCGGGGCGCGGGCGACGCGGTCTGGGGGCGCGGCGATCTCACGATCGCGCCGCTCTGGCCGCCGCGAGCGTCCGAAACGGCAGCGTCGCGCAACGAGCGCTCGCTCGTGCTCCGGGTCGGGGTGGGCGAGCGGCACTTGCTCCTGCCGGGCGACGCCGGGCGCCCGACGGAGCAGGCGCTGGTCGCATCCGGGGCCGTGCTGCGCAGCCACGTGCTGAAGCTCGGGCATCACGGGAGCCGCTCGGCGTCGGGAGCGGCGTGGCTCGACGCCGTGTCGCCCCGGGTGGTCGTGGTCTCGGCGCCGTGTCGCGGGCGCTTCGGCATGCCGCACGACGAGGTCGTCGCGCGCGTCGCGACGGCGGGCGCGTCGCTGTGGTGGACCGGTCGCGACGGTGCGGTGTCGGTCGCGCTCGGGGCGCCGTTCGCGGCCGCCGGCGAGGCGCCGCCGGGGGTCTGCACGCGCCGGCTCGCGGCGCCGTCAGCGCCCGCGCCACACCGGACGGCGTTTCTCGACGAAGGCGCGCTGGCCCTCCCGCGCGTCGTCGCTCCGCCGCAGCGCGCGTCCGATCTCCTCCTGCCGTCGGTAGGCGACGTCGAGGGGCAGTCCCAGGAGCTCGCGGACTCCGCGCCGCGTCTCCTGGACCGCGAGCGGCGCATTCGCAGCGATCGCCTCGGCGATCTCGAGGGCCGCGCCGAGGAGCTGCTCGTGCGCGACGACACTGCTCACGAGGCCGATCTCGAGCGCGCGCGCGGCCGTGATCGGTCGCGCCGTGAGCAGCAGCTCGAAGGCGTGCACCCAGCCGACCTGGCGGGGCAGCAGCACGGTGGCGTTGCCCGTCGGATAGAGCCCGAGCGCGACCTCCTCGAGCGCGAAGGTGGCCTCGGGCACGGTGAGGCGGATCTCGGAGGCGAGCATCAGGTCGAGGCCGCCCGCGCGCGCGTGGCCGTTCACGGCGACGACGAGCGGCTTCCGGAGATCGAAGCCCGCGAGCAGCGCGGTGTCGACGCTGCGCAGGCCCTCGAAGGTCTCGTCGTCGAGGCGCTCGCCGCGCGCGAGGCGCTGCGCTGCGGGCACCGTGGTGGTCATGTCCATGCCGGCGCAGAACACGCGCTCGCCCGCGCCGGTCAGCACCGCGCAGCGGATCGCGTCGTCGTCGGCGATCCGCCGCCAGGAGCCGGCGAGGGCGCGCAGCATCGACGGGTCGAGGCTGTTCGCGCGCTCGGGCCGGTCGAGGGTGACGAGCGCGACGTGCGGATGTGCGGGCGGGATCGAGAGGTGGACGGGCATGGCCGCAGGGTACCCCGCGCGGCGGCCGCCCTGGGATCAGTACGCGACCTGCGGCGCTGCCGCGGAGCGCACGGCCGTGTAGCGCGGCGGCACGCCGACGCGGAGCTCGCGGCGGACCTCCTCGAGCGGCCGCGCGAGGAGCGCCTCCCAGTCCTGCGCCGGAAGCCAGGCCGAGCTGCGGCCGCGGCGATAGCCGGCGCGAATCAGGCTTCGCTCCGCGCCGCTTCCGGCCTTCAGCCAGGCGACGGCGACGATGAAGCCCACGCCCGGATTCCGGGTCTGCGCGTAGCTGAAGGCGAGCAGCGCCGCCTCGCCGACGAGATCGCGCCCGTAGCCGGTGACGACGTGCCAGAGGTCGTGCATGTCGCGCAGGCGATCGCCGACCAGGCGTCGCTCGTCGCCGTAGTCCCAGCCGCCGCCGCCCTCCGCGCTCGCGGCGACGAGGCCGTCGGCGCTGAGCTGCTCGCGGCTCACGAAGTCCGCGTAGGCGCGGCCCAGGCTGCCCTCGGGCAGGGCGCGGAGCGCCGCCACGTCTTCCAGGGTCTTGAGCAGGGAACGCCGCTCCTGCAGGATCCGGGCGCCCGTGGGGTCGCTTCGGAAGCGCTGGTAGAGCTTCTCGCCGGAGTTGCCCGAGAGCGCGTCGATGATGCGGAACACCTGACCGGTGTCATCCGGGTTTCGCAGCAGCACGCGAATCGCGCGCCAGGCGTCGAGCGGACGGATGCGGCGCTTGCGGGGATCGGGGGCCATGATCCTTCCTCCATTCCGGCGAAGACCCACTACTGACAAGGATGTAAGTAGCCAGTGCCCGGAAAACGGTCAAGAACACCCGCGAGGCCGCCCCGGAAGCGGCCCGCCGCGCCGCGTCGTCGCCGCTCCGCCGACGACGCGAAGCGCGCGATCCTCGACGCCGCCGAGGCCCGCTTCGCTGCCCGCGGCCCCGAGGGCATCCGGCTGCAGGAGATCGCGGCGGACGTCGGCGTCGCGCATCCGACGATCCTCCACCACTTCGGCAGCCGCGCCGACCTCGTGCGCGCGGTGATGGACCGGGCGCTCGGCGCGCTGCGCGAGGAGCTCCTCGCGACCCTGGGCCGGCCCGACCCCGAGGCGATCGACGTCGCAGCCCTGCTCGAGCGCGTGTTCGAGACCCTCGGCGACCACGGCGCCGCGCGCCTTCTCGCCTGGCTCGTGCTCGCCGGCGACGAGGGCCGCGACCGCGACCGCGTCGGCGGCGCGCCCTTCGTGCGCGAGATCGCGGAGACCGTGCATGCGCGCCGGCGCGCGCTCTACACGCGCGCGGGACGTCGCGCGCCCCCCTTCGAGGACTCGCTCTTCGCGATCCTGCTCACGTCGTTCGCGCTGATCGGCGACGCCCTGCTCGGGGACGTGACGCGCAGGAGCAGCGGCCTCGTCGATCCCGCCGCCGGCCGCCGCTTCCGCGCCTGGTTCTCGCAGCTCCTGGTGGCGCACCTGGCGGAAGCGGGCACTCCCGCCGCCGGCGCCGAGCGGGCGCCGCGCCCGGGCGCGGGCCGCCCGCCGCGACCGCGCCGCTAGCACGGAAGGCTCAGCCGGCGATCGGCGGCGGCTCCAGGGCGAAGAACTCCTCGAGGATGCGCGCAGGGTCGGGACCGCCCGCCGGCGGCGCGTGCGCGAGGATGCGCGCGCGCAGGAGCTCGCGCTGCTGCGCCCGCGCGAGGCGCGGATTCTCGACGGCGTGCCAGTGGACGAGGACGTCCCAGATCGGATCGAGCAGGGTCGCGCCCGGGTGTCGCGCGCCGTCGGCCCCGCGGAACACGAAGCTGCGCAGCTCCGAGAGCACCGTGCGCAGGTAGGCGACGTGGATCGCCTCGTCCTCGCGGATGCGGCCGACGAGGGCCAGGGCCTCTTCGGCCGCGGGCCGCCGGTCGGCGAAGAGCGTGGGGTCCGCGAGCAGCGACTCGACGAACGCGAAGACCGCCTCCGCCCGCACCTCGATCAGCAGCACGTTCATCAGGAACGTGAGCGTGCGCTCGTGGGCGGCGGGCAGCGCAGGCGCGAGGCGCCGCGCCTCGTCCGGCCGCGCGATGCTCGCGGGTACCGCCGGCTCGGGCCAGCGCCCGGCGTCGAAGACGAGGTCGCGGATCGCGAACCACATCGCATCGTGTCCGCCGATTCCGCGCTCGGGATCGCCTCCTTCGTCGAGGCCGTGGGCGCGGAGCAGTCCGCGGTTCAGGTGCCCGACGGCGGTCGGCGTCAGGTCGTGCTCGACCAGCGGCGCGAAGTCCGGCAGGACGAGATCGCAGAGCAGGCGACCGCGCGCCTCGATCTGGCCCGTGATCGAGAGCGTGTTCCAGAGCGTCTGGCCGAGGCCATGGCGCAGCAGGAGCTTCTGCTGCGCGGTGGACGGATAGGGCCCCGCGCGGAGCAGCGTGGCCGGGTCCGCCGCGAGCAGCGGGAAGCCGCGCTCCGCGAGGCGCGCCTGCCAGGCCGCGACGGCTTCTCCGCGCAATGCGCTGCGCGGCGAGAGGTAGCGCCCCGACGCATCGAACCCGCCGTGGAGGCGATGGCCCGCGGCGCGGTGCTCGGCCGCGTACGGGGGATCCCGCAGCAGATCCTCGGGCGGGTAGACGAGCCGCAGCTCAGGCACCCGACTCAGTCGGCGGCACCAGGCCGGCTTCCCGCATCCGATCGACGACCAGCAGGATCACCACGCGGCGCGTGAAGGCGAAGAAGCGGTCGAGGTCGACGTGCTCGGGATCGGCCAGGTAGCGGAGCGCCGCCGACTGCTCGAGGGACAGCACGGCGTGGGCGACCAGGTCGAGGTCGGGCAGGGGGCGGCCGATCGCCGTCTGGAGCGACTGCGTCACCGAGGACGAGAGCTGCTCGTAGATGCTGCCGACGGTGTCGCGCATGTGCGGGTCGGTCTCGCCCAGCTCGAGCAGCACCGAGAGCACGAGACGGAGGTGCCGCGGCCGCGACTCGATCAGGTTGCGCAGCCTCGCGAGGGCGGCGTCGAGCTGCTCGATCGGCGTTCCCGCCCCGCTCGAGTGCTGCTCGATCTCCTCGACCCACTCCTTGGCGACGCGCTCGAGCAGGGCTGCGAGCAGGCCCTCCTTGCTGCCGAAGTGCCAGTACAGCGCGGTCTTCATGATCTTCGCGCGCTTGCACAGCGCGTCGACGCTCGTCGCGGCGTAGCCGCGCTCGCCGATCAGGTCGAGCGCGGCCTGGAGGATGCGCTCGCGTGACTGGTTGCCTTGCTGCGTGCGGGGAGAGCCCGCACGCGCGCCCGTCTCGCGCCCCCGAGGCTCGGGGTCGGGATCGTCTTCGGCCTGCATGAATGGCTTTCTCCGTGCTGGGAGCGCTGCCTCCGGATCCGACGCAGGGCGCGATCGCACGGGCGTCGGGCGCGGCCCACCTACCACATCCTGCTGTGTCCGCGTGTACCACGAACTGACGAGGAAGTCAGTCGAAGCCGTGACGCCGGGCGCCTACGGGGCGAGCTGAGGCGCCGCCTCCGGAGTTTCCCCGAAGGGGAGAGGGCGTTTCGCGAGGCGCGCTCGCGGGGAAGACCCGCCGCGACGACTCAGCCCGCGACGATGGGCGGTGGCTGGTAGCCGCCGACGAGCTCGGCGAGGAGCTGTGCGAAGCGGAGCGGCGTCCGATCCTCGAGCCAGGGACCGACGATCTGCAGCCCCACCGGGAGGCCCGCCGGCGTGCGGCCGACGGGGGCCACCGTCGCCGGAAGCAGCGCCGCCGTCGCGAGGCCGATCCAGGCGAAGAGGTCGGAGTAGGGACGCGAGGCGCCCGACACCGCGATGCGGCGCTCGGTCAGGGGCTCGCTCTCGTCGCAGGGGATTGCGGGCGTCGGCACCACGGGCGTCAGCAGCACGTCGTGCTCGCGGAAGAACGCGGCGACCCGGGCCCGGAGCCGTGCGCGCGCTTCGTTCGCGGCGAGCCAGTCGCGGTGACGCTCGGTGCCGTAGCGCGCCATGCGAAGCCGCGCGTCGAGAGGCGCATCCGGCGGCGTCGCGTCGGCGAGCCGGCACATCTGGTCGAAGACGGCCCCCGGGAAGCTCGCGAGGATGATCGGCGAGAGCAGCCGGTACCAGAGGTCGTGCAGCTCGGCGAGGCTCGCGACGGGCCGCGCCGTCTCGTCCACGCGGACGCCCGCGGCGCGCAGCGCCTCGACCGTCGCCAGCAGACGCGTCTTCACCGCGTCGTCGACGGGGAAGGCGGGGTCGTCGATCCACGCGGCGACGCGGAAGTCGCGCAGGGCGCGGCCGCGGGCGGGCGGCAGCACCAGGCGCCAGGCGACGGCGCTCGCCGTGTCGGGGCCTGCGAGCAGATCGAGGGCGAGCTCGAGATCCGCCGGCGCGCGCGCGATCGGGCCCGCCACCGCGAGATCGGTCGAGGCGAGGGCGCCGGGCATCGCCGGGATGTGACCGCGCAACGGCACGATGCCGTGGCTCGGCTTGTGACCGTAGACGCCGCACCAGCTCGCCGGTGTGCGGATCGAGCCGCCGATGTCGCTCCCGAGCTCGAGGCTCGTGAGCCCGGTGGCGACGGCGGCCGCGGCGCCGCCCGACGAGCCGCCGGGCGTGCGGTCGGTGTCCCACGGATTCACCGTGCGCCCGAAGATCGCGTTGTAGCTCTGCACGTCGCCGGCGAGGAGCGGGACGTTGGTCTTGCCGAAGACGATCGCGCCGGCGCCGCGCAGGCGAGAGACGGCGTCCGCGTCCTCGGCGGGGACGTGCTGCGCGAGCGGCGGGAAGCCGCAGGTGGTGCGCAGGCCCGCGGTCTCGAAGCTGTCCTTGATCGTCATCGGCAGCCCGTGCAGCGCACCGAGGGAGCCGCCGCGCGCGAGCGTGCCGTCGGCGGCGTCGGCGGCCACGAAGGCGCGCTCGGCGTCGAGCGTCACGACCGCGTTCAGGCGCGGGTTCAGGCGCTCGGTGCGATCGAGGAAGAGCTGCAGCAGCTCGCGGCTCGAGAGCTCCTTGCGCCGGAGCAGCGCGGCGAGGTCGACGGCGCTACGGGTCGTGATCTCGTCGCCCACGAACGATCTCCTTCCCGACGAGGCGTCGGCGGCACCGAGTCTATCCGCCGCCGCGGCCGCGCGGCGAGCGAAGGCGGGCCGACGACGTGCGCCGCTAGACTGCCGCCACCGTGCCCCGCGAGCGTCTCCTCACGCCGGCGTTCCTGCTCTGCTTCGCCGGCAACTTCCTCCAGGCGCTCTGCTTCAACCTGTTCCTGCACCTCCCGGGGTTCCTGCGCGACCTCGGGGCCCGGGACGTCCAGATCGGCCTGCTCGCGAGCCTCACCTCCGTCGCGGCGATCGCGGCGCGGCCGCCGGTGGGCCGCGTGATGGACGGCCGCGGCCGGCGCAGCGTGATCCTCGCGGGCGGCGCGCTGAACGTCGCCGTCTGCGGGCTCTACCTGACGGTCCACGCCCTCGGGCCGTGGCTCGGCGCGGTGCGGATCCTGCACGGGCTCGCGGAGGCGATGCTCTTCTCCGCGTTCTTCACCGTCGCCGCGGATCTCGTGCCGGCCGCGCGCCGCACCGAGGGCCTCGCGCTCTTCGGCGTCTCGGGCATCCTGCCGATCTCCCTCGGCGGCCTCTTCGGCGACGCGATCCTCGCGCGCGCGGACTTTCCGACGCTCTTCGGCGTCGCGGTCGCACTCGCGGCGCTCTCGTTCGCGATCTCGCTGCCGCTGCGCGACAGCCGTCCCGCGGACGGCGGCACGGAGCCCTCGCGCGGCTTCACCGGGGCCGCGCTCCAGCGCGACCTGCTCCCGCTCTGGTTCGTCGGCACCGTGTTCTCGACCGCGCTCGCGGCGGTCTTCACCTTCGTGAAGACGTTCGTGCTCGACACGGGCATCGGCTCGGTCGGCCTCTTCTTCAGCTTCTACTCGACCGCGGGGGTGGTGCTGCGGCTCTTCCTCGGCTGGCTGCCCGAGCGCATCGGTCCGAAGCGCGCGCTCTGGCCCGCCCTCGGCCTGCTCGCCCTCGGGCTCGCGGGCCTCGCGCTCGCGCGCAGCGCGACGACGGTCGCGGTCTCGGGCCTGCTCTGCGGCTTCGGCCACGGCTTCACCTTCCCGATCCTGTCGGGCCTGGTGGTGCACCGCGCGCGACCTGCGGAGCGCGGCGTCGCGCTCTCGCTCTTCACCTCGCTCTTCGACTTCGGGATGCTGATCGGCGGCCCCGCCTTCGGCTTCCTGCTCGAGCGCTCGGGCTACGGAGCGATGTACGGCGCGGCCGCGGCCGTGGTCGTGAGCGGCACGCTCGCCTTCGCGCTCTGGGACGCGCGCATCCTGGCCCGGCCTGCGCTCCCCGAGGCCGGGGCGCTGGGCGGTCGCGGGCCCCACGTGTAAGATGGCCGCCGCGTTGACTCACGAATCAATGGAGGCCCCCATGTCCGACGGACACTCCTTCCACGTGGACCGCACCGGCATCCTGCTCTTCGCGAGCGCCCTCGGCGAGACGAACCCGATCTACTGGGACGAGGAAGCGGCGAAGGCGACGAGCCTCGGCGGCGTGATCGCGCCGCCGACCTTCGCGATCTCCTCCGCGCATTGGAACCCCGACTACGCCCTGAAGGGCATCCGACGCATCCCGGCGTCGAAGCCGCGGCCGGCCGCGGCGACGGGCGGCGGGGGCGGTGGTGGTGGTGGCGGCATGAACATCGCGCGCGTGCTCCACGGCGAGCAGCGCTTCGAGTACCACGAGCCCGTGCGCCCGGGCATGAAGCTCACCGTCACCACGAAGCCCGGCAAGACGTGGTCGAAGGAGGGCAAGAAGGGCGGAACGATGAACTTCTCGGAGACGATCACGGAATACCGCGACGAGAAGGGCGCGCTCGTCGTGGTCGCGACGAGCGTCGGGATCGTGACCGAGAAGGCAGTGGGGAGCTGAGCCATGACGGGAAATCCGAAGATCAAGCTCGCGGACGCGAAGCCGGGCACCGAGCACGAGGCGAAGCTCGTCGACAACCTGACGCGCACGCAGATCGTCCAGTACGCCGCGGGCTCCGGCGACTTCAATCCGATCCACCACGACGAAACCTTCGCCACCAAGGTGGCCGGCTATCCCTCCGTCTTCGCCCACGGGATGCTCACGATGGGCCTCACCGGGCGGATGCTCACGGACTGGCTCGGCGACGGCGTGCTGAAGTCCTTCGGCGTGCGCTTCGTGAAGCAGGTCTTCCCGGGCGACTCGCTGGTCGCGAAGGCGACGGTGAAGGGCGTGCAGGAGCAGGGCGCCGAGGGCCTGGTCGAGATCGAGATCGTGACCTCGAACCAGCGTGGCGAGCCGGTGGTGCAGGGCAGTGCCACCGCGGTCCTGCCGCGCTGACGGGGTGAGCGTGCCGCAGCCCGACGCGTCTCCCGAGCGCGGGATCGTCCCCGTCTGAGGGCGGGCGCCGTCGGCCTCGCGCTTGCGCTCGCCCTCGGCTCGAGCTGCGCGGGGCAATCGTCCGGGGGCGCCGCGGAGGCGGCCGCCGGCCGCGAGCGCCTGGCCGAGACGGTTCCCTACGTCCTCCCCGCGCACGGCCGGGTGACCTTCTTCCTGTGTCGCTTCCGCACCGCGGCGGCGATCCCGGTGTCGTTTCCCGGTGACGTGACGGAGGCCGAGGCCGTGGCGCTCCGCGCGGCGCTCCGGGCCTGGGAGGGCGCGGGCCTCGGGGTGCGCTTCGTCGAGACCGCGCCGGGCGCCCCGGCCTCGATCGGCTTTCGCTTCGCGCCGGCGGGCCACTGGGACGAGCCGGGCCACACCGGGCTCACGCTCGCGGACTGCAGGGTCGACGCGTCGAGCGAGTCCGGCGCCGATCCCCTCGACGCCGAGATCGTGTACGTACGCATCCGGCTCTCGCGGCGGACGCCCCGCGACTGGCGCGACCGGGATCGCCCGCTCTCGCCGGCAGAGCTCGCCGGCGCCGCCGCCCACGAGCTCGGCCACGCGCTGGGGCTGCCCGGTCACGTCACGCGCTCGGGCAGCGTGATGGTGCGGAACCGGGAAGAGGTGGCGCGGATCGGCGCGGCGCTGCTCGCCGGCGAGCCGCTGCGCGAGTCGGCGCTGCGGGCGCTCTACGCGGCGCCGAGCGGGCGCGTCGTCCGACGTGTGACGGTGTCTCCCGCGCGCACCGAGCTCGCCGACGCGCTCGCGGAGCGGGCGCGGGCGCTCCGGCTGCGGGGGCCCTTCGTCCGGACGGGCGAGACCAGCGCGCGGCTGTTCTACGTGCCGGGGCCGGGCGAGGAGGCCGGGGTCGCGGTGGCCGATCTCGCGGCGCTCTGGCGCGCGCCCGAGCGCCTGGCGCTGCTGCCGGACGCGCGGGCGCAGGCACTGCTCGACGCCGCGCGATAGCGGCTCCGCCTAGAGCCGCCGGCCCTTCGGCTCGAGCTCCTTGGCCTTGGCCAGGGACCGCTCCGCCTCCTGCGCGCGTCCGAGCGCGCGAAGCACGACGCCGAGCCGGTAGTGGCCGACCGAGTTCCCGGGCTCGAGGGAGACCGCGGCCTCGAGGTGCGGCAGCGCCGCGGCCGCGTCCGCGCGCGGCTGCTTGTAGAGCGCCCAGCCGAGCTCGAGCCGGTAGGCCGGCTCCTCGGGCCAGAGCTCCGCCGCCGGGCCGAGGAACTGGAGCGCGTCGGCGAAGGCGCCCTTGCGCGCGAGCACCTGGCCCTTGCGGAAGAAGCCTTCCGCCTGGGCGAGCCGATCCGCATCGGCGTCGCCGGCGCCGCCGGCCTCGTCGTCGTAGGCGCGTCGCGAGGCCGGGTCCGAGAGCACAGCGTTCGCCTTGCCGATGCGGGCGAAGAGCTCGTTCGCGGGGCCGTGCAGGTCGGCGAGGCCGAGGCGGAGCAGCGCGTCGGGATGGAAGCGCTTGGCGGCCTTCAGGTACGCGCGCTTGATCGTGCCTGCGTCGGCGTCGCGCGCCACGCCGAGCAGCGCGTAGTGGTCGAGCTCGTCGAGCTTCGCGTGGAGCGCGAGCACCTCGTCGCGCAGCGCCGCCACCTCGGGTGCGAGCGCGGCGGACTTCTCGGCGTTGCGTCCCGAGGCGAGGGCGGACGCCGCCAGGTCGTCCTCGGTCTCGACCACGATCTCGATGTCGAGCTCGTCGTCCGCCGCCGCGACCCTCGCCGCCGACGCTTGCTTCGCCATCACGGGCGCGAGCACGCCGAGGGCGTGGAGCATCCAGGCGGCCGAGGCGACGCCGGGCGCCCGCGTCGAGGTCACGGCCTCGCGCAGGGTGCGGCGGCCGTCCAGGGCCTCGAGCAGGAGGTCGAGGCCCGCGTCCTCGCGCAGGCGCGCGCGCCAGCGTGCGAGCTCCTTGCTCGCGACCGCCGGCTGGTCGAGCGCCGGACCGAGCTGCGCGAGCAGACGATCGGCGCTGCCCTGCGCCTCGACGCCGTCGTGCACCAGGCGCACGGGATCGATCCGGAACGCACCGGCGTCTGCGGCCGGCTTCTCCGCGGCCTCGAGGCGGTAGCTGCCGTGGGTCCAGCCGAAGCACTCGACCAGGCGGCGGCGGAGCTGGTCCTTCAACGCGACGAAGAGCCCCTTCGGGTCGACGAGCTTCAGCTCGAGGAGGGCCATGCCTTCCTTGCAGCCCTTCTCCTGCACGAGCTGTCCGACGCGCGTGTAGTCGGCGCGCGAGAGCTTGCCCTGGTCGAGCAGCAGCACGCCGAGGGTCTCGCTCGCGAGATTCGACTCGGCCAGCAGCGGCGCGCCGTCGTGGAGCACGACGCGCTTGCGCACGCCCTCGCGCTCGAGGACCAGCGCGCCCGCGTAGTGCTCGAGGTGCAGGTCGAGCAGCAGCCTCGGCAGCGGAAGCAGGTCGAGCGTTCCGGTCTCGGGCGGCAGGCTCATGGGGCTCCCTCGTGCTGCAGGCTCACGCGAAGCGACGCTGCGCCTGGGCGATCTGGAACGCCGAGGCGATCGCGTGGGTCAGGTCCTTGCGGACCACGAGGTGCGCGCGCTGGAGGTCCGCGACCACCGGCTCCGAGAGCGGCGAGACACCGGCGAGGATCGGCTCCGCGCCCCAGGCCTCGATCGCGTCGAGCACGTTCTCGAGCGCGAGCGCGCCGAAGCCCTCGTCGATCACGGCGCCCGTGAGATCGAGCACCACCACGCTCACCTCGCGCGCGGCGGGGTCGCGGCCGATCAGGTCGACGGCGCGCAGGGAGTCGTCGCTCCCGCCGAAGGGCACGACCATCACCGGCCCCCAGACGTGGACCGCAGGGGAATCGGGATCGAGCACGGAGTCCTGGCGCGGCATGTGCTCGGCGTCGAGCTCCGCCTCGATGCGCACCCGGATCTCGTCGCCGGCCAGGGCCGAGAGGGCGTTCACGGCGGCGGGGTCCGCGTCCTCGCGCCAGCCCGACGGCTCGCGCGCGACGAAGCGACAGGCGGCGTCGCCGCGCGCGACGCAGGCCTGCTCGAGGGCGACGAGATCGGCGTCGTAGAGGCCCGAGAGCCACCCCGACGTGTAGCCCGCGCTGACGTGGCAGCCCGGCGCCTCGATTCCGGCGGCGGCGCAGGCGCTCGACTCGGTCCGCACCGGCCACATGCCGCGCAGCTCGAAGACGGCGTCGGGCCCGCCGCCGGGCAGGGCGTCGAGCTGGATCGCGAGAGCGGGCGCGGCCGGTGATGCGGCGGCGCGGGCGGCCTGGAAGCCGCCGCGCAGCGCGCGCAGCGCGTCGCGAAGGCCGAGCGCGTAGCCGATCTGGAGCAGGGCGGCGGCCGCGTCCGACGCGCCGAGGCGCTCGCGCAGCTCGGCGTGCACGGCGGCCAGGAGGCGTGCGTCGCCCAGCAGGCGCGGCTCGCGCACGAGGTCCTCGTGCTCGTCGAGCAGCCAGGCCGCCGGGCCCGGCGCGCCGCCTCGCGGCCTATGCCTCCAGGAACGCATAGATGTCGAACTTCTGGTCCTTCTTGATGAACGAGTCGCCCTCGCGCTCGAGCAGGCGCAGGCAGGCGACGACGACGCGCGGATCGAACTGCGTGCCGCTGTAGTGGTGCAGCTCGGAGACGACGCGATCGAGCGTCAGCCCCTTGCGGTAGGGGCGGTCGCTCGTCATCGCCTCGACCGTGTCGGCGACCAGGATGATGCGCGAGGGCAGGGGGATCTCGTCGCCCTTCAGCCGCTTCGGGTATCCGCGGTCGGAGCCGTCGTACCACTCGTGGTGGTGTCGCACGCAGGAGACCACGTCGGAGAGGAACGTCACGGGCTCGAGGATCTTCGCGCCGATCTCCGGATGGCGCTTGATCTCGTCGTACTCCGCGGGCGTCAGGCGCTCGGGCTTGGTGATGACGGCGTCGCGCACGCCGATCTTGCCCACGTCGTGGAGCAGCCCCGCGATGTAGACGCGCTCGATGAACTCCTTCGGGAAGCCGCCGACCTCGCGCGCGATCTTCGAGGCGTACACGCCCACGCGCTCCGAGTGGCCGCGGGTGTAGGCGTCCTTCGCGTCCACGGCCTCGGCGAGGGCGCGGATCGTCTGCACGTAGGCGGTGCGGAGCTCCTTGTGCTTGTCGTCGAGCTGCTTCGTGCGCTCGCGGACCTTCTCCTCGAGCGTGCGGTTCATGTCCTGCAGCTTGAAGTTCTGCTCGCGCGTCACCTGGTTCAGGCGCCGGATCTCGTGCTTCAGGTCCCAATGGTCGAAGGCCTGGCGGAGCGTCGCCTTGAGCTCCTCGTCGTTCCAGGGCTTGGTGATCAGGCGGTAGATCTCGCCGCGGTTGATCGCATCGACGGCCACGTGCATGTCGGTGTGGCCGGTCATCATCATGCGCACCACGTCGGAGTGTCGCTCGCGAACCGCCGAGAGCAGGTCCACTCCGCACATCTCGGGCATACGCTGGTCCGAGACCACGACCTGGGCCGGCACGCGCTCGAGCAGGTCGAGGGCCTCGGCCGGGCGCGAGGTGCAGACCACCTGCAGCGGCTCGTGGCGGAGGAGCCGCTGCACCGCCTTCAGGATGTTCGGCTCGTCGTCGACGAACAGGACGGTGTGGTCGCTCATGGGGGCTCCTCGCCGGTCCCGACGGAGCGGGCGCTGCGCGCCGCCTGCCGCCGGCCGACCCTTCCTGTTGCGGCACGCCGCGCTCCGGAATGAAGAATTGCTTCGCCCCGTCGGAGGGTTGGGTGAAAACCGAGGCGCAGCGGGTGCGCAGCTCGGGCGCCCAGGCGGGCGCGTCGCCGGAGGTTCTGCCCGTGACGACGGCGTGGGGGCCGAAAATTCTGCGCCACGCGCTGCCCGGACCCGACCACATCCCTCTCGATGACGATCTGCGGCTGGTGCGACGAGGTGATGGTTCCGCCGAAGGCGTCCGGAATGGCCGCCGAGGCGGCGAGCCATGGCCTCTGCCGCCCGTGCCTCGAGCAGGCGCTGGCCCGGGCGAGCGCCCGGCCCGTTGGGCGCGCGCTGCAGCTCCCCGTTCCGGCCCCGTCCACCCCGCCGCTCTTCGCCCGGGCCTAGCCGGCTCCCGGCCCTCAGCCCGTCGCAGCGAGCCCGAGCCGCTCCCGGCGGTAGCTCCCGCTCTGCACCGCCTCGCACCAGTCCCCGTTCCCGAGGTACCAGCGCACGGTGGCGGCGAGGCCGCCCTCGAGGTCGTGGGCCGGCGTCCAGCCGAGCTCGCGGCGAAGCTTCGAGGCGTCGATCGCGTAGCGCCGGTCGTGCCCCGGCCGGTCGGCGACGAAGTGCTTCAGGTCGGCGTACCGTGCGACGCCCCGCGCCTGGAGCGCAGGATTGGCGGCGGCGGGCCGCTGGCGCTCGAGCTCGGCGCAGAGCCGGTCCACGAGCTCGAGGTTCGTGCGCTCCGCGCTGCCGCCGACGTTGTACTTCTCGCCCACGTGGCCGCGCTCGAGGATCGTGAGCAGCGCCGCGCAGTGGTCCTCGACGTAGAGCCAGTCGCGCACGTTGCCGCCGTCGCCGTAGATCGGCAGAGGCTTCGCCTCGAGGGCGTTCAGCAGCATCAGCGGGATCAGCTTCTCCGGATACTGGTACGGGCCGTAGTTGTTGGAGCAGTTGGTGAGCAGCGTCGGCAGGCCGTACGTGCGATGCCAGGCCTGGACGAGATGATCGGCGCCGGCCTTCGAGGCGGAGTAGGGCGAGCTCGGGTCGTAGGGCGTGGTCTCGCGGAACGCGCCCTCGGCGCCGAGCGAGCCGTAGACCTCGTCCGTCGAGACGTGCAGGAAGCGGAAGGCGGAGCGCGCGGCGCCGCCCGGGCGCTCCGCGTCGAGCTGCGCGCGCGCGGCTTCGAGCAGCTCGAAGGTGCCCACGACGTTCGTGCGCACGAAGTCCGCGGGGCCGTCGATCGAGCGGTCCACGTGGCTCTCGGCCGCGAAGTTCACGACCCAGGTCGGCACGTGGACGCGGAACAGCTCGCGCATCGCCGGGCCGTCCGCGATGTCGGCCCGCACGAACGCGAAGCGCGGATCGCGCGCGACGTCGTCGAGGCTCCGCAGGTTGCCCGCGTAGGTCAGCTTGTCCACCACGACCACGCGCGCAGACGTGCGGGCGAGCGCGATTCGCACGAAGTTCGAGCCGATGAAGCCCGCGCCACCGGTCACGAGGATCACGTCGGGCGCCGTCACAGGTAGATCCCTCCACCGTCCGCGGGGAGCTGGCGTCGCGCGCGCCGCGAGCGCTCGACCTCCTCCAGCAGGTCCTTCGTCGACACCGGGGGCACGAGCTCGCCCGAGGCCTCGCAGCGCGCCTTGCGCCGCAGCGTCGCGTGCAGGAGCCGGATCCAATCGCCCGTCGACGGCTCCCGGAACTGCTGCACCACTTCCGTCCACTCGATCGGGTCGAAGAGCGGGCGTCCCGCGCGCTTCTCGGCGTCCCGGGCGTGGAGCGCGAGGGCGGCGACGATGTCGTCCGGGAAGACGGGGTTCACCTCCACGATGCGCTCGAAGCGGCCCGTCATCACGAAGGCGCGGCGCAGCGTCTCGGGATGCGCCGTCGAGCCGATCACGAGCGTGCTCGAGGCCTCGATCGTGCGGTCGATCAGCTCGAGCAGGAAGTCCATGATCGGGCCCGCGGGCAGGTCGGCGCGGCGCGTGCCGATCTCCTCGGCCTGCAGGAACTCGAGCTCCTCGAAGAAGACCGTGATCGGCGGCAGCTCCGAGAGCGCCTGCGACCAGCCGGCGACGAGCTCGCCCGCCTTGCCGCCCGAGTGGAGCAGCTCGATCACGAGCCGCGGAACCATGATGCGGAGGAAGCCCGATTCGGTGCGGGCGGCGAGGGCCGAGGCGAGCAGCGTCTTGCCGACGCCGCGCTGTCCGATCAGCAGCAGCCCCGAAGTCGGGAAGGTTCCCCAGCGCTCGTAGACGTCGGGATGGGTGGCGGCGCAGGCGTAGGTCTCGAGCTCGTCCTTCGCGGACGCGAGGCCGCCGATCTGCTCGAAGGTGGTCTGGGGATCGGGATCGAGGACCGTGGTGCGGGACAGCAGCGGCAGCTTGCGCTCGGCGCTCGCCCAGAGGTTCTGTGTCCGCTCGCGTCGCAGGTCCCGGTCGGTCATGGGGTGCGAGTCTACCCCGTCCCGGGCCGCGCCCGGGCCGCGCCGTCCCGGTGGTACGTTCGCGCGCGATGGCCGCCTTCCTCGAGCCGCCGGCGCTGCGCGCCGCCGCCCGCCACCTCGCCCGCCGCGACCCGCGGCTCGGGGCGGTGATCCGACGCGTCGGTCCCTGCCAGCTCGAGCGCCGGGGCGACCCCTACCGCTCGCTGGTGCGCTCTGTCCTGTACCAGCAGCTCGCCGGCGCTGCCGCGCGGGCGATCGAGGGGCGGGTGCGCGCCCTCGGCGGCGGGCGCATCCCGTCGCCGCAGGCCCTCCTCGCCCTGCCGGAGGCACGGCTCCGCGAGGCAGGGCTGTCCCGTCAGAAGGCGGCCTGCGTGCGCGGCGTGGCGGAGGCCTTCGCCGAGCGGCGGCTCGATGCGCGCCGGCTGCGGCGGCTCGGCGACGAGGCGGTGGTCGAGGCGCTCACCCAGCTCCGGGGCGTCGGCGAGTGGACGGCGCACATGCTCCTGATCTCGAGCTTCGGCCGACCCGACGTGCTGCCCGTCGGCGACTACGGCGTCCGCAAGGCCGCGATGCTGCTCTACGACCTCGCCGCCCTGCCGAAACCGCCGGAGCTCGAGGCGATCGGCGAGGCCTGGCGACCGTACCGGTCGGTCGCGAGCTGGTACCTGTGGCGTCACCTCGACGCCGCCGCGACCGCCTGAGCGTGCGCCGACGCCCCAAGGACGGCGCCCGCGTCCTGCGCGATACTGCGCGCGCCTTGCGCGTCCCCATCGTCTAGAGGCCTAGGACATCGCCCTTTCAAGGCGACGACACGGGTTCGAATCCCGTTGGGGACGCCATCTTGTCTCGGTGCCTGCCGGCGCGATGGCGCCTCCTGCCGGCGGCGCCTCGACACCGACGGCGGGCTCGAAGGCACTCCCCTGTAGTGGTGGGTACCGGGTTCCCCGGCACCGGCGTTACGCTGGGTCGCCACCGCCGCCGCCGGGTGATCGGGTGCAAGTCGCCGGCACGCGCGAAGACGGAACTCGAGGGAAGGGAAACGTGAGCTTTCGCGATCGCGTTGGTTCGCTGCGTCGTGCCGGACGCGCGATGTCGTTCGCGCTTGCGCTCGTCGGCGCGCTCGTCGCAGCCGGGGCGGCGAGCGCCTACTACCAGCCGGGGTTCCAGGAGACCGCGGTCATCACGGGGCTCTCGCTGCCGACGATGGTGCGCTTCGCGCCGGACGGTCGCGTCTTCGTCGCCGAGAAGGGCGGACGCATCAAGGTCTTCCCGAGCCTGGTTTCACCGACGCCGACGGTGCTGGTCGATCTCTCGTCGCTCGTGCACAACGTGAACGACAAGGGCCTGCTCGGGCTCGCGCTCGATCCGCGCTGGCCGACCCATCCCTACGTCTACGCGCTCTACACCCTCGACCGGAAGCCCGACGGCACGCCGGTGACGCTGGCGGACGACTGCAGCGGTCCGCCCGCCGCGGGCTGCGTGGTGACCGCGCGCCTCTCGCGCTTCGAGGTGAGCCCGCTCTCGACGCTCGTCGGGTCCGAGCAGGTGCTGATCGACGGCGGCTTCCGCTGGTGCATCCAGTTCCAGACGCACTCGATCGGCACCATCGCCTTCGGTGCCGACGGCGCGCTCTACGTCGGGGCAGGCGACGGCGCGAGCTACGAGAACACCGACTACGGACAGTTCGGCGGCTCCGGCGGCGTGCCCGTGAATCCGTGCGGCGATCCGCATCCGCCGACGGACGTGGGCGTCGCGCCCGCGAGCGCCGCCGTCGGGCAGGGCGGCGCGTTGCGCTCCCAGGACCTGCTCGTGACCGGCGACGCCGTGAGCTTCGACGGCGCGATCCTGCGCGTCGACCCAGACACGGGGAACGCCCTGCCCGACAACCCGCTCTACGGCGGCGCGACGGCCGAGGACGACCGGATCATCGCCTTCGGTCTCCGCAACCCGTTCCGCTTCGTGCACCGGCCGGGCAGCAGCGAGATCTGGATCGGCGACGTGGGCTGGTCGACCTGGGAGGAGATCAACCGGATCGCCGACCCGACCGACTCCGTGATCGAGAACTTCGGCTGGCCCTGCTACGAGGGTGTGCTTCCGACACCGCCCTACGACGCGCTGAACAACGCGATGTGCGAGGGGCTGTACGGCGATCCCCAGTACGGTTCGCCTGGAGGAGGGGTGACGTATCAGTACACGCCGCCCGTCCTCGAGTACAGCCACTTCACGGAGGTCGTGCCCGGCGACGGCTGCAACGCCGGAGGGCAGGCATCGGCCCAGGCTGGCGTGTTCTATACCGCCGACGTGTACCCCGACCGCTTCGCCAACGCGTTCTTCTTCTTCGACTACGCCAAGCGCTGCATCTGGGCGATGAAGGCGGACGCGAACGGCGATCCCGATCCGAGCGAGGTCGAGCCCGTCGGGCAGGAGGTCTACGGCACGGTCGGCCTCGAGGTCGGCCCGAACGGCGACCTCTTCCGGGTGGACATCTTCGGGAACATCCAGCGCATCACCTACCGTGCGCCGACCGCCGTCGCGATGGCGACGCCCACCGCGGGCAACGCGCCGCTGGTGGTCCAGTTCGACGGCTCGGGCTCGTCCACGCCGCTCGGCAGCGCGCTCGCCTACGAGTGGGACCTCGACGGCGACGGCGAGTACGACGACTCGACCCTGATCGCCCCGCTGATCACCTACACCGCCGCCGGCTCCTACGCCGTCAAGCTGCGCGTGACGGACGTGAACGGCGCCAGCGACATCGCGACCCTGCTGGTGAACGTGTCGAATGATCCGCCGGTGCCGTCGATCGATGCGCCGGCGCCCGGGTCCCTGTGGCACGTCGGCGACACGATCGTATTCGCCGGCAGCGCGCAGGACCCGCAGGAGGGGCCGCTCCCTGCGTCGGCGCTGCATTGGAGCGTCATCCTCCATCACTGCACGGGCCCCGGCGCCTGCCACGAGCATCCGGTGCAGCAGTTCGAGGGCGTTGCGGGCGGCAGCTTCACCGCGCCCGACCACGAGACGCCGTCGCACCTCGAGCTGCGCCTCACGGCGCGAGACGCGCTCGGGCTCGAGGCGACGGCCTCGTTGCCGCTCGATCCCGAGACCGTCGAGCTCCAGTTCGACTCGGTGCCGAGCGGGCTCACGCTCGTCGTCGGCTCGTCGAGCCTCGCGACGCCCTTCGTGCGCGAGGCGATCATCGGCTCCGACAACTTCGTGACGGCCCCCTCGCCCCAGCCGAGCGGCAGCGACAGCTATCTCTGGTACGCGTGGTCGACGGGTGGAGGCCAGAGCCACAGCATCATCGCGCCCGCGGCGCCGCTTGCGGTCACGGCGAGCTTCGACCTCGACGGCGACGGCGACGGCATGCCGAACGCGACGGACAACTGTCCGACGAAGGCGAACGCGAGCCAGATCGACACCGACGGCGATCAGGTCGGCGACGTCTGCGACGACCTCTGCGTCGGCGCGACCACGCAGATCACCGCCCTGCAGCCCCCGAGCTCGTCCGTCGGGACCCTGGTGCAGGTCGTGGGCGGTGGCTTCGGGCCGAACGCGGTGGTCGAGGCTGCGGGGCAGCCCGCCCAGACCCAGCACACGAGCGGGCTGCTGCTGTTCAAGGTGCCCGCCGCGGCGGTGGGCTCGCAGCTTCCGATCGTGGTCGTGAACCCGGAAGGCTGCCGCTCGCAGCAGAGCGTCTCGCTCACGGTGTCGGCGCCGTCCTCGAGCTGCGGCCTGCTCGGCATCGAGGGCGCGGTGCCCTGGGCGCTCGCGCTATGGTGGCGGCGCCGCGCGCGGGTCGCGGCGCGGAGGTAACGCCATGGGCTTCCACCACGTCGCGCTCGCGACCCCGGACGTCGACGCGACCCACGCCTTCTACACCGACGTGATGGGCTTCCGGCTGGTGAAGGTCGTCGCGGGCAAGACTCCGGCGGGCGGCTGGGCGAAGCATCTCTTCTACGAGACCGGCGGCAACGGGCTGATCGCGTTCTGGGACCTCCACGACGAGACGATTCCCAAGGACTTCAGCCCGGCGATCGCGAGCGGGCTCGGCCTGCCCGAGTGGACCAATCACATCGCCTTCCACGCCTCGACCCTCGACGAGATCGACGCGGTGAAGCAGCGCTGGCTCGGCAAGGGCCACGACGTGTTCGAGGTGGACCACGGCTGGTGCGTCTCGGTCTACACCAAGGACCCGAACGGCATCCTGGTCGAGTACTGCGTCACCACCCGGGAGTTCGACGCGGCGGACGCCGCCGAGGCGCAGCGCCTGCTCTCCGATCCCGCGCCGACCCTCGAGAAGGACGCGCGCTTCAAGCTGCACCGGGCGACGGCGCGCTAGACGATTCGCGTGCCGTGGCCGCCCCAGTAGCGGTCCTTCAGCAGCCGCTTGTAGAGCTTGCCCGTGGGATGGCGCGGGAGCTCCGCCTCGAAGTCGACGCTGCGCGGGCACTTGATCGCCGAGAGGTGGCTGCGGCAGAACTCGATCAGCTCGCGCTCGAGGGTCGGGCCGGCTTCGCCCATGTCGGCGAGCTGCACCACCGCCTTCACCTCCTCGCCGAACTCCTCGTTCGGGACGCCGAAGACCGCCACGTCGACGACCTTGGGGTGCGTGATCAGCACGTTCTCCGCCTCCTGCGGGTACACGTTCACGCCGCCCGTGATGATCATGTTCGCCTTGCGGTCCGTCAGATAGAGGAAGCCGTCCTCGTCCAGGTACCCGATGTCGCCGAGGGTCGACCAGCCCTTCGCGTTGCGCGCGCTCGCCGTCTTCTCGGGATCGTTGTGGTACTCGAAGCGCGGACCGTTCGCGAAGTAGACGACGCCCGGGCTGCGCGCCGGCTGCTCCTCGCCCGTCGCCTCGTCCACGATCTTCACCTCGCCGAGCACCGCCTTCCCGACCGAGCCCCTGTGCGCGAGCCACTGGGTCGAGTCGAGGGCCGTGAGCCCGTTGCCCTCGGTGCCGCCGTAGTACTCGTGCAGGATCGGCCCCCACCAGGCGATCATCTGCTCCTTCACCGGCACCGGGCACGGTGCCGCAGCATGCACCGCCGCGCGATGGCTCGAGAGGTCGAAGCGCGCGCGCTCCGACTCCGGCAGGCGCAGCATGCGCACGAACATCGTCGGCACCCACTGGCTGAACGTGACGCGGTGCTTCTCGATCAGGCGCAGCGCCTCGAGCGGGTCGAAGTGCTCCATCACGATGCAGGTGCCGCCGTGGCGCTGCACCGCCATGCAGAAGCGCAGCGGAGCGGCGTGGTAGAGCGGCGCCGGCGAGAGGTAGACGGTGTCGCGATTCGCGCCGTAGAGCGCCGATACGAAGGCGAGCAGCGCGGGCGCGGTGCCGGCGGGCTTGCCCGAGAGCGGCGGCTTCACGCCCTTCGGGCGCCCCGTCGTGCCCGAGGAGTAGAGCAGGTCGCTGCCCTCGAGCTCCTCGGCGATCGGCGTCGCGGGATGCGCGGCCGCGGCGGCCTCGTAGTCCTCGAAGCCCGGGATCGCGCCGTCGAGCATCAGGCGCCGCTGCACGGCCGGGAGCTTCGCGGCGAGCTCGGCGGCGACGTCGGCCTTCGCGTGGGACGTGACGAACACTTTCGCGCCGCAGTCGTTGACGATGTACTCGACCTCGGGCGCCGTGAGCCGCGAGCTGATCGCGGTGTAGTAGAGGCCCGAGCGCTGCGCCGCCCAGACCACCTCGAAGAATCGCGGGTGGTTCTCGAGGAACACGGCGATGCCGTCGCCGGGGCGGAGCCCCGCGGCGAAGAGGAGCTGCGCGAGCCGGTTCGAGCGCTCGTCGAGCTCGCGATACGTGACGACCTGGCCGCTCCCGGCCATCACGTAGGCCGGCTTGTCGGGAACCTCGCGCGCCACCGATCCGGGGTACATCGTCGCCTCCGTGTCAGGCCGTCGCGCGCGGGCGCAGGCCGTGCTGCTTCAAGCGCCACTGGAGCAGGTCGATCCGATCCTGCCCGAAGAAGGGCTCGCCTTCGAAAGCCATCGTGGGCACACCCCAGTGACCGACCTTCTCGAGCGCGATCTGGTTCGCAGCGACTACCGCGTCGAGACGTGCGGCGTCGCGCGCGGCGGTCGCATCGAGCTCGGCGAGGTCGAGGCCCGCCCGCGCGACGGCATCGGCGAGGTGGCTGCCCGTGTTCCAGCCGTCGACGCGGCCGTCCCAGATCACGTGCGACACCTCGTCGAGCAGCGCGAGGCCGCGGTCGCGCTCGGCCGCCAGGACGCCGAGCCGCGTCAGGCGGTGGATGTAGGGCTGCTCCGCGGGGATCGTCCGGTTCGCGAGGTCCTGGACGATCGGGTCCGGCCGCGGCCAGCCGATCGTCATGCCCTGGAACTCGGCGATGCGGCGGATGTCGCGCAGCAGGTAGGGGACCCAGAGCGGATTCGCGCGCGTGAAGAAGGCCGGATCTCGAACGGCGATCGGCAGCACCGGGCGGACCCGGACCTCGAGCTCGAACTCCCGCTCGAGGGCGCGCAGGCGCGGCGTGGCGAGGTACGAGTACGGGCTGCGGAAGGACCAGAAGAGATCGATCGAGAGGCTCAAGCGGCTCCTCCGCCGCGTCCGGGCAGAGCGCCCGTCACGGGCCGTCGTCGTAGCGCATCGCCTCGGCGATCGTCACCTCGGCATTGCCGAAGGGGCCCGGGTAGCGCGTGATCGCGCGGCTCGGCGGCGCAGCGTAGAAGGTAAGGCACGCGAAGCTCTTCAGGCCCTTGAAGAGCGCGCGCTTCCAATCGCTCCCGGCGGCGAAGAGGTCCTGAAGCACCGCGTCACGCCCGGCGTCGTCGAGGCGCGTGAAGGGACGCAGCTTCGGGAGAAGCGGCCAGGGCGCGTACTCGAGCAGCAGCAGACCCTGGTGGAGCTGCGCGCCGAGGGCGGGCAGGCGCGCGAGCCAGGCGTCGGCGAGCGCCGCGGGATCGACGTCTCCCGCGCGCACCTGCTCCGCGGCGCGTGGGCCGAGCAGCCGGAGCGCGGCCGCCTGGAACACGGCGTAGCTGCGCGGCGTGAGGACCGCGAGGCGCACGCCCGGCCCCGGCGCGAGGGGCGGCGGCGCGTCGCCGCAGCCCGTCGGCAGGAGGCCGGCGGCGGCGAGGGCGGCCGCGAGGCGCAGGAACCCGCGCCGGTCGAGCAGCGCGAGCGTGGCCTCCATCTCCTGCAGCGCGGCGTCGCGCGGAAGCGTCACGCGCCCGCTCCCCGCGCCAGCGCAGCGCCGATGCGCAGCGCGTTCGCGACGACCGTGACCTGGGGGTTCACGCCGGTGTTGGAGGGCAGCGACGCCGCGTCGCTCACCACGAGGCCGCGAACGCCGCGCACGCGACCGAACGCGTCGCAGGGCGCGCCGCTCGCGTCGCCGCCCATCGCAGCCCCGCCGAAGAGGTGGACCGCGTAGAGCAGGCTTGCGGCGCGCGGGTCGAGGCTTCCGCCGGCCATCGCGTCGAGCTCCGACGCCGAGCGGATCGGCGCGCTGCCGTCGATCGGAAGGATCACCTCGCGCGCGCCGGCGGCGAGGTAGAGCCGGGCGATCGCGAGCATGCCGTCGTGGAGCCGCCGTCGATCGTCCGGCTCGAGAGTCAGCGCGAGGGCGCCGCCACCGTCGCCGTCGAGGGTGATGCGCCCCCGCGCGCGATCGCGCAGCACCACGAGGGCGCGTGCCAGGAAGGGCAGGCGCGCCATCCGCGACTCGTGCTCGCGCCCGAAGCCCGGCAGCGCGGAGGCCGTGGACACCGGATGCACGGCGGTGTTCTCGATCATGTAGCCAGGCCCCGCGTGGCCGTGAACGTCGCTGAACTGCGTCACCGCCCACGCCATGGTCGGCCCGTAGTACGCGTGCACGGGCTGCGCGAAGCGCGCCGTTACGTGGAGCGACGTGTGCACCTGGACGCCGCCGCCGACGCGCCCGGCGATCCCGCTCCGGAGCAGCAGCGGCGCAGTTCCGAGCACGCCCGCCGCGACCACCACGAGGGGCGCCTCGACCCGCAGCGCCCCCTTCGGCCGTCGCGAGAGCGTGTCGACCAGCGTGGCCTCGACCGCGCGCACTGCGCCGCTCGCCAGCTCGATGCGCTCGACGCGCGCGTCCGCCACGACCTGCGCGCCGGCGCGCTCGGCCCGGGGCATGTAGGTCCGGAGCGTCGACTGCTTCGCGCCGGACGGGCAGCCGAAGTTGCAGAGCCCGAGGTTCGCGCAGCCGCGGACGGAGCGCGGCATCGCCTCGTTCGCCCAGCCGAGGCGCGCCGCGCCGACCGCGAGGGCATGCGCGTTCCGGTTCACGTGCGCGCGGTCGGTGGGCGTGGCGCCGAGGTCGCCCCACGCCTCGTCGAGGAAGGGCTCGAAGGCGGCGTCGGTGAGCTCCGCGAGGCCGTGCTCCTCGCGCCAGGCCGCGAGCACCTCGGGCGGCGTGCGCCAGCACAGGGCGTCGTTGATCAGGGTCGAGCCCCCGACGCATTGGCCCGCATAGATCGAGAGCCCGCTGCCGGCGGCCTGCGCGAGCGTGTAGAGCCGGCGGGTCATCTCGCCCTCGTCACCCGTGAGCTCCGAGGTTTCGAGGCGAGGGCCGGCTTCGAGCAGCACGACCTGCGCGCCGGCTTCCGCGAGCCGGGCCGCGACCGGGGCGCCGCCGGCGCCGCTCCCGATCACGACCGCGTCGGCCCGAAGCGTCGAGGAAGGCCGTCCCATGTCCGGCGCAGCATATCGAGCCGCGGCGCGTCGTGGCGGCGTCGGTGGACGCACCTGGGGCCGGCGGTATGCTCGCTCGCGGTCTTCCCACGCTTCCACCTTCACCACCCATCAGCAGGGGGACGGATCCCGATGTCCGACTTCACCATGACGATCGACGGCAAGGGCGTCGCCGGCGCAAAGACGTTCGGCGTGATCAACCCGGCGACGGGCGCGGTCTTCACGCAGGCGCCCGACTGCAGCAAGAGCCAGCTCGACCAGGCCATGGACGCGGCGAACGCCGCATTCAAGGGCTGGCAGCGCGACGAGGGCAAGCGCCGCCAGGTGCTGCTCGACGCCGCCGAGGCGATCAAGAAGGCGACGCCGGAGCTGGCGAAGGTCCTGACCCAGGAGCAGGGCAAGCCGCTCGCGAAGGCGATGGAAGAGTGCATCGGCGCCGCCGTCTGGCTGCAGGTGACGGCCGGCCTGAAGCTCCCCGTCGACGTGATCCAGGAAGGCTCGGTCGAGGTGATCCGCAAGCCCTACGGCGTCGTGGGCGCGATCACGCCCTGGAACTTCCCGCTGCTCCTCGCGGTCTGGAAGATCGCGCCGGCGCTCCTCGCGGGCAACACGATCGTGCTCAAGCCCTCGCCCTTCACGCCGCTCTCCTCGCTGAAGCTCGGTGAAGTGCTGCGCGACGTGGTGCCGGCCGGCGTCCTGAACATCGTCTCGGGCGGCAACGAGCTCGGGCAGTGGGTGAGCGAGCATCCGGTCGTGCGGAAGATCTCGTTCACGGGCTCGGTCGCGACGGGCAAGAAGATCGCGATCGCGGCGGCGCCGGATCTCAAGCGCGTGACGCTCGAGCTCGGCGGCAACGACGCGGCGATCGTGCTGCCCGACGTCGACCCGGCGAAGGCGGCCGAGAAGCTCTTCTGGGGCGCCTTCACCAACTCGGGCCAGGTCTGCTCGGCGATCAAGCGCCTGTACGTGCACGAGTCGATCTACGGGAAGATGGTCGAGGCCATCACCGAGGTGGCGAAGCGCACGAAGATGGGCGACGGCCTCGCCGCGGACAGCGCGCTCGGACCCATCAACAACCAGCCCCAGTTCGAGCGCGTGCGCGAGCTGGTCGAGGACGCGAAGCGCAAGGGCGCCAAGATCCTCACCGGCGGCAGCGCCCGTGCCGGCGGCGGCTACTTCTTCGAGCCCACGATCATGACCGACGTCTCCGACGGCGTGCGGATCGTGGACGAGGAGCAGTTCGGCCCGGCGCTCCCGATCCTGCCCTACCGCGACATCGAGGACGCGATCGAGCGCGCGAACGCGACGCATTTCGGTCTCTCGGGCTCGGTCTGGACCAACGACGTGGCGAAGGGTCGCGAGATCGTCACGCGCCTCGACTGCGGCACCGGCTGGGTGAACCAGCACCTCGCGATCCGGCCGGACGCTCCGTTCGGCGGGTCGAAGTGGTCGGGCATCGGCTACGAGAACGGCCCCTACGGTCTCGCCGCCTACACCCAGCTCCAGACGGTGAACACCACGGCCCTCTGATCGACTCCGGGCGGGCGGCGCGCAGGATGCGCGCCACCCGCCCGTTCATCGCGACGAGCGGGCCGCTATGGTCCCGCCGGCACCATCCCCTGTGGCGGCTTCGAGTCGCAGGGTGCGCAATGCCGGGAGGGCGCGTGGCCCGCCGCATCCAAGGCCTCGCCGATCGCGATGCCGCGCGCGTGGCGGCGACGACCCAGAGCATCGCGGTGCTCGTGGCGATCGTCGGCGGGCTCTGGCTCCTCGCCATTCCGTGGATGTACCCGGTCACCCGGATCAGCCTCGGGACCGCGGCTGGCGCATTCGCCGGCCCGCTCGCCGCCCTCGCCCTCGCCCGCCGCGGCCAGGCGCGTCTCGCCGCGATCGTGCTGGTCGGCTCGATCTGGGCCGTGCTCGCAACGCCGATCCTCGCTGGCGGCGGCATCCATTCCCCGATCCACTCCGGCTTCGCGATCCCAATTTTGATCGCCGGGCTCCTGCTCGGCGGGCGCGCCGCGCTTGTGGTCGCGATCGCGACCGCGGCGGTCGACGGGCTGGTCGCGATCGTGATGTCGAGTGCCGGGCTGGAGGCGCTTCCTCCGATCCGGAACACGCCGCTCCGCGTCTGGGCCGGACACGCGAGCTTCTTCCTGCTGACGGCGGCGCTCGTCGCGGTGGCGTCGCTGCGCATCCGCGCCGCGTTCCGCAGCGCCAGCGAGAGCGAGCAGGCCCTGCGCATCAGCGAGGAGCGGCACCGCCAGCTCGCCGAGCACGCGTCGGACTTGATCACCGAGTGGGACTACGACGGCCGCTGTCGCTACGTGAGCCCGAACGTGCGCGAGAAGCTCGGTGACACGCCCGAGGAGTTCGTGAGCGGCATCGCCGCCGATCGCTTCGACCCCGTGAACGTGATCGAGATCCGGCGGGAGCTGGCGCGCGCGATCGCGGCCCACCGCGCCGGCCGCGGCGTGCTCCGGGTGCGCCATTGCAACGGCGCGTGGGTCTCGTTCGAGGTCGAGGCGAACCCGTTCGAGAACGAGCGTGGCGAGCGCGGCGTGGTCGTGATCGGACGCGACGTGACCGAGCGTGTGCGCGCCGACGAGGAGCGCGCGCGGCTGCTGCAGGCGATGGAGCAGGCGGCGGAAGGCATCGTCCTGCTCGATCGGCGCGGCATCGTCCGGTATACGAACTCGGCCTTCGCCGGCATGCTCGCGCGCGGCGTGGACGAGGTCGTCGGCCACTCCATCGATCTCCTGGCGGACGGCCAGAACGACGACCAGCTCCTGGCCGGGATGCGCGAGCAGCTGCTCCGGGGCGAGACCTGGCGCGGCCGCTACGACACGCTGTGGCGTGACGGATCGAGCTATACCCGCGATGCGACGGTGTCGCCGGTGCGCGACGGCGCGGGCGCGGTGCAGGGCTACGTCGGCGTGATCCGCGACGTCACCCGCGAAGCCCGCCTCGAGGCCGAGCTGCGCCAATCCCAGAAGCTCGAGGCCGTCGGGCGGCTCGCGGGCGGCGTGGCCCACGACTTCAACAACCTGCTGACTGCGATCGCCGGCTGCGTCGAGACGCTGCTCGAGACGCTGCCGCCCGGCGGCGAGGCACACGCGGCGGCCACGGAGATCGGCCACACGGTCGACCGCTCGGCGGCCCTCACGCGGCAGCTCCTCGCCTTCGCGCGCGGCCAGGAGACGCGCCCGCGCGTGATCGACGCAAACGAGCGGATCGCCCAGCTCGAGAGCCTCCTGACGCGGCTCCTCGGCGCGGACGTGGTGCTGCACTTCGAGCTCGATCCCGCGGCGGGCTGCGTCGAGATCGATCCAAGCCAGCTCGATCAGGTGGTCGTGAACCTGGCCGTGAACGCGCGCGACGCGATGCCCCGCGGCGGCTCGCTGCGCGTCGCGACCGGCGTCGAGCGGCGCCACGGCGCAGATCTCCCTTCGCTCCCGCCCGGCGAGTACGTGCGCATCCGCGTCTCCGACACCGGCGTGGGAATGGATTCGGCGACGCAGGCTCGCGTCTTCGAGCCCTTCTTCACCACCAAGGATCCGGGCCGCGGAACGGGCCTCGGCCTGGCGCTGGTACACGGGGTCGTGCACCAGGCGAACGGGGCGATCCGGATCCGGAGCCAGCCCGGACGCGGCGCCAGCTTCGACGTCCTGCTGCCGCGCGTGGACGGCGCGGCGCCCGAGAGCGCCGAGCCGGGTCGCGCCTCCGGACACGATGCGCGCGCGCGCCTCGACGGCGTGGTGCTGCTGGTGGAGGACGAGCCCTCGGTGCGCGAGCTCGCGCGGCGCGCGCTCGAGGGGTCGGGGCTGCGCGTGCTCGCCGCCGAGTCGGGCGCGGAGGCGCTCGCGCTGTCAGACGGCCACGATGGTGCGATCGACGCGCTGGTGAGCGACCTCGTGATGCCGGGCATGAGCGGCGCGCAGCTCGCGCGCGAGCTGCGCGCGCGCCGTCCCGGGCTGCACGTCATCTTCATGTCGGGCTACCCCGACCCGGCGCGGGTCGGCGGCGGCGAGCTGCCCAGGCATTCCGCGTTCCTGCGCAAGCCGTTCCGGCCGAGCGACCTGCGCCGCGAGCTCGCGCGGCTCCTGGGCCCGGGCGCCTAGTCCGCAGCGAAGAGCGCGTCGATCTTCTCCGCCATCTCGGGCGCGATGCGCACGCCCGACGCCTTCGCGTTCTCCTCGATCTGACGCACGCTGGTGGCGCCGACGATCACGCTCGAGACGTTCGGCTGGCGCAGGCACCAGGCGAGGGCGAGCTGCGCGAGGCTCACGCCGAGCTCGTCCGCGAAGGGCCGGAGCTGCTCGACCCGCGACAGGATCTCGGGGCGCAGGAAGCGCTGCATGAAGGAACTTCGCTCCGCGTCCGCGGCGCGCGTGCCCGCGGGCGCGGCGCCGCCCGCGTACTTGCCCGTGAGGACGCCCTGGGCGAGGGGGCTCCAGACCACCTGGCCGAGCCCCTCGCGCGCGCAGACCGGGATCACCTCGCGCTCGATCTTGCGCTGGAGCAGCGAGTACTCGGGCTGGTTCGAGATCGGGCGGTAGGCGCGGTGCGCGTCCGCGCTGCGGCAGGCGTCGACGATCTGCGCCGCACGCCACTCCGAGACGCCCCAGTAGAGGAGCTTCCCCTGTCGGATCAGGTCCTCGTAGGCGCGCACGGTCTCCTCCACCGGGACGCTGGGATCCGGGCGGTGACACTGGTGCAGGTCGAGGTAGTCGGTCCCGAGGCGGCGCAGCGAGGCCTCGACGCTCTCGACCAGATGCTTGCGCGAGAGCCCGCGATCGTTCGGGCGGTCGGACATCGGGAAGAAGGCCTTGGTCGCGATCACGAGGTAGGGCCGCGGCAGATCGCGGATCGCTTCGCAGAGCGCCTCCTCCGCGGCGCCGCGCGCGTACACGTCGGCGGTGTCGAAGAAGTTGATACCGAGGTCGTAGGCGGCGCGCACGACCTCGCGCGTGCTCGGTGCGTTCACCGACGAGCCGAAGGTGAGCCACGAGCCGAGCGCGATCTCGCTCACGCGCAGGCCGCTGCGTCCGAGTGTCCGGTACTCCATCGAGCCCTCCGCGTGCGTCCCGCCGCACCGCCCTGCGCAGCATACCCGAGGGCGCGTGCGGGCCGCGGCGGGCTAGGCTCGCGCGGCCATGCTGAGCCTCGCCGCCGAGACCGCCGCGATCCGTCCCGACTGGCTGGGCCGCGCCCTCGCGCAGCTCGACGAGTTGCTGGTCGACCACGCCCATTGCGAGAAGAAGGCGGCGTCGACGGCCCTCTCGCTGCTCTTCCGCTACCCCGACGACGCGCCGCTGCTGCGCCCCCTCTCGGAGCTCGCCCGCGAGGAGCTCGCCCACTTCGAGGCGGTCCTCGACGTGCTCGCGGAACGGGGCGTGCGCTTCCGGCGGCAGCGCCCGAGCCCCTACGCCGGCCGACTGCTCGAGGGCTGCCGCAGCGGGGAGCCCGGGCGGCGCACCGACCTGCTGCTCGTCTGCGCGCTGATCGAGGCGAGGAGCTGCGAGCGCTTCCGGCTGCTCGCCGAGGCCGTCGCCGAGCCCGGCCTGGCGGCTTTCTACCGCGGCCTCCTCGCGAGCGAGGCCCGCCATCACGGCCTCTACGTGCGGCTCGCCGCTGCGCTCGGGGATCCCGACGAGGTGGCCATCCGCCTCCGCGAGCTCGCCGCCCACGAGGCGCGCGTGATCGCCGAGATGCCGCTCCTCGCCCGGCTCCACTGTTAGCCGCGCTGCGTTGACGCCCGAGCGCGCGCTCGGAAGAATCGCCGGGCCCGCCTCCTCCGAGGCCGCGGCGAGGAGGACGAAGCCATGGAGATCGTGACCGAGCGCGTGGTGATTCCGGCGGCGGGCGGCCAGAGCATGGGCGGCTACGTCGCGCGACCGCGCGACGGGGGCCCGCACCCTGCCGTGCTCGTGTTCATGGAGATCTTCGGGGTCAACGCCCACATCCGCGACGTCACGGAGCGCGTGGCGAAGGAGGGCTACGTCGCCCTCGCGCCCGACTACTTCCACCGCACGGGGCCCGGCGCCGACTACGGCTACGACGAGGCGGGCATGGCCGCCGGCATGAAGCTCCTCGGCGCGCTCAAGGCCGACGAGATGATCGCGGACGCGAATGCCGCGCTCGCGTTCCTGCGCGGGCGCAAGGACGTGCGCGGCGATCGCATCGGCTGCATGGGCTTCTGCATCGGCGGCCACATGACCTACCTCACGGCCTGCGAGTGCGACGTGCGCGCGGCGGCGAGCTTCTACGGCGGCGGGATCGCGGCGCCCCACGGGCCCGGCGGCGCGCCGTCGACGATCTCCCGCACCGCGAAGATCCGCGGGAAGATCCTCTGTCTCTTCGGCGAGAAGGACGCGCTGATCCCGAGCGCGCAGGTCGACGCGATCCGCGCGGCGCTGAAGCAGGCCGGCACGCGCAGCGAGGTCGTGGTCTACCCCGGCGCGGATCACGGCTTCTTCTGCGACCAGCGCGCGACCTACCAGGCTGCCGCCGCGAACGACGCGTGGACGCGGGTGAAAGCGCTGTTCGCGGAGGAGCTCGCGAAGTAGCCGCGAGGCGCCGTCGTTGACACCAGCGGCGGCGCGCTGGTACAACCCGAACGGACAGACGTGATGGAAGGTGACTCCCGGAGCGCACCCTCGAGAGGAGGGGCGGGCCGGGGGCGGTCGCCGCCGCAGGGCGGCGACTGCGGGAAGCCGGTGCGAATCCGGCGCGAGCCCGTCGCTGTAACCGGGGACGATCGGCGGAACGAAGCCACTGGCCCGCGAGCACCAAGGCTCGAAGCTGGGAAGGCCCGCCGCTCGGATGATCCGGGAGCCAGAAGACCGGCCTTCCAACGGCTTTCTCCTTCTGCGTGGAAGAGAAGGGGAGGCGGATCGTCGCGCGCGTCGCGTGGCCCGAAGGGGCCGCCGGTGGCGCGCGCCCGGTCGTGGCACTCCCTTCCCGTTCACGCAGCGCCGCAGCGCGCAGCGTCGCGCCCGCGGCGACGTAGGAGACTGACGTTCGCGTCGTCCGCGGCGGCCGGCGCGTCCGGTCGTCGCAGTGCTCCGATGCGTCCGGTGACGACGCGGGAGGCGCGACGGCCCTGGTCCGCTCGATCGCTCCGACACGACGGCGCGTGGTGCGCGCGCGGCTCCTGGCCGCGACGCTCGCGCTGGCGGCGATGCCTGCCGGCGCCGAGGAGCCCGCGCCCGCGGACGAGCCTGCGTCCGTGCAGGCCGAGCAGCCCGCGCCTGCGGACGAGCCTGCGTCCGCGCAGGCCGAGCAGCCCGCGCCTGCGCCCGCCGTCGAGCGACAGGTGCCGGGGGTCCTCGCGCGCGGCGTGAAGCCGCGCGAGCTGCCCGAGGATCCGACCTCCTTCACCACCGTGATCCGCACCGACGACTACGCCGGCGAGGGCAAGACGGCGGAGCAGCTGCTCTCGGAGGCGGTGGGCGTGCAGGTGCGGCGCTTCGGCGGGCGCGGGCAGCCGGCGGAGATCTCGATCCGGGGCTCGACCGCGCGCCAGGTGGTCGTGCTGCTCGATGGCGTGCCGCTGAACGACGACCGGGACGGAGCGGTCGATCTGTCGACGATCCCGGCGGATCTCCTCGACCGGATCGAGATCTCGCGGGGCGGCGGGTCGGTGCAGGCCGGGAGCGGTGCGATCGGCGGCGTCGTGAACCTGATCTCGCGGCGGCCCGGCGCGAAGCCGCGCACGCGCGCGGCCGTCGAGGGCGGCTCCTTCGACACCTTCCAGGGCTCCTTGAGCCACGCCCGTCGCTTCGACGGCTGGGAGCTGACCGCGGGCTACGACGGCTTCGGCACCCAGGGCGACTTCGAGTTCCAGCGCGTGCAGCAGCGTTTCGCGGGCCAGACGATCACGTTCTCGCCGAGCCAGATCGAGCGCATCAACAACCAGGCCGAGAGCCACGCGGGTCTGCTGCGCGTGGGCCGCGACCTGAACGAGCGGCTCCACGTCTCGCTGCAGGACTCCTTCTACTACGGGAGCCGCGGCGTGCCCGGGCTCGACTCGGGCGGTGGTGAGAGCGGCGGCCAGCGCGCGGACGCCCACGAGCGCGAGACCTCGAACGTCGCATCGCTGACGCTCGAGGCTTCGGACGTGCAGGGCGCCGAGGGCTCGATCCGCCTCTACGACCGGCGCCAGCGCACGCGCTTCACGGATCCCGAGAGCCCCTGCCGGGGCACGATCGACACCGAGAGCAACGACGGCACCCTCGGCACGCAGCTCGACGTCGAGCGGACCTTCGCGCTGGGCCCGACGCGCCATCGCGTCAGCGTCTCGGCCGACGTCGGGCAGGATCGGCTGACCTCGACCGAGCTCCCGAATCGCGACCGACTCGCGTCCGGCTACGCGCTCCAGGACGAGCTGTCGCTCTTCGAGCGCCGGGTGATCCTCGCGCCGGCGCTCCGCTACGACCTGACGGAGGGCTTCGGGGGCGAGTGGCTGCCGCGCGTCGGCGCGGTGCTCGAGCCGCTCTCGTGGCTGCGGATCAAGGGCAACGCCGAGCGCTCGTACCGCGCGCCGAGCTTCGACGAGCTCTACCTGCCGAACCAGTGCTTCCTGCGCGGCAACCCGGGCCTCGAGCCGGAGGACGCCTACAACTTCGACGCCGGCCTCGAGCTGGCCTTCGAGCACGTCTTCTTCCTCGACGACGTGCGCCTCGGCGGCGCCTGGTTCCGCCAGGAGATCCAGGACTCGATCGTGTTCCTGCTGGTGAACTCCTCCCTGGTGGCACCCGAGAACACGGGCGCGGCGACGGTCCATGGCTACGAGATGCAGGGCTCCTTCCGCTTCCTCGGCTGGGTGACGCTCGCGGCGAACGCGACCCTCCTCGACGCGAACCTCGATGCGACCGGAACGCCGCTCCCCGGTCGCGCCGACGACGAGGTCAACGTGCGTCTCGAGATCGGGCCGCCGTCGGGCCTCGTGAAGCTCGCCGGCACGATGCAGCGCACGGGCGAGATCCCGGTCAGCGACACCGGCGGGACGGTCCTCCCCGCGCGCACCGTGTTCGACGCGAGCCTCAGCGTGGATGCGCGACAGCTGCCCTGGATCGGCCCGCGCGTCCCCGCCGAGAAGCTCTGGCTCTCGGTCGTGGGGGAGAACCTGACGGACCGCAGCGTCCGCGACGCGCTCTTCTTCCCGCAGCCGGGGCGGACGATCACGTTCCGCGCGGAGGCGTGGTTTTGAGCGCCGCCCTTCGCCGTCGCGTCCGGGTGTCGGCGCTGGCTCTCGCGCTCGCGGCGCCGCTCGGCGCGGCCTGCGTCGGGGGCGGGAGCGGGAGCGGCGGTGGGGCGCCCGTGGTGACGGTCGAGTCGCCGGACGAGCGCTGCGCGCCGCTGCCCGGCGCGTCGCCGCCCGGATTCTCGTTCGTGCCGCCGGCCCTGGGCTCCCTCGCCGCGCCGTCCCATCTCGTGGCCGGCTCCTTCACGCCCTCGTCCTTGATCCCGTTCTCGCTCGACACGATTCCGCCGGCCGTCGCCACGACGGGTCGCGTGCCCGCATTCCCGCCCGACAGCGACGGCGACGGGGCCGACGACGGTCTGTTCGCGGCGCAGCCGGGCGGGGTGCTGGCGCTTGCGCCGGATCTCGCGCTCGTGACCGCCAGCGGATACGACGAGGTGCTGTTCGTCGATCCGCGCACGGGGGCGCTGCGACAGGTCGAGGTGTCGGTGCCCGCCGGGCTTCCGGCGACGCGTTTCGAGCGCCTGCCGCTCCCCGGCGCGAGCGTGCTGCGCACGGCGATCTCGACCTACGCCTGCATTGCAGACCTTCCGGCCGGCGCCGTCGACTCCGAGGGCAAGCTCCTCGCGTCCTTGTTCCCGCCGGCCCCGAACACCTGCGCTCGCGCGAACGCCGCCTTCAGCTTCCGCTTCTCGTTCACCTCCGGCGTCGCCTTCGCGGCCGGACGTCTCTTCGTCTCGATGTCGAATCTCGGAGACGACCCCGGCACGCTCGACACGCAGTTCCTGCCGGGCGCGGTCCTCGTCTACGATTTCGACCCGACGGCCTCGCCGCCGCGCATCGCGCCGCGCGTCGACGACGGCGTGATCTTCACCACGGCGTTCAATCCGACCGAGGTAACGGCTTTCCGCACCCGGGGTGGCCGCGACTTCGTGCTCGTCACGGACACGGGCCCGCTCGGCGTGATCGTCGACGATCCGGCGACGACCGGCGAGCTCGAGGGTGGCGGCATCGCGCGGGGCGAGGGCGCGATCGACGTGATCGACGTGCTGACGCTCCAGCTCGTGGCGACGGTGCCGCTCGGGCGCGCGGCGCCGTCCTTCGACGCGCTCGCGATCGACCCCACCCGGCGCGTCGCGTTCACCGGGGACGCCGCCGGGCGGAACCTCTACGCGATCGACCTCGCGCCCCTCGACTCGCTTCCGCCCCTCGCGCCGGGGGATCGCCCCTATCGCCTCGACGGCAGCGACACGCGGGTGGGTGGCGTGGACGCACGCATCTTCGATGCCGCACATCCGCTGCGCCTGCCCGCGCGTCCCGGCGGTGCACCGGCCGTGACCTGTCCGGGATTCGCGGTGGGCGCCGCGTTCAACGCGAGCGGCGGGAAGCTGTTCGCGACCGAGTTCTGCGACGGAACGCTCACGACGATCGGCGTCGATCTCGCCGGCGATCCGCCGGTGCCAGTGCCGCGCGGCGATCACTTCGCGGTGGCGGGGCAGACCAACCTGGTGGCGTCGGTGGGCGCCTCGGGGCTCGGGAAGCCGCGCGCGCTGGGCTCGATCGCGGTGCGGCCGGGCGTTCCGGGATTCGACTACCGCGGGCCGGACGTGTTCTTCCTGGTCGGCGAGCCGGAGGGGCTGCTGTGCGCGCTCCGCATCGACTCGTTCTGAGCGGCGTCGCCGCCGTGGCGCTCGGGCTCGCGCTCGCGGGCCTCGGCGATGCCGGGCCGCGCGTGCGGACGACGGGCAAGGCGCCGGCCATCGCGGAACCGCAGGGCGAGCTGGCCGCGCGTGCGTGGCCGCTGGGCGCGGGCAACGCGGCGTCGGCGCGCACACCCGACGGCGTCTCCCGGCGCGCAGGCGCAGGGAGCCCCGTCGGCGGAAACGTCGACCCGACGGGGCTGGATCTCGGCGACCGCGCGGAAGCAGCGGCGGTCGAGCCGCGCGACGCAGCGATCGACGCGCCGGGCGGGGCGGGCCCGGGGCCGAGGGTGGCCCTCGAGCCCCTCGAGGCGACACCCGGTCGGGTCAGCGCGCCCTTGCGCGGCGACGATCCCGCTGCGCCGAGGCGGCTCGTGCTGTGGCGCGTGAGCGACGGGCGCGCGGCCCGGCTGGCGGGGGGCGCGAGCCGCACCGACGGCGGTCTCGACTTCCCGGAAGTCCTCCTCGCCGGGCGCGGAGAGCTCTTCGTGACGGGCGCCGGAGTGAGCGCGGACCTCGCCGCGCGGCTCCCCGCCGATCGGATTCCGGTGCCCGCCCCGCAGGTCGCGGTGGCGGCCGACGCAGCGACGCGAGGCTCCCCCGAGCAGGAGGCGACACGATGAGAGGGACGATGCGGAGGCGGCAGGCGATGGGTGCGATCGCGGCGGGGCTCGCGCTGGCTGCAGCGGCCGGCGTCGCGAGCGAGGCACGCGGTGCGATCGTCGCGCCCGGCTACACCGTGACGCAGATCGCGACGCCCGACATCGCCGTGGGCGGGGTCGTGGTGCGCGACGGCGTGGTGCTCGTCGGCGTCGGCGCCTTCGGCGGCGCGTCGCAGGCGATCGTGCGGATCGATGGCGCTGGCGCGACCCCGATCGCCGACGGCTTCAACGGGCTCTCGGGCTTCGCCTACGACGCCGCGAACGACCGCCTGATCGTCGGTGACAACTCCCTCGAGGCCCCGGGCAGCGAGACCGGCGACACGATCTACGGCATCGCCGACCCGTTCGGCCGCAGCAGTGCCGTGCGCGCCAAGGACGTCGCGCTGCTGCCGGCCGGGTCGATCCCCGGCGTCGGCGACATCGTGCTCGACCCGAACGACCCGGGCGGGAGCTCGCTCTTCGTGAGCGACGCGTTCTTCGCGTTCCCGGGCCCCCAGGACGGGAAGCTCTGGGGCGTCACCGGTCTCGGGAGCGCCCTCGCGAGCGCGAGCGTGCTGAAGAGCGGGCTCGGCTACGCGGCGGGCGTCGCTGCGACCGCGACGACGCTCTTCCTCGGCGAGGTCGACGTCGGCGACTTCACGGGCCGCGTCGGCACCGTCGCGCTGCCCGGCGCGACCGGCCCGATCACGCCGCTCGTCTCCGACCTCGTCGGCCTCGGCGACCTGATCGTCGCCTCCGATGGCTCCCTGCTCGCCGTGACATCGGGCTTGGGCACCGGCTCCTTCGTGATCCGGATCGATCCGGTGACGGGCCAGGTCACGACGCTCGCGAGCGGCTTCGGCTACGCGTCCGCGCTTGCCGAGGAGAACGGCACGATCTACGTCGTCGACGGCGACTTCCTCGGCGTCCCCTTCGTGACGGTCTTGACCCAGATTCCCGAGCCCGCGAGCGCGATCGCGCTCGCGTCCGGTCTCGCCCTGCTCGCCGCGCTCCGCCGCGGACGGAGGTCCTGACATGCGTCTGCGACACGTTCTCGGCCTGCTCGCGTTGCTGGCCCTCGGGCCGGCCTGCGAGACCGTCGACGTCCGATTCCTCACGCCGGGCGACAACGCTTCCGTCACCTGGATGCCGCTCCGCGTCCAGGTCGACATGGCGGCCTCGGCGTCGCCCGGGAGCTTCCACGTGACGCTCAACGGGAACGACGTCACGTCGTCCTTCGCCGTCGGCGCACCGAGCGGTGGGCGCATCGTCGCGAGCGCGAGCGCGATCTGGGGCGGCCTCGTGGCGCCGGGCGCGAACCAGCTCACGGCCCGCGTCACGGTGGGCGGCGTCCAGAAGACGGCGACGGTGTCGTTCCAGGCCGTGGGCGATCCGTATGCCGACACCGTCGCGAGCTACGTGGTCGGGACGGGCGGCGGCTTCGGGCAGGGCTCGCTGCCCGGCGCGGTGACGGGCCCGCCGTCGGGCCTGGGCCTGTTCCAGGGCTCCCTCGCCGTGTTCTCGCTCGGTCTCGGCGGCCGGATCGATCTCCGCTTCACGAACAACGTGATCGTGAACGGCAGCGGTCGCGACTTCACGGTGTTCGAGAACGCCTTCCTGCGCGTCGGGTCGGGCTCGTTCACCGGCACGCCCTTCGCGGACCCGGCCCGCGTGAGCGTGAGCCAGGACGGTGTCACGTGGCACGCGTTCCCGTGCACGCTCGCGAGCGACGCGGGGCCGTACTGGCCGGGCTGTGCGGGGATCTATCCGGTGTTCGCGAACGGCGGCGACGCCGCGGCGCCCCACGCTTCGATCCCGACCACGGCGCCGATCGCGTCCCTGGTCGGGGTCTACTCGGGCTCGATCGTCCAGCCGTCGGGCTCCGGCGGCGACTCCTTCGATCTCGCGACGGTGGGGCTCGCCTGGGCGCGCTACGTGCGGATCGAGGCCGCGACCTTCGTGCCGGGCCCCGCCGGCGCGAACAACGCGGCCTTCGACCTCGACGCCGCGGCGGCAGTGAACTCCGCGCCCGCGACGGACGCGAACGGGAACGGCATCCCCGACGCCGTGGAGTGACGCGTCACTCGTCGTCGAGGGCGAAGCGGACGGGCACGACGAGGACGCCGTAGACGTAGGGCAGGGCGCCCGCGTCCCGGACCGCGCGCTCGGCGGCGCGATCGAGTAGCGGGCTCCCCGACGAGGCGCGCGTGCGCACGTCGCGCGCGTGCCCATCGGCGCCGAGCACGAACTCGACCTGCGCCTCGCCCTCGAGCTCGCGGCGCTGCGCGGCCGGGGGATAGACGAGCGCGCTCTGCACCCGGCGTTGGATCTCGGCCAGGCGGCTGTCCACGCTCGGACCCGGGGGCGGCGCGGCGTCGACTCCGCGCGCGGGATCGCCTCCGACCGGATCCGCATGGGCGCCCGGCGCGAGCGCCAGCGCGAGGCCGACCAGCGCGCTCGCCGCGAGGCCCGAGCCGGAGCCGAAACGTGCACGAGTCCGAGGAGATCGCATCGCTTCACGAAGGTCGCGGCTGAACCGGCGCCCGGCAATCCCGAGGTCCCCTCCCGCGGTCGCTTGACCGGCGCTTACCGGCCGGTAAGCTCGCGCCGTCGGTTCACCAGGGAGGGCGCGGATGACGATCGACCGCTTCTCGACGGACGCCATGCTGACGAGCGTGTTCGAGGACGACTACGGCCTCGACCCCGGCAAGCTCGAGAGCCTCTACTCGAAGTCGAAGCGCCACCAGTGGAACGCCGAGCTCGACGTCGAGTGGAAGCAGTTCGATCCGACGGCCCGCATCCTCGACCCGCAGCGCGATCTGCTCTCGCGCCTGCGCTGCGTGCAGGAGCTGCCCGACGCGACGCGCGAGGCGCTCTACCGCGAGGCCGCGATCTTCACGCTCTCGCAGGTGCTCCACGGCGAGCAGGCCGCGCTCATGACCTGCGGCCAGCTCGTGAACATGGTGCCCGACGTCGAGGGCAAGTTCGGCGCGGCCGTGCAGGTGATGGACGAGGCGCGCCACGTCGAGGTGTTCGCGCGCTATCTCGACTGCATCGGCCACCGCTACCCGATCGACCCCGATCTCCAGGCCATCGTGCAGCAGCTCCTCACCGAGCCCGACTGGGAGGCGAAGTGCGTGGGCATGCAGGTGATCCTCGAGAGCGTCGCGCTCGGCTTCTTCCGCCTCGGCGTCGAGATGGCGGAGGAGCCCGTGCTGCGCCAGTTCATCGGCCGCGTACACGAGGACGAGTCGCGTCACGTGGCCTACGGCGTGCTCTCACTCGAAGCGCGGGTGCCGAGCCTGGCGCCCGAGTCGCGCCGCCGGCTCGAGGACTTCGCCTACGACGCGGTGGCGCGGATCGCCGGCCGCGCCGGGCGCCCGACCTTCACCACGCAGATGCGCGCGCTGCAGCGCGCCGGCGTCGATCCGCAGAGCTTCTTCCCGAAGCTCTTCGCCGAGTTCTCGAAGCCCGAAGAGCTCGACTTCACGGGCCTCGTCGACCCCATGTCCGCCACCGTGATCCCGAACCTGATCCGCGTCGGCGTCGTGCCCGAGCGTCACCTGCTCGGCTACCTCGCCCAGGGCTTCCGGATCGACCTCGCGACGGGGGAGGTCGAGGACGTGCACAGCTTCCATCCCGATACCAAGGCAGCGCGCGCCGAGCTCGCCGCGCGCGGGAAGACGATCCTCCAGCCCTGCTGAGCGCTGCCGAGCGCGGCCGGGTTCGGCGCGCCGAGCCTGGCTCGGCTCCGCAGGCCGGGCGCGGCGTCAGGCGGCGCCAGTGACCGTGCGCTGGAAGGCGGCGAGGGGCTCGCGGCCATCGACGCGCAGGCGTCCGAGGTCGTGCAGGCGCGCGAAGCGCCCGACGTAGCGCTGGCCCGTCGCGACGGCGCTCCGGTAGCCAGAGCGGCGCGCCGCGCGCCGCGCGATGCGGGTGCTGCGGCCCTTCGGGAAGCTGAAGTGCAGGACCGGCGCGCCGAGCCCCTGCTCGAGGCGGGCGCGCGACTCGACGACCTCACGCTCCTGCTCGGCGGACGCGAGCTTCTTCAGCGTGCGATGCGAGAGCGTGTGGCTCCCGATCGTGAAGCCCGCCGCCCGCAGGTCGGCGAGCTCGCTCCATCCCAGGAACTCGGAGTAGCGCTCGACGTCGGCGATGCCGCGCCCCTCGAGCCAGTCCGTGACCGCGTACATCGTGGCGGGGAAGCCGTGGCGCGCGAGCGCCGGCGCCGCGTGGCGGAGCACGCCGGCGCGCCCGTCGTCGAAGGTGAGGACCACGGGGCGCGGCGGCTCGGGCGTGGCGCCCGAGAGCACGTCGCAGAGGGCGTCGATCGAGAGCGGCCGGTAGCCCGCGTCGGCGAGCCAGGCGAGCTGCGCCGCGAAGTCGTCGGGGTGGACCACGTGCTTCGCGCGCTCGCTCCCGACCTCGTGGTAGTAGAGGATCGGGATCCGCCGCGCGCGCCAGGTGAACGGCATCAGGCCTCCGGCGCCGCGAGGCGCTGCCCGACGCGCAGCCTATCACCGGATGCGCGTGCTATCCCTGCCCCGCATCCGGATCGGGAGAGCGCCCATGGGGCCCGAAGCGTCGGTCATCATCAGCACCTACGAGCGTGCGGGGCATCTCGCACGCTGCCTCGAAGGCTTCCGCCGCCAGAGCGACCTGCGCTTCGAGGTGCTGGTGGCCGACGACGGCTCCGGCCCCGAAACCAGGGAGCTCGTCGAGCGCGTCGCCAAGGACTATCCGGTCCCGCTCCGTCACGTCTGGCAGGAGAACGCGGGCTTCCGCAAATGCCGCGTGCTGAACCTCGCCTCCCGCACCGCCGCCGCCGACTACCTGATCTACACCGACGGCGACTGCGTCCCGCACCCGCGCTACGTCGAGATGCACCTGCGCTACCGCGCGCCGGGCCGCTACCTGGTCGGACGCTCCGTGAAGTGGGGCGAGGCGCGCTCGCGACGCGTCGACGTCGCGGCGGTCGCCCGCGGCGAGCACGCGCGCATCGGCCTCGGCGACTGGTGGGACAGCCTGCGGCAGCGCAACCGCAACCTGCCGTACGGCGTCTTCCTGCCCGGCGACGCGAGCTTCCGGCTGATGCAGCGCCTGAAGAAGAACCGCAATCTGCGCGGCGGGAACTGCTCGCTCTGGAGGGCGGACCTCGAGCGCGTGAACGGCTGGAACGAGGACTTCGAGAGCTGGGGACTCGAGGACGTCGAGCTCGGCTACCGGCTGCGCCTCGCTGGCGTGGAGCCGGCGCTCGTGATCAACCGCGCCTGCACCTTCCACATGCACCATCCCGAGGGCGACAAGAAGAGCCGGAGCGCGCGCACCGCCTACAACGCGACGAAGGCGCGCGGTGTGCCGTGGTGCCCGAACGGCCTGGTGCGGGCCGAGGCGCCGCCCGCGGCCTGAGCGCCGGCGCTCGATCCGCGAGCTCCGCCTCG
>Ga0105107_10000087_pt1 | contig 47445 bp, 41 predicted proteins | sample PPLLaktember2015_6_FD_79335 | JGI IMG/M metagenome (GOLD analysis project Ga0105107, IMG submission 79335) | Freshwater sediment microbial communities from Prairie Pothole Lake near Jamestown, North Dakota, USA - PPLs Lake P8 Core (1) Depth... | ecosystem: Environmental > Aquatic > Freshwater >...
CCACGGGCGCGACCGTCACGCCGGTCTACCAGACCGTGACCTACACCCACGACGCCGTGGACCGGAACCGCGGCTTCGCCTACTCGCGCAGCGGCAACCCGACCCGCACGGCCCTCGAGAGCTGCCTCGCCGCCCTCGAGGGCGGACGCTTCTGCCTCGCCTACGGCTCGGGCATGGCCGCGATCGCGGGCACCATGCAGGCGGTGTCGGCGGGCGACCACGTGGTCGTGGCCGACGATCTCTACGGCGGGAGCTACCGCCTCTTCACCCAGGTGCTGCCGCGCTACGGACTGCGCTTCGACTTCGTGGACGCGACGCAGCCGGAAGAGGTCGCGAAGGCCGTCACGCCCGAGACGAAGATGGTCTGGATCGAGTCGCCGACGAATCCGATGCTGCGAATCGTCGACGTCGCGGCCTGCGCCGAGATCGCGCGCCGCGCGGGCGCGCTGCTCGTGGTCGACAACACCTTTGCGACGCCGTATCTGCAGAACCCGCTCGCCCTCGGCGCCCACGTCTCCGTGCACTCCACCACGAAGTACATCGGCGGACACTCGGACGTGATCGGCGGCGCCGTCGTGCTCGACGACGCCGAGCTGCATGCGCGCCTGAAATTCGCGCAGAACGCGACCGGCGGCGTGCCCGGGCCCTGGGATGCCTGGCTCACCTTGCGCGGCGTGAAGACCCTCGGCGTGCGCATGCGCCAGCACGACGCCGGTGCCGCGCGCATCGCGGAGCTGCTGCGCGGGCGCGCGGGCGTCGCGCGCGTGCACTGGCCGGGCTTCGCGGACCATCCCGGCCACGACATCGCGAAGCGTCAGGCCCGCGGCTTCGGCGGCATCGTGACGGTCGACCTCGACGGAGGCGCGCCGGCAACGCGCGCGTTCTGCGAGAGCCTCCGCCTCTTCGCCCTCGGCGAGAGCCTCGGCGGCGTCGAGTCCCTCGTCGGCTACCCCTGGCTCATGAGCCACGCGGCGTTCCCGGCGGAGGAGAAGCGGCGCAAGGGCATCACCGAGGCGACCGTGCGCCTCTCCGTCGGCCTCGAGGATCCCGCCGACCTCTGCGACGACGTGCTCCAGGCGCTCGCGGTCGCAGCGAAGGCGACCGCGTAGTGAGCGACCCCGCAGAACGGTCCGCAAGCGCGGCGCGCGCGCAGCGAGCCGAAGGCGAGCGAAGATCTGTCGGGGCAAGCGCGGCGCGCGCGCAGCGAGCCGGAGGCGAGCGAAGAGCAGTACTGCTGGTGGACCACGGCAGCCGGCGCCCCGAGGCGGCGGCCCAGCTCGACGCCCTCGCGCGCCTCGTCGCCGCGCGCCTTCCGGGCTGGATCGTCGAGACCGCGCACCTCGAGCTCCAGCCGCCGACCCTCGTGGACGGCATCGGCGCCTGCGTCGCCGCCGGCGCGCGCGACGTGGTGGTGCACCCGTTCCTGCTCGCGCCCGGCCGCCATGTGCTCGAGGACGTCCCGCGCCTCGCCGCCGAGGCCGGCTCGCGCTACCCGGGCGTGCAGATCCGGGTGAGCGAGGCGCTCGGCCTGAGCGAGAAGCTCGTGGACCTCGTGATCGAGCGCATCGCCGCGGTCGCCGGCGACTGACCCGCCGCAGCGTCGTCGCGCCACGGCGTCACGGCAGGTCCGCCAGCTCGGGGTAGAGCCGCTTCTCGCAGTCCTCGCAGATGCTGTGGGTGAGCTCGGCCATCGAGTGCTGGTGCAGGTAGCCCTCGAGGGGCTCCCAGCGGTCGAACTGCCGCACCTTCTTGCAGCTGGCGCAGATCGGGATGTAGCCCTCGAGGATGCGGAGCTGACGCCGGAGCCGCGCCAGGAACGCGAGCTCCACGCCGACGACGGTCGATGCCAGCATGAGCTCGACCACCAGCTCGCTGCGGCGGAACGGCGTCGGCGGATCGCCGAAGAGGACGTGCGGAAGGTCCACGACGTCGTTCGCGAGCGTCAGGGCCACGAACGCGAAGAGGATGGCGAGCTGCTGCCAGACCCAGCCCCAGGCGCGGGGACCGGAACGGGAACGATCGCGAGATGTCACCAGGGAAGAAGCTCCAGATCGACGTTGCCGCCCGAGAGGATCACGCCGACGCGCTCGATCCCCTCGAGGGCGCGGAACGAGCTCGACAGGACGGCCGCAAGCGGCACCGCGCCGCTCGGCTCGACCACGAGCTTCGCGCGCTCGAAGAGCAGGCGCATCGCCATGACGATCTCTTCATCCGGCACCACGACCACCTGCTCCACGAGGTCGCGCAGCAGCGGCCAGGTGAGGGCGCCGAGGCTCGTGCGCAGGCCGTCGGCGACGGTCTTCGGATCGGTCTGCGGAATCAGACGGCCGGCGGCCTTCGAGCGCGCGGCGTCGTCGGCGCCCGCGGGCTCGGCCGCGAGGACGCGCACGCGTGGCGCCGCGCCGCGCGCCGCGATCGCCGTGCCGCCGACGAGGCCCCCGCCGCCCACGGGTGCCACGATCGCGTCGAGGTCGGGCACCTGCTCGAGCAGCTCGAGGGCGGCGGTGCCCTGCCCTGCGATCACGTCCGCGTCGTCGTACGGGTGCACGAAGGTCGCGCCGGTCTCCGCCATCACCGCCGCCGCCGTGCGCTCGCGCGCCTCGAGCGTGGGCTCGCAGTCGATCACGCGCGCGCCGTAGCCCTCGACCGCGCGCCGCTTCACCGCCGGTGCGCTGGAAGGCATCACGATGTGGGCGGAGATGCCGCGGCGCCGGGCCGCGAGCGCGAGCGCCTGCGCGTGGTTGCCCGAGCTGTGCGTCACCACGCCGCGACGCGCCTCGGAGTCGCCGAGCCTCGCGACCGCGTTCGACGCGCCGCGCAGCTTGAACGCGCCGACGCGCTGCAGGTTCTCGCACTTGAAGAAGACGCGGCGGCCGGCGAGGCCGTCGATCGTGGCGCAGGTGGCGATCGGCGTACGATGCACGAGGCCCGCGATGCGCGCCGCCGCCGCGCGCACGTCGTCGAAGCCGGGCGGCACCGCGCTCACGATCCGGTCCGCACGACCTCCGGCACCGCGCGCGGATCGAGCCGGAACACGACCCCGCTCTCGCCCACGGCCTCGAGCTCGGTCGGGTCGGTGACCTGCACCGCCGTCACGTCGTAGACTTCGGCCGCGAGGTAGATGCGCGCGTCGGGGTGGTTCACGAGGCGGCGCACCCAGTAGGCCCAGGAGCGGCCCGAGACGTAGATGCGCCCCTCACGCTCCACGAACCCGACCTCCACCGAGTACGGGCTCTCGGGTCGGATCTCGAGATCGAGCGTGTCGAGGTAGCGGGCGAAGAGGAAGTCGTTCACCGGCTGCATGGCCGGGGGGCCGTCGAGGCTGAAGCCCGGCACCGGCCCGACCGGGCCGCCGCAGCCCGCGAGCGGCGCGGAGAGGAGGACGACGAGACCGAGGGTCGCGGTGGGGACGGTGGGGCGCTTCATGCCGGGGCATGTTACCCGTCCAGCGATCGGCTCCAAGCCGCCTTTCCGTCCCGCCTTCGTGTGCCGGTGGAGACCCCATGAAGACCGTCGACCCGGAGCTCGTCCGCAAGCTCGCCAGCGAGCACGGGACCCCCTGCTACGTCTACGACGCGGGCGTGATCCGCGACCGCGTGCGCCGTCTGCGCTCCTTCGACGTCGTGCGCTACGCGCAGAAGGCCTGCTCGAACACCCACATCCTGCGCCTGCTCCGGGGCGAGGGCGCCCGGATCGACGCGGTGTCGCTGGGCGAGATCGAGCGCGCGCTCCGCGCGGGCTACCAGCCCGGCTTCCGGGGCGACGGCCACGACGCCGAGCTCGTCTTCACCGCCGACGTCGCCGACGCCAAGACCATCGCCCGCGTGATCGAGCTCCAGATCCCCGTGAACGCAGGCTCGATCGACATGCTGCCGGCCCTGGGCGAGCGCCTGCCCGCGGGCCGTCGCCATCCGGTGTGGCTGCGCGTGAACCCGGGCTTCGGCCACGGGCACAGCCGCAAGACCAACACCGGCGGCGAGTCGAGCAAGCACGGCATCTGGCACGAGGACGTCCCCGCCGCGCTCGCGGCCCTCGACCGCCACGGCCTCGATCTCGTCGGCCTCCACATGCACATCGGGTCGGGCGCCGACGTCGAGCACCTGGCCCGCGTCGCCGACGCCATGACGAAGGCGGTGCTCGCCCTCGGCCGCCCGGTCGCCGCGATCTCCGCCGGTGGCGGCCTCTCCGTCCCCTATCGCCCCGGCGACCGCGAGATCGACGTCGACGCCTACTTCCGGATCTGGGACGCCGCGCGCAAGACTCTCGAGAGCCGCCTCGGCCGCCGGGTCGCCCTCGAGATCGAGCCCGGGCGCTTCCTCGTGGCGGAGTCCGGCATCCTCCTCGCCGAGGTGCTCGCCGTGAAGCGCGAGGGCACGAACCGCTTCGCGCTGCTCGACGCGGGCTTCAACGATCTCATGCGCCCCGCCATGTACGGCAGCCACCACGAGATCACCGTCGTGCGTCGCGACGGCGGCGTCGCGACCGGCCCCACGGCGCCCTACCTGGTCGCCGGGCCGCTCTGCGAGTCGGGCGACGTCTTCACCCAGGGCGAAGGCGGCGTGGTGGTCCCCCGCGAGCTTCCGGAGCCGCGCGTCGGCGACCTGGTCGTCTTCCACGACACGGGCGCCTACGGCGCAGCGATGGCGAGCAACTACAACACGCGGCCGCTCGCGCCGGAGGTGCTGGTCGAAGGCGGTGTCGGCAGGCTGATCCGTCGGCGGCAGCGGGTCGAGGAGCTGCTGCGGCTGGAAGAGGTGTAGCCAGGCCTTCCCTCGCCGACTGCTACTTGCCTTGCTTGACCGGCTTGGCCGGCGGCGGAGTCGCCTTGACGATCGCCGCCGCCTTCTTCTGATCCTTGTCCGCCGCGTCCTGCTTCTTCTGCCGCTCTTTGGATTTCGGAGATTTGTCGCCCATGGGGCACCACCTCGGGTTCGAGTGCGCAAGCAGAAGGTCGCCTGGGTTCGACAGTATCACCTTCGGCGACCGAGCGGTTCGAGAGGACGACTTCTCCGGCAGCGTTCTCCGCCTCGAACGAGCGACGACGCGATCGACGTCGCGGCCCGGCGCAGGGTGGATCAGCTCCCTCGCCAGGAGGCTCCCGCCGAGCCCCCAGAAGTAGAGAAGGCCCCGGTGATCACCGAAGCGGTCGGCGACGGGAGCGAGCGACGCGGGCGCGCGAAGCCCGAGCAACGCGCGGAGGCTGCGCTCGGCGCCGACGTCGCCCGGCGGAAACGCGTCGAGGCGCCCGAGACCGCGCAGCAGCACCAGATCGGCGCTCCATGGACCGATCCCCGGAAGCGTGAGCAGCGCATGCCGTGCCTCGCTCGAGGTCATGCGCGAGAGCTCGTCCTCGTCGAGCTCCACCGCCTCGATTGCCCGCGCGATGGAGCGGAGCGCCTCGGCCTTGCGCAGGCTCAGCCCGCACGCACGCAGCGCGTCGAGGCGTGCGGTCGCAACGGCACGCGACGTCGGAAACGCGTAGAAGCGGCGGGACTCGTGCACGAGCGGCGCGCCGAAACGCTCGACCAGGCGACCCACGATCGCGACACCGGCATCGAGGCTCAGCTGTTGGAAGGGCACGACGCTCGAAAACGTCTCGAACAGGCCGGCGAAGCGCGGCGGCCGCAGGCCCCGGAGCGCCAGGGCCGTCGGACGCAGCGCGCGCTCGCCGCGAGCGAGACGCTCCAGCGGCTCGGGATCCACGTCCAGACCGAGCATCTTGCGAACGGTCTGAGCCAGCTGTGCGCGGCTTCCCGCGGAGTCCGCGCCGTCGAGCAGCAGGAGCCGCAGGTCGGGCTCGTCGATCGTTCCGCGGTTCTCCACCGCGACGAGCGCGAGACCGTCCGGCGTCGCGAGCACGCGCTGATAGCGCTCCTGCTCCCACAGGTCGACTCGGTTCGCCGGCCGGCGTTGCAGCACGCGCACCGTCGCTTCGAGGTGGAAGGGAGCACGGGTGTCCAGGCGTACGTCTGCGGTGTCGTCTCCGGGATAGGTGACGCGGGGGCCTTCGATCCGGGCGAAGGAAGTCATGTGGTGCGGGCTCGGGCGCGCGCTGCCGGTGAGGTGCTCGACGCAGGCGCCGCGGGCCGTGAGCGCGTCCGCGACGAGGGAGCGGTGGCAGCGCCAGGGCACGGCTTCCGCACACATCAACGCGACGCGGCCCTGGACCGTGAGCGAGCGAAGCTCCGCCAGGCCCGCCTCGAACTCCTCGGTCTGCATGTGGTCCGCGAAGCCGCGGAAGCTCGCATTGCGCCAGGCGGCGTTCTGCGTGCCATCCCGGCGTGCTTTGCGCAAGCCGCCGAGCCGGGGGAGGTGCACGTAACGAATTCCGTGCGGGGCGAGCGCTTCGGGAAGTGCGTCGCCGTTGAACTGTGGATTGTGACGGGAGCGTGGGATGGTTCGGATGTCGGCGAGGATCGATATGCGGAACGCCTCGAGCAGCGCGACCAGCTCGTCGAGCGAGCGGGTCGAATGCCCGACGGTGTAGATCCGGACGTCCTTCCAGCTCGTCGACCGGCTCATCGGTCGGCTGCTCGCCCGCGCGCTGCGTAGCGCGGCCACGCTCCGTTCCAACGAGCCCCTGCTCGGCGTGTCGGCACCGAGAGATCCTCCTCTCGAGTTGCAGTCGCTGCGCGGGCGCTGCGTCAGTAGCCGCTGAACTCCTCGCTCCGGACGTCGTCCGGGTCGACCCCGCCCTGGATCAGCATCCTGCGGAGCCCGGCGACCATCGATGGCGGACCCGCGATCGAGTAGATCGGCCCCGCCCCGTGGCGCGCCGCTGCGGCGTCATGGCCCAGGTGTCGCGCGATCGTGGCGAGATCCAGGCGGCCGGTCTCCCCCATCCATGGCCGGTGCGATCGGTCGGGCTGCGTCATCGTCGGCACGAAGGTCAAGTTCGGATTCGCGCGCTCCAACGCTCGCAGCTCGTCCAGGAACGGGGCGTCCTCCGGCCGTCGGTTGGCGTAGAACAGCAGGATCCGATGCGGCGCCTTCGCGTGCGCGGCGGAGCGGGCGATGCTGCGGAAGGGCGTGATGCCGATCCCACCGGCTAGCAGGACCGCAGCTCGGCTGGCATCCCCGGGGAGCGTCAGGCTCCCGAAGGGCCCGTCGGCCTTCACCACGCTCCCGAGCGGCAGCTTCTCGAGCACGCGCTTGAATGCGGTGTTACGTAGCCGCGTGACGAACCACAGCTCCGGATCGTCGGGCGCGCTAGCGATCGAGAACGCGCGCGTGTCTCCCTCCGCGTCCGTTTCCGGGGGATCGACCAAGCTGAGATCCATCCACTGGCCGGCCTCGAATGCGAGCGTCGGCGGTCTATCGAAGCGAAGCTCCAAGGTCCGCTCGGCGACCTCGGACCTTGCCGTCAGGCGGAACCGATGGCTCGGTGCTCCGGCGGACATCTCCCCTCCTCCGCTGCAGCGCGATCGAGGACCCGCCGACAAAACTATATCTAATATGAATCTTATTTCACAGCCGCCGATCGCAGCGGGTGTCGGAGCGCGCTCGGGACGGACTCTTCGATCACGAGGCGCCGTCGATCGGAGCTCGCCGCCGGGCTCGCGGGTCGACGACGTAGGCGAAGCGCCTGGATCTAGCGCTTCACCTCGATCACGCCACAGGCGACGCGCGCGCCGGCGTTGCCGCTTGGCTGGCTCGTGTAGTCGTCGGCCTTCTCGTGCACGATCACGGCACGGCCCACGATGTCGTTGGCACCGCCACCCCCGAGCGTCGCACCCGACAGATGGAAATCGACCGTGGCCACGCCGGCGTCGGACTCGATGTTGTCCATGTCGCCCGCGTGGTGGGGGCCCGTGCCCGCTCGTCCGTGGGGACTTCCGTGCGGATCGAAGTGACCGCCGGCGCTGCTCGCATCGGGGGCGCTGCAGTCTCCCTTCTCGTGCACGTGGAAGCCGAACTCGCCCTTCTCCGGCAGACCCCGCACGGTTCCGTTCAGGTGGACGCCGTCGCCCATCGGCACGATCGTGATTTCGCCGCTGACTTTGCTGCCGGAAGCGGGCGCGAGCACCACGATCGCCTTCTCGGCGGCATCGGTTTCGACTCCCGAAGGTCCCGCGGCGACACCCGACGCCGACTTTCGCTCGGGACCGCAGGCAGCGAGCGAAAGCACGGAGACGAAGGCGGCCGCGATGGCGATGCTCTGCATGGCACTCCTCCCTCGTTGCGTCATGGTCACCCTAGCGGCGGGTGAGCCGGGCGCAATCGAAGATCGGATCCGTCACGGCGGCCCGCGACGCTACGTCTGCGGTGCCTCGCGGCCGTCTCCGCTCACGGCTCCCGCTCCAGCGCCTCCACCCGCACCTGCTCCTCGTCGCTGAAGCGTTGGCTTCGCGTGGCCTCGATCGCCGCGGCCTTCTCCTCCGGCGAGAGCGACGCGTCGCTCTCGATCGCCGCGAGCTCGCCGCGCCAGGCTTCGAGGCGCGCCTTCCACTCCGCGCGCTCCACGTCGAGGGCGGCGAGACGCTCGGCGGCGTCGGCGCCGAAGGCGCGCTCGCGCACGGCGAACACCTCGGCGTCGCTTCCGCCGCGCGCCCGCACGGCCTCGACCTGCTTCGCGACGCGCGCCGGCGCGGTGGCGCTCTCGCGGGCTTCGCGCACGGCGTCGGGCAGACGCGCCTCGATCGCGGCGAGCTTCGCGTCGCGCTGCTCCGGCGTGAGGGTCGGGTCGAGCACGACGGCGCGGCGCTCGAGGTCGAGCATCGCCACCTGCTCCTCCTCGCCGAAGAGCGTCTCGGCGAGCGCGGCGCCGAAGTGCGCGCGGCGGGTCTCGCGGATCCACTGGAGGCGGCGCTCGAGGTCGGCGGGGACGGCGCCGCCCTCGGTGAGACCGCGCATGGCGTCGCGGTAGGCGAGCACCTGGTCGAGGAAGGCCTCGGCATCCGCTGCCGCGCCGGGCGGCAGCGACTCGCGCAGGTGTCGCACGATGCGCGCACGCAGCGCCTCGGGCGGCTCCTCGCCGGTCGCCGAGAGGAACCACTCGAAGCGCGCGAAGGCATCGCGGCCGGGGACGAGGCGGCCGTTCGCGTCGAGCGTGAAGCCGCCGTCGGGGTCGGCGCCGCGCAGTGATTCCGGCAGATCGTCGAGCCACCCGGCGGGCGCGGTAGCCTGGGCCTTCGGCGGTGCATCCGGCGGCAGTGGCGCTTCGGCCGGCTGCCCGGGGGACCCGGGAGCGCGTGGAGCCGGCGACCAGGCCCACAGCCCGAGCGCGGCCGAGATCAGCGCCGCGCCCGCGAGCCCCAAGGCAGCCCGGCCTCGCGTCACGCCGCCCCCACGATCGCGCGGTGCAGCAGGTACGAGACCACGAGCAGCGCACACCCCCCGGCGTAGGCCTGCCAGAAGCCGAGCCCGAGCCGCTCCGCCAGCAGGAAAGGCAGGAAGAAGGTGAGCGAGAGCGGGATCGCGAAGAAGATGCCGCGCGCGAAGCGGAACGAGACGGCCGGGTCCGCGTACTCGGCGTGCGAGAAGGGCAGCACGAGCATCGAGGTCACGGGCAGCGCCACCAGGAAGCCGGCCAGGCCGGGCGAGCGGCCCGAGAGCCAGGACGTGAAGGCGACCACCGCCGCCGTCACGAGCATCTTCACCACGAGCATCGCGCCCTCCTGTCTTGCACCGAGGCCAGTCTACCGGGACGCCCGGATCCTGCGCCGAGCCCCGCGCGGAAAGGCCTCGTTTCGTGCCAGTGGGCCGCCGATACGCCGCTGGGGAGCCCGCATGGAACAGCGCCCGAGCGACGCCGGAGTCGAGGCCCTGCTGCGCGAGCGCGATGAGCTCCGCCGGATCGTGGACCTGCACCGGCGCACGGAGTCGCTCGCGAAGCTCGGGAGCTACGAGATCGCCTTCGACTCCGCGGGCACTTCGATCTGGAGCGACCAGGTCTTCCACATCATCGGCCTCGATCCGGCCCGGGGCCCCCATTCGATCTTCGGCTACATCGCGGAGTGCGTGCATCCCGACGACCGCGGGCGCGCGGGCAAGGCCTTCCGCCGCTCGATGCGCGAGACCAAGAAGGGCGGCTCGATCGAGTACCGCATCGTCCGGCCCGACGGCTCCGTGCGTCGCGTGCGCTCGATCATCGAAGTCGTGACCGACTCCGCGGGCAACGTGCTGAAGGCGGTCGGGACGATCCAGGACCTGACCGAGCAGCGGCTGCTCGAGGAGTCGCTGCTCCAGGCCCAGAAGATGGACGCCGTCGGGCGCCTCGCGGGCGGCATCGCCCACGACTTCAACAACCTGCTGACGGCGATCCTCGGCTACGGCACGACGCTGCTCGAGCAGATCCCGCCGCCCGACCCGCTGCGCGAAGAGGTGGAGCAGATCCGCGCCGCGGCGGAGCGCGCGGCAGCGCTGACGCGCCAGCTCCTCTCCTTCAGCCGGCGCCAGGCGAGCGACCCGCGCGTGCTCGACGTGAACGAGGTCGTCACCGACACGGAGCGCATGCTGCGGCGGCTGATCGGCGAGCGCGTCGCGCTCCGCACCGAGCTCGCGCCGACGCCCGGCGCGGTGCGGATGGACCGCGGGCAGCTCCAGCAGCTGCTGGTGAACCTGGTGCTGAACGCGCGCGACGCGATCTCGGACGCAGGCGCGATCCGCATCGCCACGTCCTACGTCGAGTCCACCGACCCGCGTCGCGGCGAGACGCAACGCTTCGTCGAGCTCGACGTCTCGGACGACGGCTGCGGGATGGACGAGGCGACCCTCGACTGCATCTTCGAGCCCTTCTTCACCACGAAGGGGCCGGGCCAGGGCACGGGGCTCGGACTCTCGATGGTGTACGGCATCGTGCAGGCGGCGGGCGGACGCATCGTGGTCGAGAGCAAGCCCGCCAACGGGACGATCTTCCGCATCCTGCTGCCGCGCGCCGAGGCGGCCGTCGAGACCGCGCCACCGCGGGCCTCCGAGAAGACGAGCCTCCCGCGCGGCACCGAGCGCGTGCTGCTGGTCGAGGACGAAGACGCAGTGCGGCGCCTCGTGCACCGGAGCCTCGCGCGGGCGGGCTACGACGTGATCGTCGCGCGGGACGGCGTCGAGGCGTTGTCGCTCGTCGAGGGCCGCGAGCGCGAGCTCGACCTGCTCGTGAGCGATCTCGTGATGCCGCGCCTCGGCGGCGCCGACCTGCTGACGCGCCTGCGCGTCGAGAACCCGCGCCTGCGCGCGCTCCTGATGTCGGGCTACAGCCACGACGGCGAGGCGGCGGCCGGGTCGACGCCGGGCACCGCCCACCTCGGCAAGCCCTTCACGCTCGACGGCATGGCCGACGCCGTCCGCCGGCTGCTCGACGGGCCGCCTCCCGCCGAGGACTGAACCCCGGCGCTTTACGCCATCCCCCGCCGCCACGCCGTCGCCGGCCGGCGACCCGCCGCGACCTGCGCCGATTCCAGCCCACTCACCTCGCCCCCCGCCCGCCGCGTGTGCGCACGCTGCCGCGCGTTCGAGCACGTCGAGGCCACCCGGCCCGCCGCGACCGCGGAGGCGCGGCCGCGGCGAGGGCACGGACCTTGCTCCCCTCGATTCCACGGAAAGCCCAGAAGGAGCCCCGCATGCTGACCGGCGTCGCGCGCTCGCCGAGCCTGGGCGAGGTCGCGTACCACGAGTTCTACCGCGACGACTTCGAGCCGCGGGATCACTACCAGCTGCTCTGGGACCAGATCCGGCGCGCCGGCCAGAGCCTGCTCGCGGACAAGAGCCGCGAGGCCGAGCTCGCGCTCCACACCGAGGGCGTGACCTTCACGGTGTACGAGCAGGCCGGCGAGGGAATCGAGCGCGTCTGGCCCTTCGACCTGCTGCCGCGGATCATCCCCGCAGCCGAGTGGGCGCCCCTGGAAGCGGGGCTCAAGCAGCGCGTCCGCGCCCTGAACCTCTTCGTCGGCGATCTCTACGGCGAGCAGCGGGTCCTGAAGGACGGCGTGATCCCCGCCGAGCTCGTCTACGGCGGGAAGGATTTCCGGCGCGAGATCATGGGCATCTCGCCGCCCCACGGCATCTACACCCACATCTCCGGCATCGACCTGATCCGCGACGAGAACGGTCGCTGCCTCGTGCTCGAAGACAACGTGCGCACGCCCTCGGGCGTGTCGTACATGATCGAGAACCGGCGGCTCGAGCGACGCACGCTGCCCGAGTTCTTCTCGAAGTACCGCGTGCGGCGCGTCGAGCACTACCCGTCGCTGCTGCTCCAGGCGCTGCGGCAGCTCTCGCCGCGCGGTCCGGGCGAGGCCGCGATCGTGCTGCTGACGCCGGGCATCTACAACTCGGCGTACTACGAGCACACGTTCCTCGCGCGCGAGATGGGCATCGAGCTCGCCGAGGGCCAGGACCTCGTGGTCCGAAACCAGGTCGTGTACCTGAAGACGACCCACGGGCTGCAGCGCGTGGACGTGGTCTACCGGCGGATCGACGACGACTTCCTCGACCCGCTGGTGTTCCGGCCCGACTCGGCGCTCGGCGTACCGGGCATCGTGAACGCCTGGCGCGCGGGCAACGTCGCGCTCGTGAACGCGCCGGGCACCGGCATCGCCGACGACAAGGCGGTCTACCCGCACGTGCCCGACCTGATCCGCTACTACCTCCACGAGGAGCCGCGCCTCGAGAACGTTCCCACCTACCAGCTCACGAACCCCGAGCACCGCGAGCTCGTGCTCGACTCGCTCGAGCGCATGGTGGTGAAGGCCGTGAGCGAGTCGGGCGGCAAGGGCATGTTGATGGGGCCGGCCTCGACGCCCGGGCAGCGCGCCGAGTTCGCGCGCGCGATCGTCGAGAACCCGCGCGGCTACATCGCGCAGCCCGTGATCCCGCTCTCGCGACACGTCTGCTACCTCGACGGCGAGCTCGAGTCGCGCCACATCGACCTTCGCCCCTTCGTGATCTACGGCGACGAGATCCACGTCGTGCCCGGCGGGCTCACGCGCGTCGCGCTGCGCAAGGGCTCGCTGGTCGTGAACTCCTCGCAGGGCGGGGGCAGCAAGGACACCTGGGTCCTGGCCGATGCTGAGTCGAATCGCTGACTCCATCTACTGGATGTCCCGCTACGTCGAGCGGGCCGACGCCACGGCGCGTCTGCTCGAGAACCATCTCGCGAACGTGCTCGAGGCCGAGAGCCCGCTGCCCGAGGCCGCGGAGTGGAAGCCGCTGCTCGCGATCGCGGGGCTCGAGGGCGCCTACCACGAAGCCTTCGGCAACGAGGAGATCCGCGCCCAGCGCGTGCTCGAGCTCCTGACCTCGGGGCGCGAGCGCGTGAGCTCGGTGCGCGAATGCCTGCGCCTCGCGCGCGAGAACGCCCGCGTGGTGCGAGACCGGATCTCCGGCGAGATGTGGGAGTGCCTGAACGAGGTCTGGCTCCACACCGCCGAGCGTCTGCGCTCCCAGATCACGCTCGAGCGCGCGCCCGGCCTCTACCGCACGATCAAGCGCGAGATCGCGCGCTACCACGGCGTCGCCTCGGCCACGATGATGCGCGGCGAGCACTTCGGCTTCTACCTCCTCGGCTTCTTCATGGAGCGCGCCGACATGACGGCGCGCATCCTCGACGTGAAGTACCACCTGCTGCTGCCCGACCTCGGCCTCGTCGGCTCGGCCCTCGACTACTACCAGTGGGCGGGCCTGCTGAAGACGCTCTCGGGCTTCGAGTCGTTCCGGCGCACCTACCACGGCGGCCTGCGACCGATCGACGTGGCGCAGTTCGCGCTGTTCGAGGCCGACTTCCCGCGCTCGCTCCGCTTCGCGGTCGACCGCATCTCCCAGGCGCTGGCCTCCATCGGCGGCGTCACGGGCGGGAGCTCGGCGGAGGCCCTCGCGCTGCTCCACGCGCAGCTCGCGTCCTACGACGCCGAAAAGGTGTTCGCGCGCGGCCTGCACGAGTTCCTCGAGGAGTTCCTCGCGCGCGTCGCCGCGCTGCACGAGGCGGTGCAGGACGACTACTTCGAAGCGCATCTCGGGGCCCCCGCGTGCGCTACCTGATCCGACACGAGACGCGCCTCGTCTTCCCGCGCCCGGTCCGCGAGCATCAATGCGAGCTGCGGCTGACGCCGCGGGAGGACGAGCATCAGCGTCTGATCTCCTCGAGCGTTCGCGTCGAGCCAGAGACCGAGCTCTGCAGCTACGTCGACTGCTTCGGGAACCGCGTGCTCTCGCTCTCGATCCTCGAGCCCCACGACTCGCTCGTGACGACGCTCGAGGCCGAGGTCGAGACCGTGCTCTCGAACCCGTTCGACTACGAGCCGATCCCGCCCGACGCCGAGCGCGCGTGGATGGCGCGCGCGCTGCGGGACGAGCCGCGGCTCCTCGATTTCGTCCTGCACCGCAGCGAGTGCGTGCCCGAGCTTTCGCGCATCGCAGTGCCGATCGCCCTGCCGCGCTACGAGGCGCGGCTCGACCTGCTCGCGAACGTGCGGGCGGCGAGCGACTGGGCGGCGGACGAGCTCAGCTACGAGAGCGGCGTCACCGACGTCCACCACCCGCTCTCTCTCGTGCTCGAGAAGCGCGCCGGCGTGTGTCAGGACTTCGCGCACCTGCTCGTGGCGCTCGTCCGGAGCTGGGGCTTCGCGTCCCGCTACGTGATGGGCTTCCTCGACCCGGTCCACGCCTCCGACGACGACGAGGCCGCCGACGTTCCCGCGACCGCGACCCACGCCTGGGCCGAGGTGCTCCTGCCCGGCGGCGGATGGCGCGGCTTCGACGCGACCCAGCGTCTGGTCGCCAACGACACCTACATCGCCGTCGCCGTCGGCCGCGAGTCGCGCGACGCCGCGCCGCTGCGCGGCAGCTTCAAGGGCGACGACGGCGGCGAGATTCCGCGCGTCCAGGTGCGGGTGCAACGTCAGGACTAGCCGGATGCGCATCTACCGCGAGACCGTGCTCGAGGTCGAGCTTCCCTACCGCGAGCGGCTGGTGCTGACCCGCACCGTGTACGAGGGTGGGCGAGGCCCGCGCGTGGCCGTGGTCGCGGGCGTCCACGGCGACGAGCTCGAAGGTCTCTACCTCTGCCACCGGATCGCGGACTGGCTCGAGGAGCTCGCGAAGACCCGGCCGGACGCGCTGCACGGACGCGTCGAGCTCTGGCCCGCGCTGAACGGCCTCGGCCTCGACACGCTCGAGCGCTCGGTGCCCGTCTTCGACGTCGACCTGAACCGCTGCTTCCCGGGCCACCGCGAGGGCATGCTCCCGCAGCGCGTCGCCGACGCCGCGATGCACGGGCTCACGGGCTGCGCGCTCGCGATCGACGTCCACGCGAGCAACGTCTTCCTGCGCGAGATCCCCCAGGTGCGGATCAACGAGCAGTTCGCGGGCACGCTGGTGCCGATGGCCGAGCGCATGAACCTCGACGTGATCTGGGTGCATGGCGCCTCGACCGTGCTCGAGAACACGATCGCCCACAGCCTGAACGCGCGCGGCACGCCGTGCCTCGTGGTCGAGATGGGCGTCGGCATGCGCGTCACGCCGACATTCGCCGAGCAGGTGCAGATCGGCATCCTGCGCACCTGGCGCGAGCTCGGCGTGCTGGCGCCGGACCTCGCGCTGGCGGAGCCGACGCACCGGCCGCTCCTCGCCGACGATCGCAACGTCCACTACCTGAACGCCGACACCTCGGGCGTGTTCGTGCCGGCCCTCGAGCACTGGCGCCGCGTCGAGGCGGGCGGGCTCCTCGGCCGCATCGTCTCGCCCCACGCCGGCGGCGTGCTCGCCGAGGTGCGCTCGCCCGTGGACGGCGTGCTCTTCACGCTTCGCGAGTACCCGCTCGTCTACGAAGGCTCGCTGATGGCGCGGATCGTGGAGACGGCGCCGTGAGCGGGACGCCGCGCGTCCTGCTGCGCATGACGGCGCCCGCGCGCGACGTCTTCGACGTCCCGTACCACGACTTCGGTCCCGAGGCCGAGCCGCCCGCGGCCGCCCTGGTCGCGGGGATCCACGGCAACGAGCTGAACGGGATCTTCGTGCTGGCGCGCCTGGCCTCGTTCCTGAAGCGCATCGCCGCGGGCGAGCGCGCCGGCGCGCGGCTCGCGGCGCGCGTGCTCCTGATCCCCGCGGTGAACGTCCTCGGCGTGAACCTGCGCCGGCGGCGCTGGCCCTTCGACGGCACCGACATCAACCGCATGTTCCCGGGCTACGCCGCCGGCGAGACCACCCAGCGCATCGCCTCCGCGCTGCTCGAGCGCACGAGCGACGCGGCGCACCGGATCGACCTCCACTCCTCGAATCTCGACTTCGAGGAGCTGCCCCAGGCGCGGCTCTACGACGCGACCGACGACGCCCGCCGCGCCGCGCGCTGGCTCGGGCTCCCGGCGATCGTCGAGCTCCGCGGCAATCCGACCTTCACCACCACGCTCGGCCACGCCTGGCGACAGCTCCCGGGTGTCTCGATCGTGGTCCAGGCGGGCCAGGCCGGCGCGCTCCAGAGCCCCCACTGCGAGCGGCTCTTCCGCGCGCTGCTCGGCTACCTGGTGCGCATCGGCGCCATCACGGGCCTCGCGCTCCCGCCGCAGCCGGACGAGGAGAGCCACGTCTTCGGCCCGCGCCAGGCCTTCCCGCTGTTCTCGGATCACGCGGGCTGGTTCGTGCCGCGCATGGAGGTCGGCCGCTGGCTTCGCGGCGGCGAGACCCTGGGCTTCGTCTACGACGGCTTCGACGGCGAGCTGCGGGCGGAGGTGCGCGCGCCGGTGGCCGGCCTGCTGACCGGCATCCGCCGCTCGCCGCTGCTCTACCAGGGCGATCTGCTGGCGCGGCTCCACACCGCGACGGAGCACGGCGAGGTGGCGGACACGTTCCTCCACGGTCACGGGCAGTAGTAGAGTGCGAGGCGATGAACGCCTCCGACCTGCGCCGGCTCGACGCGGCCCACCACGTCCATCCCTTCACGGATCCGAAGGCGCTCGCGCAGGCGGGCGGCGCGCGCGTGATCGTGCGCGGCGAAGGCGTCTGGATCGAGGACGCCGACGGCAACCGCCTGCTCGACGGGCTCGCGGGGCTCTGGTGCGTGGCGCTCGGCTACGGACGGCGCGAGCTCGTCGACGCGGCGGCGCGTCAGATGCGAGCGATCCCCTACTACAACTCTTTCTTCCACACCGCGACGGCGCCGACGATCGAGCTCGGCCACGCGCTCGCAGCGCTCACGCCACCGGGCCTCGACCACTTCTTCTTCGCGAGCTCGGGCAGCGAGGCGAACGACACCGCCGTGCGCATGATCCGCTGGTACTGGCAGCTCGAGGGGAAGCCCGAGAAGCGCGTGATGATCTCGCGCGAGCACGCCTACCACGGCTCGACCGGCGTCGCGACGAGCCTCGGCGGCATGGCCGCGATGCACGCCCAGGGCGGCCTGCTCCCCGACTTCGAGCACGTGATGGCGCCTTACGCGTACGCGCACGGGCGCGGGATGAGCGAGGCCACGTTCGCGGCGAAGGCCGCCGGCGCGCTCGAGGAGCGCATCCTCGCGCTCGGGCCCGAGCGGGTGGCCGCCTTCTTCGCCGAGCCGGTGCAGGGCGCGGGCGGCGTGATCGTCCCGCCCGCGGGCTACTTCGCGCGCGTGCAGGAGATCTGCCGCCGCTACGACGTGCTGCTCGTGGCCGACGAGGTGATCACGGGCTTCGGCCGCACCGGCCGCTTCTTCGGCTGCGAGAGCTATGGCTTCGAGCCCGACCTGATGACGGTCGCGAAGGCCCTCACCTCGGGATACCTCCCGCTCTCGGCGACGATCGTCGGCCGCCGCGTCGCCACGCGCCTCGCCGAGAGCGGCGGCCGCTTCGCCCACGGATTCACGTATTCGGGGCACGCCACGGCCGCGGCGGTGGCGCTCGAGACGATCCGCATCCTGCGCGACGAGGCGATCGTCGAGCGCGTGCGCGACGACGTGGGTCCCTACCTGATGGCGTGTCTGCGCGAGGCCTTCGACGGCCATCCGCTGGTGGCGGAGGTGCGCGGCGTGGGGCTCATCGCCGCGCTCGAGCTCGCGCCCGAGGCCGCTGCAGAGCGCGCCCTGCCCGCGGGCGCGCTCAGCGGCGCCTGCCTCGCGCGCGCGCTGCGCGAGGGCCTGGTGCTGCGCGCGGTCCGCGACGCGCTCTGCCTCTGCCCGCCCCTCGTGATCACGCGCGCCGAGATCGACGAGCTGGTGGCGCGGGCCCGGCGCGCGCTGGACGCGACCGCCCGAGAGCTCGGGCGCCTCTAGCCGCCGCCCTCGCTCCGGGGAAACCCCGAGACGCCCGCCGTCTCGATGGCCGCAGAAGCGCCGGGACGCTCGATTCCTGCGCATGTCTTGCCGATGCGTGAGGGGGCGGGCCCGGAACGGTCCGCCGAACGAGCGCGAGGTTCCCCGATGGGCAGCCGGGTCAGCACGTTCCCGGGCGCGAGCGAGCCGCGTCTCTGGTCGCGGCCGGACGTGCGCTTCCTCGACGAGGCGCAGAAGGGCGAGCGCTTCGTCGCCTGGGTGCGCCTCGCCGCGAACCTGGGCTTCGTCGCGCTCTTCACGCTGTATCGCGCGATCGGCGACTTCGCCGACGCGTTCCCGACGCGCGCCCTCGCGGCAGCGCTGGTCGGCACCGCGCTCTCGACCGCGATCCTCGCCGCCACCCATCGCCCGCGCTCGGCGCGCTGGCTTCCCTTCCTCTCGAGCCTCTTCGACTTGACGTCGATCAGCGCCTCCTTCCTCTGGCTCGCCCAGGTGGACCCGCTGCGCGCCTCGAACCTCGCGCTGGTGTACCTGCTCGTGATCGCCGGCACCTGCCTGCGCTACGACGCGCGGCTCACGCTGATGACGGGCGCGGCGGCGATCCTGCAGTACGCGATCGTGATCTGGGCGGCGCTGCATCCCGAGGCGCTCGGGATCCACACCCACGACGGCTCGCGGGAGGCCTGGACGCAGGGGCTGCTGCTGCGGCCCTTCCTGCTCGGGCTCGGCACGCTGCTCGTCGCGAAGGTGGTCGTGCGCACCCAGCGCCTGCGCCAGCAGGCGAACCACGACCGGCTCACCGGCCTCCTGAACCGCGGCTACTTCGACGAGCGCTTCGCCGCCGAGGTCGCGCGCGCCGAGCGCGCCGGCGAGCGCTTCACGCTGGTGATGCTCGACGTCGACCACTTCAAGCGCTTCAACGACGAGCACGGGCACGCCGCGGGCGATCGCGCCCTGCGCGCGGTGGCCGGCGTGCTCGCGCGCTCGTTCCGCGCCTCGGACCTGCTCGCGCGCTACGGCGGCGAAGAGTTCGTGGCCGTGCTCTTCCGCACCCGGGTCGAGAGCGTGCAGGGTCGCCTCGACGCGACGCGCGAGCGCATCGCACGCACCCCCGTCGCGCTGGCCCGGGAGGGCGCGCCGAGCCACGTGACCGCGAGCTTCGGGGTCGCGGTCTACCCCGAGGACGGGCTCACGGCGCAGGCCCTGCTCGAGACCGCCGACCGCCGCCTCTACGCCGCGAAGCTCGCGGGCCGCGACCGCGTGATCGCGGCGGACCCGCCGCAGCCGCGTGTCGAGGCGCCCGCAGCGCACGTCGAGCCGTCCGCGGCCTGACGGCGCGATCGGGCCGCTCGGAGCCCGTCGAGAGGCCGCTCGCCCCAGATTCTCCGTTCGCTGCGGCAATCGGTCCCGCTCCCGGCGCGTATACTGCGAGGCGAGCGCGCTTTCCGGCGCGCGTGGAGGGCCCGATGAAGAGCAGCCCGCGTCGCGTCGTCCTCGGCTGCCTCGGTCTTGCAGCCCTGCTCGGGTTCTTCCTGACGGGGCCCGTTCTCTATCGGACCTTCATCGGTCTCGCGCCCAGCGCCTTCCCGCTGGGCCAGCCCTTGAACGATCTCGTGAAACGCTTCTTCCCGAACCTCAACGTGAGCCTCGCGGGGGTCGCCTGGGTGCTGCTGCCGCTGCTCGCGATCGCGCTCGCGAGCTTCGTGCTGGTGATGCGCGCGGCGCGACGGCCGCCGGCGCTCGCCGACCCGGGCAGGCGCGGAGTCGTCGCGGGCCTCGGCACCGCGGTCGGGGCGCTCGCGCTCGGCGGCTTCGCCACCTGGCTGCGCGCCTTCAAGGGCGTCGGCAACGAGGGCCGCGGCTGGACGCCGCAGGGCACGGAGATCTTCAACGACGCGGGCGTGGTGAAGACCGCGCCTGATCCGCGCGCCGAATGGCAGGGCAGCCGCATCGCGGCGTACCGCACGCTCGGGCGCACGGGCTGGCGCGTGTCGGACATCGTGCTCGGCACGGGGGCGATCCGCGGCGAGGACGGCGAGGCCGTGGGGCGCCTCGCCCTCGAGCGCGGCGTCAACTACTTCGACACCGCGCCGGACTACTCGGGCGCGGGAAGCGAGCAGGCGATGGGCCGCGCGCTCGCGTCGATGCCCCGCGACCAGATCTTCGTCGCGACCAAATTCTGCGAGCCGAACGGGCACCTCCCGGCGAACGCGCCGGTCGCCGACTACAAGCGCGTGATCGAGGAGAGCCTCGCGCGCCTCGGCACCGACTACGTGGACCTCGTCCACATCCACTCCTGCGACGAGATCGACCGACTGATGTCGGAGAACGCGCACGAGGCCTTCGACCGGCTGAAGCAGGAGGGCAAGGCGCGCTTCCTCGGCTTCTCGTCCCACACGCCGAACCTGGTGCAGGTCGCGAACCAGGCGATCGACTCCGGCCGCTTCGACGTCATGATGCTCGCCTACCACCACGGCATCTGGCCCGAGATCCCGGACATCATCCACCGGGCGCGCACGCAGCAGGACATGGGCGTGGTGGCGATGAAGACGCTGAAGGGCGCGCGACACCGCAGCATGCCGAGCTACACGTCGGGCGCCGACGCCTACTCGCAGGCGGCCTTCAAGTGGGTGCTCTCGAACCCCGAGGTCTCGTGCCTCGTGGTCTCCTTCACCAAGCCCCAGCACGTGGACGAGTACCTCTACGCCTCGGGCAAGTCGCTGTCGCAGGGCGACGTCGCACTGCTCGAGGAGTACGACCGGCAGATCGTGGGCACCTACTGCGCGCCGCATTGCGGGAAGTGCCTGGGCGCCTGCCCGGAGCAGCTGCCGATCCACGACGTGCTCCGCTACCGCATGTACTTCGAGGACTACGGCCGCGAGAAGGACGCGATCCAGCTCTACTCGTCGATGACGGAGCGCCTCGGCAAGAACGCCGCGGTCTGCGCCGGCTGCAGCGCGCCCTGCCTCGGGAGCTGCCCGATCGGGATCGCGATCCCGCAGCGCATGGGCGGCGCCCACGAGCTGCTCACGCTCGGCTGACCGCCGGCGGCGGCGCGGCGCGCAGCGCGAGGTCGGCCTCGAAGGCGGCCTTCACGGCGGGCCGCTGCGCCACGCGGGCGTGCCAGTCCGTGAGCGCCGGCCAGCGGTCGAGCGCGACGCCCGCGGGCCCGCACCAGTTCAGGATCGTGAAGAGGTACGCGTCGGCGACGCCGAAGCGATCGCCGACCAGGAACCCGCCCTTCTCGAGCCGCTCGGCGACGTGCGCCAGCTTCGCGGGCGCGAGCGTGCGCACGTAGGCGCGGTGGGGCTCGGGCGTCCCCGGGTTGAAGATCGACCAGAACACGAGCTTGTGGAGCTCGGTCGAGAGGAACGAGAGCCACTCCTGCAGCCGCACCCGCTCGAAGCTGCCGGGCGGCGGCGCGAGCACCGCCTCCGGCCGCAGGTCCGCCACGTACTGCAGCACCGCCGAGCCCTCGGTGAGGACGCGTCCGTCGTCCAGCACGAGCGCCGGCACCTGGCCCTTCCGGTTCACCTCGGTGAAGCGCGAGCCGTCCGCGGCAGAGCGGCTCGCGAGCTCGACCGGGACGATCTCGGCCTCGAGGCCGGCCTCGCCGAGCGCGATCCGGGTCGCGAGCGAGCAGGAGAGCGGGGCGTGGTAGAGCTTCATGGCGTCCTCCGTGTCGTGCGGCATCGGGCCGCGACGCGTGCGAGCCTCGCAGGGTCGGGCCGGGCGGAGTAGCCGGGCGGCGGTGGAATCAGCTTCAACCGCGGGTGGACAATCGTGCGCGGCGGCGACCTCGAGATCTTCTGCGCGGTGTTCGAAACGGGCAGCTTCACGGCGGCGGCCCGCCGGCTCGGCCTCACCGCCGCCACGACCAGCAAGAGCGTCCTCGCCCTCGAGAAGCGCCTCGGCGTGCGGCTCTTCGAGCGCACGACCCGACAGGTGCGGCCGACGGAAGCCGGCGAGACCTTGCACGCGCGCGTGGCGCCGGCCCTCGCCGAAATCGAGGACGCCGAGGACGTGGTCGCTAGCGACCGCAGCGCCCTGCGCGGGCGCGTGCGCCTCGACGTCCCGGTGACGGCGGGCGTCCATCTCCTGGCGGGCCCCCTCGCGCGCTTCCGCCTCCGCTTCCCGGAGATCGATCTCCTGGTCACGAGCGCCGACGGCTACACCGACCTGGTCGCCGAGCGCGTCGACGTCGCGCTCCGCATGGACGTCCTCGCCCCCTCGGGCCTGATCGCGCGCCCCCTCGGCCGCGCCCGCATCTTCACCTGCGCCTCGCCGGAGTACCTCGCGCGCTGCGGCACGCCCCGGCGCATCGAGGATCTCGCCGCCCACGACTGCATCGCCTACGTGCGCCAGGACGACGGCCGACCCTTCCCGTGGCGCTTCGCGAGCGGGCGGAGCGTGCGCGAGTGGACGCCGCCGCTGCGCCTGTGCGTGAACGACGGCGGCGCGAACCGAGCGCTCGCGATCGCCGGCGCCGGGTTGATCCAGGACCTCGGCTTCTCGCTGCTGGACGACCTGTGTGCGGGGCGGCTCGTGCCGATCCTGCGGCGCACCGCCGCGCCCGGCCCGCCCCTCTCGCTGCTCCACGCGTCGGGGCGCCACCTCGCGGCGCGGGTGCGCGCGCTCCTCGACTTCCTGGCGCAGGAGCTCACGTCGAACCGCCTCGATCCGCCCCTCCCCGGCTGATCTTTCCCGCACGGACCAGGCCTGCGTCCGCGCGGCGCCTTGTCCGCCGCGCGCGTCCGGCGCAGCATGACGCCATCGAGAAGGAGATCCATGCAGCTCATCGCACTCGCCGGCGCCCTGCGCACCGCGTCCACGAACCGCAAGCTCCTCCATCTGGCCGCGCGCCATGCAGAGGCGAACGGCGCAAAGGTCGAGCACGTCGACCTGCGCGCGCTCGCCCTCCCGCTCTACGACGGCGACATCGAGGGCGCGAGCGGCGTTCCCCAGGAGGCGCAGGACTTCGCCGCGAAGCTCGCGGCGGCCGACGGGTTCGTGATCGCGTCGCCCGAGTACAACTTCTCGGTGCCCGCGGCGCTGAAGAACCTGATCGACTGGACGTCGCGCCTGAAGAAGCAGCCGTGGCGCGGAAAGCCGGGGCTCCTGATGTCGGCGTCGCTCTCGCTCGTCGGCGGCAACCGCGGCCTCTGGCACCTGCGCGTGCCGCTCGAAGTGCTCGGCGCCCACGTCTACCCCGACATGTTCTCGCTCGCGCAGTCGCACGAGGCCTTCGACGAGAAGGGCGAGCTCGTCGACGCGGGCCTCGCGAAGCGCCTCGGCGCGAACGTGGACGGCTTCCTGAAGGTCGCGCGCGCGCTCCACGCCTGACGCGGGGCGCGCGGACGCAGGCCTTCGGCGCGGCTAGAGTCGCGGCATGGAGGCGTCGCCCGCAATCCGCCTGCTGCGCGAGTTCGTGGCGATCCCGTCGGTGAACCCGATGGGACGCGACGACCTGCCCGCCGAGATCGTCGGCGAGGCGCGCTACGCGGAGGCCGCGCGCGCAGCGCTCGCGCGGCTCGGCCTCGACGCGGTCGTGATCGGCGCCGGCGAGCGCCGCAGCGTGGTGGCCGAGGCGCGCGTCCCCGGCGCGCGCGAGACCCTGATCGTGGCCTCGCACCTCGACACCGTGCCCGTGGACGGCATGGAGATCCCGCCCTTCGATCCCACGCTGAAGGACGGCCGCGTCTACGGCCGCGGCGCCTGCGACACCAAGGCGGGGATGGCGGCGCTGCTCGCCGCCCTCGAGCCCGTGCTCGCCGGCGGCACGCTGCGGCGCAACCTGATCGTGGTGGGCGAGGCCGACGAGGAGCGCGGCAGCGTCGGCGTATACGACGTGCTGAAGCACCTCGGCGTGCGCGCGCCCGATACGGCGTCGGGCTTCGTGATCGCGACGGAGCCGACCGAGCTGCGCGTCGTGACCCACCACAAGGGCATCGCGATCTCGCGGCTCGAAGCCCGTGGTCTCGCCTGCCACAGCAGCGAGCCTGCGGCAGGACGAAACGCGATCGTGTCGGCGGCGTGGGCGGCGATCGCGCTCCACGGCCTGAACGAGCGGCTCGCGTCGCGGCGCGACCCGCGGCTCGGCGCGGGCAGCGTGAACGTCGGCCTCGTCGGCGGCGGGCACTCCCCGAACATCGTTCCCGACGCAGCCTGGCTCGTCGCCGACCGGCGCCTGCTCCCGGGTGAGGACGCCGCGTTCGTGCGCGCCGAGATCGAGGCCGCCCTGCGCGAGGCCGGCCTCGAGGACGCGGTGTCCGTGGTCTCGGTCGAGGTGGGCAAGCCCGCCCTCGGCACCGACCCGACGCATCCGGGCGTGCGCCTCTGCCAGGCGGCGCTGCGCGATGCGGGCCACGAGCCCGCGCCCGCGAACGTGGCGTTCGCGACCGACGCCGGGCTCTTCGCCGAGGCGCAGGGCCTGCCGGGGGTCGTCCTCGGGCCGGGCTCGATTGCCCAGGCGCATACGGCCCGCGAATGGGTGGCCGTCGACCAGGTGGACGCCATGGTCGAGATCTTCCGCCGGATCCTCGAGCACAGGGGGTAGGATCGGGGCCCTCGAGGTGACAAGGAGCGGACGCAGATGCAGCAGCGGCGGGGAGCGGACGGCGGGGGCGGACGGGGAACGGGAAACGGGCTCGGGATCGAGACCGGAATCGGAAGCCAGCGCGGAGTCCGCAGCCCCGAGCGCGACGCAGCGGGCGGCGCCAGCCCCTCCACCTTCACGCGACGCGCGTTCGTGCGCGGCGCACTCGGCGCAGCGGGACTGTTCGCGATCGGGCGCGCGCCCTTCGCGAGCGCCCTCGGCGGCGCCTTCTCCGCCTACCCCTTCAGTCTCGGCGTAGCCTCGGGCGATCCGACCTACTTCGGCGTCACGATCTGGACGCGCCTCGCACCCGAGCCCCTGCACCCCGACGGCACGGGCGGAATGCCCGCGACGCCGGTCGACGTGGCATGGGAGGTCGCGCTCGACCCGCAGATGCAGCGCGTGGTGAAGCGCGGCGTCGTGAAGGCGCTGCCCGCGAGCGCCCATGCGGTGCGCGTGCCCGTGGTCGGGCTGCCGCCCGATCGCTGGTACTGGTATCGCTTCGTCGCGGGCGGCGAGGCGAGCCGGATCGGCCGCACGCGCACCTTCCCCCTGCCGAACGCCCCGACCGCGCGCATGCGCTTCGCGTTCGCGTCGTGCCAGGACTACCAGAACGGCTTCTACACCGCCTACCGCGCGATGTCCGAGGAAGACCTCGACTTCGTGGCGCACCTCGGCGATTACATCTACGAGGGCGGCCGTCGAACGACCGGCGTGCGCCAGCACGACGGGCCCGAGGTCGACTCCCTCGCGAGCTACCGCAACCGTCACGCGCTCTACAAGCTCGACCCCGACCTCCAGGCCGCCCATGCGGCGTTCCCGTTCGTGGTCGTCTACGACGACCACGAGGTCGAGAACGACTACGCGGGCGAGTTCGACCAGAACGGCTCGCCGCCGAGCGTCTTCCTGGTGCGACGCGCGAACGCGTACCAGGCCTACGCCGAGCACCTGCCGTTCGCCCCGTCGGTGCGGGTGTCGGGGCCGAACCTGTCGCTCTACCGGCGCTTCCGCTTCGGCGACCTGGCCTCGCTCTCGCTGCTCGACACCCGGCAGTACCGCACCGGACCGATCTGCGGCAGCGGGGTCGGCGCCTGCGCGGACCGCCTCGCCGACGCGCGGACGATGATGGGGAACGCCCAGGAGGCGTGGCTCCTCGACGGCCTCGCACGCTCGAACGCGCGCTGGAACGTGATCGGGCAGCAGACGGTGATGGCCCAGATCAACTTCCTTGCGATTGCGCCGCCCAGCGAGATCTACAACCTCGATCAGTGGGACGGCTACTACGCGGGCCGCGAGCGGCTGCTGAACTTCCTGTCCGACGCCCGGATCTCGAACCCGGTCGTGCTCACGGGCGACATCCACTCGAGCTGGATTTGGGACCTGCCGGCGAGCTATGCGAACCCGCTCGCGCCGATCGTGGCCACCGAGTTCGTCGGCACCTCGATCACCTCGAACTTCCCTCCGGAGCTCGCAGCCCTGGCGCCGATCGCGGGCCAGGCGAACCGGGGATTCCGCTACTTCGATGGGACCCGGCACGGCTACGTCCGCTGCGAGGTCGATCCCCTGGGGTGGCGCTCGGACTATCGGGTCGTGAGCACGATCGTGAGCCCGACCGCAACGGTGTCCACGGCGGCCTCGTTCCGGGTGGAGGACGGCCTACCGGGCGCGGTTCCGGCCTGATAACCGCGCTTCTTGCTTGACAGTTGCCGGTTTACCGGTTGTGATGCGCTCATCTCGGGTTTCTCGAGCAAGGAGCGACACGCCGTGAAGATCACCCGCTGGATCGGACTCTCAGTGCTGGCTGCATTTGCGGCCGGCTGTGGACACGCCCCGCACCCCGGCATCTGCGCCGCAGCAGGCGCGCTGCTCGGCGGTGGCGCCGGCGCGGGTATCGCCGCCGCTCGGGACGGCAACAACGGTGACGAGATCGCCGGCGGCGCCGGCATCGGCGCCGCGTCGGGCCTCGTGGCAGGTGCGCTCCTCTGCTACGCGATCGGCTACGAGCCGAAGAGGGAAGAGGTCGCGCCGCCGCCGGCTCCCGCTCCGGCTCCGGCACCCGCGCCCGTCAAGGAGAAGATCGTGCTCCGCGGCGTGAACTTCGACTTCGACAAGTCGAACATCCGCTCCGACGCACAGGTCATCCTCGACGAGGCCGCGAGCATCCTCGGCCGCAACCCGGACGTCGCCGTGAGCGTCGAAGGCCACACCGACTCCGTCGGCAGCGACGCCTACAACCAGAAGCTCTCGCAGCGCAGGGCCGAATCGGTGAAGAGCTACCTGGTGGGCAAGGGCGTGTCCGCGAGCCGGCTCTCGACGCAGGGCTTCGGCGAGGCCAACCCCGTCGCTTCGAACAGCACGAAGGACGGGCGGGCCCTGAACCGGCGCGTGGAGCTCAAGGTCGCGAACTGATCCGTCGCGGGCGGGCGGCTGCCTTCCGGCGGCCTCCCGCCCGCGGCTTCGGTTCGAGCGCAGCGACCTCCGCGAAGTAGCGTGCGAAGGCGGCGATGCCGCCCGACGCCTGCTCCCAATCGAAGTTCTCGTTCGGCGCGTGGTAGCCGTGCTCGGGCAGCGACAGCCCGAGGAAGAGCACGGGCGCCCGGAGCACCCGCTCCATCGTGATGACCGCGCCGATCGAGCCGCCCTCCCGCACGAAGACCGGCGGCCGCCCGAACGCGAACGCGATCGCAGTGCGGATCGCGTCCGCCAGCGGCCCGGTGGTCCGCCCCTGGTAGGGCTCGAGGCATTGCTCGGCGTGGACGCGCACGTCGGGGTTGCGGGCCTTCACGAAGCGCTTCACCGCGGCGAGCACCTTGGCGCCGCGCTGCTTCGGGACCAGCCGGCACGAGATCTTCACCTCGGCGCGCGGAGGCACGACGGTCTTCACCCCCGGCCCGGTGTAGCCGCCGACCAGGCCGTGGACCTCGAAGGTCGGCTGCGCCCAGATCCGCTTCATCACCTCGAGCGGGTCGTTCGTGCGCAGGGACCGGAGCGCGTGGTCCTTCTTGAAGCCCGCCACCGTGAAGCCCGAGCGCCGGAAGTCCGCAAGCTCGGCGCGGGTCGGCGGCACGACGTCCTCGTAGAAGCCGGGAATCCGGACCCGGCCCGTGCGGGCGTCGAAGCATTCCGCGACGAGCTGCATCAGCTCGGCCACGGGGTTCCGCGCCGCGCCCCCGACCACGCCCGAGTGCTGGTCGGTGGCGCCGGTCTCGAGGGAGAGCGTGAAGCCCTGGAGGCCCCGCAATCCGGCCGGCGCCGCGGGCCGGCCCCGCGCCACCCAGATCGTGTCGGAGACCACGACCGAGTCGGTCGCGAAGGATTCGGGCGCCGCGCGCAGGGCGCGCTCGAAGTTCGGCGACCCGATCTCCTCCTCCAGCTCCCAGAGCACCCGCAGGTTCGCGCGCACGCCGGCCGCCCTTGCCGCGCGGATGCCGAAGAGCGCGGCCAGGGCGGGCCCCTTGTCGTCGGTCGTGCCGCGCCCGAAGTAGCGGTCGCCGCGCACGGTGAAGGTGAAGGGGTCGCTCTCCCAGGGCTCCGTCTCGCGCGAGGCGGGCTGCACGTCGAGATGGTTGTAGACGGTGACCGTCGGCAGCGCGGGATCGTCGCCGAAGACGCCGTCGACCAGGGGATGGCCGCCCGTCTCCACCACGCGCGCCGTTCCGCCGAAGCGGCGGATGGTCTCGGCCGCGAGCGCGACACCGTCGCGGATCGCGCCGCGGCGCGCGGGATCGACGGAGACGGTCGGGATCTCGACGAAGCTCCGGAGCAGCGCTTCGTACTCGGCGCGATGCTCCGAGGCGAAGGCGGCGAGCGCCGAGCGCGATAGCGTAGAGTCGTCCAAGCGGGTGTCTCCTCGGGACCGAACCTAGCGCGGAGGATGCGCGTGAAGCTTCGAACCCTGCTCTTCATCGCGGCGGCCGTGGTCGTGGCGCTCGTCGCCGGGCTCGCGATCTTCGTCGCGACCTTCGACGCCGAGCGCTTCCGCCCCGAGATCGTCGCTGCCGCGAGGCGCGCGACGGGCCGCGAGCTGACGCTCGGCGGCCGCCTAGGCCTGGGCCTCTTCCCGCCGCGGGTCGAAGTGGAGGACGTCGCGTTCGCGAACGCGCCCTGGGGCACGAGGCCGCAGATGGCGACGATCGAGCGCTTCGCCCTCGAGCTCGTGCTCCGCCCCCTCGTCCTCGAGCGCCGCCTCGAGGTGCGCTCGGTCGAGCTCTCGGGCGTCGACCTGCTGCTCGAGACCGACGCCGAGGGACGAGGAAACTGGGTGCTCGCGCCGGAGTCGCCCGCGCCCGCCGAGACGACACCCGCGCCCCAGCCCGAAGCCGCGACCGCGCCCGTCCTGCCCGAGGTCGGCGCCATCGCGCTCGAGGCGATCGCCCTCACCTGGCGCAACGGCAAGACGGGCGCCGTGACCCAGGCCGCGATCGAGCGCTTCTCGCTCGAGCGCGGCGGCGCGGGGGCGAAGCTCGACCTCGCCGGGCGCTTTCGCGACACCGAGCTCACGCTCTCTGGCGAGACCGGGCGGATCAATGACCTCCTCGGATCCGGCGGGCGCTGGCCGATCGATCTCGTCGCCAAGGCGGCCGGGGCGCAGCTCGCGCTGAAGGGCGCGATCGACCGCCCGCGCGAGCTCCAGGGCGTCGACCTCCGGATCGATGCGAGCGGCGCGAGCCTCGCCGATTTCTCCCGCCTCGCCGGCGTCTCGCTTCCCGGTACGAAGGATTGGAGCGTCGGCGGCCGCGTGACGCACGGCAGCGACGCGGTCTGGAGCCTGCTCGACTTCGCCACGAAGGTCGGCCCGTCGAACCTCTCCGGGGCGGCCAAGCTGACGCTCGGCGGCGCGCGGCCGAAGCTCGATGCGAAGCTCGCGTCGAGCCTGCTCGCGACGCAGGATCTCGTCGGCGGCACGTGGGGCGACCCGGGCCGGCCGGCGGCGCCGGCCGCGCCTTCGACGCCGGCCGCACCCGCGGCGCCGCCCGCGGTCTCGGCCCGCGGCGATCGAATCTTCTCGGACGCGCCGCTGCCCTACGACGCGCTCGCACGCGTCGACGCGGACGTGTCGCTCGAGATCGCACGGCTCCAGGTGGCGTCGGCGACACTCGGAGATGTCGCCACCACGCTCGCGCTCGCGGACGGCGCGCTCGACCTCGCGCTCACCAAAGCGACTCTCGCCGGCGGCGGCCTCACCGCCGACGTCGACCTGCTCACCTCGAAGCGCAGCTCGAGCGCGAAGCTCCAGGCCTCGGGCGTGAACCTCGGCAGGCTCACGAGCGAGATGGGGATCTCGCACATCGTGACCGATGGAGTGATGCGCGCCGCCGCCGACGTGCAGGGGGCTGGCGATTCGCTGCACGGGGTGATGTCGAGCCTCACGGGGCGCATCGACGTGGACATGGGGCCGGCGGTGCTCGCGGCGAGCGCCCATGAGCTCGCGCGCACGGAGCTCGTGCGGGCGCTCCTGCGCGGCCTCGTCGGCGGCGAGCAGACGCGGATCGAGTGCATCGTCGGACGCTTCGACGTGTCGAAGGGCGTCGCGCGCACGCGCGTCCTGCTCGCGAAGACGAGCCAGGTGGACGCCCTCGGCGACGGCGCGATCGACTTCGGCCGCGAGTCGATCGAGGTCTACGTGATCCCGCGGCGCAGCGTCGTGAGCAAGGGCGTGAACGTCGACATCTCCGTGCCGCTCCAGGTCTCGGGGCGCCTCTCCTCGCCGAAGGTGTCGCCGAGCCCGATCGGCACGCTCCAGGGGACGGTCGGCTCGGTGGTGCCGTCGCTGATCAAGGACAAGGAGAGCCCGCTCGCGCTCCTGCTCGGCGACGCGGGCGCGACGCCGTCCCTCGACTGCGCACAGGCGCGGGCGATCGCCGCCGGCCAGGCGCCGCCCTGGCAAGGCTCGTCGCTGCGCGACTCGCTGTCGCCGCTCGAGAAGCCGTTCGAGGAGCTGAAGGAGGGGCTGAAGAAGCTCTTCCGCTGAGCCGCAGCCGGCCGATCAGCGGAACAGCTTCTCGCGGTAGTAGGCGAGCTCGGCCAGGCTCCCGCGCAGGTCGTCGAGGGCGGTATGCGTCTTCTCGCCCTTCTCGAACTTCGGGACCTGCGGGTACCAGGCGGACGCGAGCAGCTTCAGGCTCGAGACGTCGAGCTGCCGGTAGTGCAGCCAGCCCTCGAACATCGGCATGTAGCGCGCGAGGAAGCGGCGATCGGTGTGGATCGAGTTGCCCGCGAGCACGCCCTCGCGGAAGCCGCAGTGGCGCGAGACCAGCGCGAGCGCGTCGCGCTCGGCGTCGGCCAGGGACGTGGTCGAGCTGCGGATGCGGTCGAGGAGACCCGACCGCGTGTGCATGTCGCGCACGAACGGATCCATGCGCGCGAGCACCTCGTCGGGCTGCCAGACCACGCGCTCGAGCTCCGTCACGGGCACGAGGTCGGGCTTCGTGATCACGATGCCGATCTCGACGATGGCGCAGCGCTCGAGCTCGAGACCGGTCATCTCGAGGTCGAGCCAGACGAAGGTGGAGTCGGCCGACACGGGCGCAGAGTAGCGGGCCGCGGTGTAGGATCGAGCGACCGGAGGTGCTCGATGATCCGCCTGCTGACCGACGCCCCCTCGCCTGCACGTCCCCGGGGCGCCGCCGGACCGGCGACGCGCCTCCCGCTGCTCGCGGCCCTCGCGCTCGCGGGCGCCGTCGCGCTGTCGTGTCGTGAGTCCGCGCCGCCGCCGCCCCCGCCGGTCACGGGCTCGGGGCTCTACCTTCGCCACTGCGCCGCGTGCCACGGCACGAGCGGAAAGGGCGACGGCCCCCTCGCCTCGACGCTCAAGATCCCGCCGAGCGACCTGACGACCCTCGCGAAGCGGCAGGGCGGGAAGTACGACGAGGCCGCGGTGATGGCGGTGATCGACGGACGCCGCGACGTCGCCGCGCACGGCCCGCGCGACATGCCGGTCTGGGGCGCGATCTTCGCCGAGCGCGTGGAGGCGAGCGGTCAGGGCTGGCCCGAGTACACGGCGCTGCTTCACGGCCGCGCGCTCGTCGACTACGTGGGCTCGCTCCAGGAGCGCTGAGCGCACCGCTACTCGGGACGCTCGTCCGGCTCGGCGACCCCGGGCCTCGCGCCACCCTCGGTGTCGAGGTCCTCGTCCTCGGGCGGCTCCGTGCCCGGCGCCTGGAGAGAGCCGCCGCGCGCCTCCGCCAGGTGGAACACGGCGAAGCCCGGCGCCACGAACTGGTCGAGGGCCTTTCCGATCACCCGGCCGGCGACCGGCGAGCGGATCTCCTCGCGCACGTCCGCGATCGGGTCGAAGACCGTCGCGAGCACGTCGCCCTCCTGCACCTCCGATCCGAGCAGGACGTTCGCGCGCAGGATGCCGACCGAGTCGGCGCGCACCCAGCGCGACGCGTCGTAGATCGGTGGCAGCGCGATCGGCCCTGGGCCGTCGCTCTCGACCATGTCGAGGCCGCGCAGGAGGCCGCGCACGCCGGCGATGCCGCGCTCGACCTCCTCGTCGTGGAGGCGCATCGGCTCGCCGGCCTCGTACAGGATCGCGGGAATGCCCACGTCGAGGGCAGCGTGCCGCAGCGTCCCCCGCCCGCCGGAATTGTTCAGGATCACGGGCGCGCCGAAGGCGATCGCGAGCGCGAGCACCCGGGGCTGCGTCAGGTCGCCGCGCACCTGCGGCAGGTTCGTGCGATGGAACGAGCCCGAGTGGAAGTCGACGAGGGCGTCGCAGTGGCGGACCACGCGCTCGAAGAAGTTGTGGGCGAAGCGCGAGGCGGCGCTCCCGCGCGCGTTGCCGGGAAAGAAGCGGTTCAGGTCGCGGCGGTCGGGCATGTAGCGCGAGCCGCGGCGGAAGCCCGGCAGGTTCACGATCGGGATCCCGACCAGCGTGCCCCGGAGCGTCTCCGGCTGGGTCAGGGAGCTCACCCGGCCCACGATCTCGATGCCGTTGATCTCGTCGCCGTGGACGGCCGCGGTCAGGCAGAGGGTCGGGCCCGGCGCGACCCCCCGGACCACCGTCACGGGCAGGGCCGAGTCGGCCGCAGCGCCCGCGTTCCCGAGCGAGAGCTCGAGGGCTCGGCGCTCGCCCGGCTGGATTTCGGCGCCGAGGAACGACCAGGGACCCCAGATCGGGCCGGCGGGCAGGGCGTCGTCGGGCGCGGCCGGTGCGGTCTCGGACGGCGCGGCGGCCGCGCCGTCCGAGACCGGGGTGATGGCTCGGCTCGAGGCCGGGCCCGAGGCGTCCTGCGCGGGGCCCGGCGGCTCGCCGAGCGCGGGAGCGGCGGCGCTGGCCAGGGCGACGAGCAGCCCGAGGCCGAGCACACCTCGCCCGCTGGGCCTCGTACCTCGCATCCCACCCCCCTGCCGCCCGACACGGCGCTCGGACCGTAGTATGGTCGGCCCCGCCTCGGGAGACGGAGCCGCGAAATCTCGCATGGCCCCGTTGACGCTGGGCGAAACCGTGCCGACATGAGACCCAGAGCGGAGCGCTTCGGCGCCCCGCCACCAAGAACACAACCCGGACCCGGGAGCCAGGTGGATGGCCATGGCGTCGATCAGCCTCGTCCGCCTGGGAGATAGGAGAACCGCATGAAGTTCCGACCGCTCGGAGATCGCATCCTCGTCCAGCGCCTCGCCGGCGAGGACAAGACAAAGGGGGGAATCATCATCCCCGACACCGCGAAGGAGAAGCCCCAGGAGGCGAAGGTGATCGCGGTGGGCAAGGGCAAGGTGACCGACGACGGCAAGCTCCAGCCCGTCGAAGTCCGGCCCGGCGACAAGGTGCTCTTCGGCAAGTACTCCGGGAGCGAGATCCAGCTCGACGGAGAGGACTACGTGATCATCCGCCAGGACGACGTCCTCGGCGTGCTCGAGTAACGAAGGAGAACGAACCGATGGCCAAGGAAATCCGATTCGATGCGAATGCGCGCGCCAAGCTTCTGGCTGGCGTCGATGCGCTCGCGAATGCAGTCAAGGTGACGCTCGGCCCGAAGGGCCGGAACGTCGTGATCGAGAAGAGCTTCGGCTCGCCGACGGTGACCAAGGACGGCGTCACGGTCGCGAAGTCGATCGAGCTCGAGGACAAGTTCGAGAACATGGGCGCCCAGATGGTGAAGGAGGTCGCCTCGAAGACCTCCGACGTAGCGGGCGACGGCACCACCACCGCCACCGTGCTCGCCCAGGCGATCTTCCGCGAGGGCTCGAAGCTCGTCGCGGCGGGTGCGAACCCGATGGAGCTCAAGCGCGGCATCGACAAGGCGGTCTCCGCCATCATCGAGACCCTGCAGAAGCTCTCGAAGTCGACGCGTAACTCGGAAGAGATCGCGCAGGTTGGCACCATCTCTGCGAACAGCGACGAGACGATCGGCAAGATCCTCGCCGAGGCGATGGAGAAGGTCGGCAAGGAAGGCGTGATCACGGTCGAGGAGGCGAAGTCGATGGAGACGGTCCTCGACGTCGTCGAGGGCATGCAGTTCGACCGCGGCTACCTCTCGCCCTACTTCGTCACGAATCCCGAGCGCATGGAAGCGGTGCTCGAGGACGTGGTGATCCTGCTGTGCGAGAAGAAGATCTCGAACATGAAGGACCTCCTGCCGATCCTCGAGCAGGTCGCGCGCCAGGGCAAGCCGCTCCTGATCGTGGCCGAGGACATCGAGGGCGAGGCGCTCGCCACGCTCGTGGTGAACAAGATCCGCGGCACGCTCTCGGCAGCGTGCGTGAAGGCCCCCGGCTTCGGCGACCGCCGCAAGGCGATGCTGCAGGACATGGCGGTCCTGACGGGCGGCCAGGTGATCGCCGAGGAGCTCGGCCTGAAGCTCGAGAACGTCACGCTGAAGGACCTCGGCAAGGCGAAGCGCATCGTGATCGACAAGGACAACACGACGATCATCGACGGCGCGGGCGCGAAGAAGGCGATCGAGGGCCGCGTCGGCGAGATCCGCAAGCAGATCGAGGACACGACCTCGGACTACGATCGCGAGAAGCTCCAGGAGCGCCTCGCGAAGCTCGTGGGCGGCGTGGCGGTGATCAAGGTCGGCGCCGCGACCGAGACCGAGATGAAGGAGAAGAAGGCGCGCGTCGAGGACGCGCTCCACGCGACGCGCGCGGCCGTCGAAGAGGGCGTCGTGCCCGGCGGCGGCGTGGCGCTGCTGCGCGCCCAGGGCGCGCTCACGGGCCTCGCGGAAGGCCTGACGGTCGACCAGAAGTCCGGCGTCAACCTGATCAAGCGCGCGATCGAAGAGCCGCTGCGCATGATCGCCCAGAACGCCGGGGTCGAGGGCTCGATCGTGGTGGACAAGGTGAAGAACGGAACCGGCGCCTTCGGCTTCAATGCGGCGACGGAGAAGTACGAGGACCTGCTGAAGGCCGGCGTGATCGACCCGACGAAGGTCGTGCGCACGGCGCTGCAGAACGCGGCGAGCGTGGCCTCGCTGCTCCTCACCACCGAGGCTGCCGTGGCCGAGAAGCCCGAGAAGAAGGGCGGCGGGGGCGGCGGCATGCCGGGCGGCATGCCCGACATGGACATGTAGTCCGAGCCGGATCGCAGTCGAAAGGGCCCCGTCACCGCAAGGTGGCGGGGCCTTCTGCTTTTGGCCGCCTCACGCGCCCCCGGCGTGCGCGAGAGCGCGCGGGTCCGCAGCACGCGCCCGCGCCCGCTCGCGGGCGAGCAGGTACGCGAGGGGCCCGAGCGAGCCCAGCACCAGCGTGACCGCCGCGAAGGGCCAGAACGCCGCGTCGCGCTCGCGCGCATCGTCGTACATCCAACCCAGCACCAGGCTGAGCGCGATCACGAGATCGAGGCTCACCTGGATGCCGGCGAGGCTCGAGAGCGCGTACGAGACGAAGCCCGCGATTCCGTGGGCGTAGATCGCCTCGGCGGTGAACGCGCCGAAGCCGACGAGCAGGACGACGAGCAGGATCTGGCGTGCCATGGGATCTCCTTCGTGTTGCGCGATGCGCGACGAGGGCGATCGCAAGGGCCGTGCCCGCGCGTCGAACGCGCGGACGCCGCCCGACGCGCCGGATGTTGCAGCGCTGCAACACGGCGTCGCGCGCCTGCACCGTCCGCGCGCACCACGCCGAGGCATGGCGCTGCGCCGTCGCGCAGGACCCCGGCACGCCTCTTGCGGGCTGCTACGGTGGCCGAGCCGGGAGCAGCCATGGACGACCGCGACACCGCAGCGCGCCGCTACGACCTCTGGGGCCTCGCCCTCGGCGCACTGGCGGGCGCGATCGACGCGAGCGCGCTCCTGCTCTTCGACGCCGACCTCACCCTCGCGGGCCGCGACGTGACCGTCCCGCTGATCGGCCTCTTCCTCGGAACCTTCGCCGCGCTCGGCTTCGCCGTCGGGCGCCTCGCCATGGCGCGCGAGCGCGCACGTCGCGACGCCGACCTGATCGCCCGCCAGCTCCGGGAGCTCGAGGATTCCCAGCGCGCGCTGCTGCAGCACGAGAAGCTCGCGGCCGTCGGCCGCCTCGCCGCCGGCATCGCCCACGAGGTGCGCAACCCGCTCGGCGTGATCCGCAGCGCGGCGAGCGTGGTGCAGGAGGGCTTCGGAAAGCACGACGACTCCTGGCGCGCCTGCGAGTTCATCCGCGAGGAGACGGCGCGCCTCGACGGGCTGGTCACGGCGCTGCTCGACTTCGCGAAGCCGCGGCCGCTGCGCGTGCAGCGCGTCGGCCTCGCAACGGTCGCGGAGCGCGCGCTGCCGGTGGCGGACGAGGTCGCCGCGCGCGCCGGCGTCACGCTCGAGCGTCAGACGGTGGGGGTGTTGCCCGCCCTGGAGGCCGATGCCGATCTCCTCGCCCAGGCGCTGATCGACCTGGTCTCGAACGCAGTCGAGGCGAGCGCGGTGGGCGGCCGCGTGGTGCTGCGGCTGATCGGCGACGCCCAGGAGGCGCTCGTCGAGGTCGCCGACTCGGGTCCCGGCGTCGCCGCCGAGAACGTCGAGCGCGTGTTCGAGCCGTTCTTCACCACGAAGGCCCAGGGAACGGGCCTCGGCCTCGCGATGGCGTGTCGGATCGCCGAGGCCCACGGCGGCAGCGTGTCCCTGGTCGAAGGCCGCGGCGCGGGCGGCGACGGCGCGGGCGCCTGCTTCCGCCTGCGCCTGCCGATCCGCGCCGCGCACGCTGCCGCGGTGTAGCGATGGCGAAGCCCCGCGTCGTCGTGCTCGACGACGAGCGCCGCATGGTCGACGTGATCGCCATGGTGCTCGGCCGCGACGGCTGCGACGTACGCGGCTTCGGCGACGCCGCGGCGGCCCTGGCCGCGATCGAGCGCGACGGCTGCGACGTTCTCGTCACCGATCTGCGCATGCCCGAACTCGACGGCGTCGAGGTGCTGCGCCGTGCGCGGGCGCTCTCTCCCGAGCTTCCCGTCATCTTGATCACCGCCCACGCCACGGTCGGAACCGCGGTCGCGGCGCTCCGCGAGGGCGCCTTCGACTACGTGCAGAAGCCGTTCGAGAACGACGAGCTGCGCGCCCTCGTGCGCCGCGCCCTCGACGTCACGCGCCTCGCGCGCGAGAACCGCTACCTGCGCGCGGAGCTCAAGAGCCGCTTCGCGCCCGAGAGCGTCGTCGCCGAGAGCGCGCGCATGCGCGAGGTGCTCGAGCTCGTCCGACGCGCAGCCGCGTCGCGCAGCACCGTGCTCGTCACGGGCGAGAGCGGCACCGGCAAGGAGCTGGTCGCGCGCGCCGTGCACTACGGCAGCGACCGCGTGGGAGGCCCCTTCGTCGCCGTGAACTGCAAGGCGCTGGCCGAAGGCGTGCTCGAGAGCGAGCTCTTCGGCCACGAGCGCGGCGCCTTCACCGGCGCCGAGCGGACCCGCGCCGGCCTCTTCGAGCGCGCCGACGGCGGGACGCTCTTCCTCGACGAGATCGGCGAGGTGCCCCCCGAGTTCCAGGCGAAGCTCCTGCGCGTGCTGCAGGAGCGCGCCGTGCGTCGGGTCGGCGGCAGCGACGAGCGCGCCGTCGACGTACGGATCGTCGCCGCCACGAACCGGGATCTGCGCTCCGAGGTCGCCGCGGGACGCTTCCGCGAGGACCTCTACTTCCGCCTGGCGGTGATCCCGATCCAGCTCCCGCCGCTGCGCGAGCGACGCGAGGACGTGCTGCCCCTCGCGCGACACTTCCTCGAGCGCTGGCGCGCCGAGCTCGACCGGCCCTCTCTCGACTGGACGCCCGAGGTCGAGGACGCCCTCGTTCGTCACCCCTGGCCCGGCAACGTGCGCGAGCTCGAGAACGCCGTCGAGCGCGGCGCCGTGCTGGCGCGCGGCGAGCGCATCACGCTCGACGACCTGCTGCTCGAGTCGCCGGACGCAACGCGGAACACCGAGCGAGGGGATGTCACGGCGCACGCGACGCGCGCGAGCGACGATGCCGCGGCGCCGCCCGCTGCGACCTTGCGCGACCACCTCGACCGCGCGACGCGCGAGCATCTCGAGCGCGTGCTCGCGCAGCATCGCGGCCGCCGCGGCGAGGCCGCCCGCGCGCTTGGCGTCGATCGCGCGACGCTCTATCGCCTGATGCACCGCCTCGGGCTCGAAGCGACCGGCGACTGACCGACGGCGCGCGCCTCGGCCTCGAGGCCGGTGGGGACTCACCGGCGGCCGCGGAGCGGCGGCGCGGGTTCAGCATCAGCCGTCCATCCTGCTGCCAAGTTGCGTCAGTAGAGCGCGTTTCCACTGTCCCCGGCGCCCTCGTCGCGCCCGAGGCCGTGTGCGGAATCGGCGCCCCGGCCTAGCCTCGGGCGATGCCCCGCCTCCCGGCCGATCCCCTCGCGCTGTTCCATCCCGCCGTCGCGGACTGGTTCCGGGCGAGCTTCCCGGCGCCGACGGCGGCGCAGTGCGCGGGCTGGCCGGCGATTGCGCGCGGCGATTCGACGCTGCTCCTCGCGCCGACGGGCAGCGGCAAGACGCTCGCGGCGTTCCTGGTCCAGCTCGAGCGGCTCTGCTTCGCGCCGGTGCCCGACGAGAAGAACCGCTGCCGCGTGCTCTACGTCTCGCCGCTGAAGGCCCTCGCCGTGGACGTCGAGCGCAACCTGCGCGCGCCCCTCGCGGGCATCGCCCGGGCGGCGGCGGATCGCGGCGAGACGATCCACCTGCCCGAGATCGCGATCCGCACCGGCGACACGCCGGCGGACGAGCGGGCGCGCTTCCAGCGCCGGCCCTCGGATCTCCTGATCACGACGCCCGAGTCGCTCTACCTGCTGCTCACGTCGAAGGCGCGCGAGGCGCTGCGCGCGGTCGAGACCGTGATCGTGGACGAGATCCACGCGCTCGTGCCGACCAAGCGCGGCGCGCATCTCGCGCTCTCGCTCGAGCGGCTCGAGGTGATCGCGGGGCGGCGGCTCCAACGCATCGGTCTCTCGGCGACGCAGCGACCGCTCGACGAGGTCGCGCGCTTCCTCGGCGGCGCCGAGCCCCACGCGGCGCCGGCCCGCCAGAGCGAGACCCTCGACGACCCCGCGGCCCTGGGCCACGAGTTCGCGGCCGACGAGGCGGCGGTCGCATACCGCTCGGTGACGATCATCGATGCGGGCCGGAGGAAGGCCCTCGAGCTCGAGGTCGAGGTGCCGGTCGAGGACATGGCGCGCCTCGACGAGTCTCCGGAGCTCGCTCGCGCGCGCGCGGCCGATGGGCCCGCCCAGCCGTCGATCTGGCATGCGATCCAGCCGCGGCTCCTCGAGCTGATCCGCGGGCACCGGACGACGCTCCTCTTCGTGAACAGCAGGCGTCTGGCCGAGCGCCTCGCGACGGCGCTGAACGAGCTCGCGGGCGAGACCGTCGCGCTCGCGCACCACGGCTCGATCGCCCGCGAGCAGCGCGCCACGATCGAGGATCGGCTGAAGCGCGGCGAGCTGCGCGCGCTCGTCGCCACCAGCACGCTCGAGCTCGGGATCGACATGGGCAGCATCGACCTGGTGGTGCAGATCGAGGCGCCGCCCTCCGTTGCGAGCGCGCTGCAGCGCATCGGGCGCGGCGGACATCAGGTGGACGCGCCGAGCCGCGGCGTCTTGTTCCCGAAGTTCCGCGCCGACCTCGTCGCCTGCGCGGCCCTGACCCGCGCCATGCGCGACGGCCTGGTCGAGTCTACGCGCTACCCGCGCAACCCCCTCGACGTGCTGGCGCAGCAGATCGTCGCGATGGTCGCGATGGAGCCCTGGGACGCCGACGCGCTCTACGCGCTCGTGCGGCGCGCGGCGCCCTTCGCGGCGCTCTCGCGCCGCGTCTTCGACGGCGTGCTCGACATGCTGTCGGGCCGCTACGAGTCCGACGACTTCGCGACCCTGAAGCCGCGCCTCACCTGGGACCGGGTCGCCGGGACCCTCGTCGCGCGGGAGAGCGCAAAGAAGATCGCGGTCACGAGCGGCGGCACGATCCCCGATCGTGGTCTCTACGGCGTGTATCTCGCCGGCGCCGATCGCGCCCACGCGCGGGTCGGCGAGCTCGACGAGGAGATGGTGTTCGAGAGCGCCGTGGGCGAGACCTTCCTGCTCGGCGCCTCGAGCTGGCGCATCGAGGAGATCACCCACGATCGCGTGCTGGTGTCGCCGGCGCCGGGCGAGCCCGGGAAGACGCCCTTCTGGAAGGGCGACTCGCTGAACCGGCCGCTCGAGCTCGGCCGCCGCATCGGCGCCCTGGTGCGCGAGCTCGGCGAGCTCCCGCGCCCGGCCGCGATCGCACGCCTCGAGCGCGATCACGACCTCGACCGCCGCGCCGCCGCGAACCTCGTGCAGTACCTCGACGACCAGCGCATGGCGACCGAGCTCGCCCCCGACGACCGGACCGTCGTGATCGAGCGCGTGCGCGACGAGCTCGGCGACTGGCGCGTCTGCGTGCTCTCGCCCTTCGGCGGGCAGATCCTCGCGCCCTGGTCGATGGCCGCCGTGGCGAAGGTGCGCGACGCGACGGGCCTCGACCCCCAGGCGCTCTACACCAACGACGGCTTCGTGCTGCGCTTCCCCGACAGCGACGTGCCGCCCGACGCCGCGCTGCTGGTGCCGACGCCGGAGGAGATCGAGGAGCTCGTGCTCGGCGCCATCGGCGGCACCGCCCTCTTCGCCGGCCGCTTCCGCGAGGTCGCGGGCCGCGCGCTGCTGCTCCCGAAGCGGAGCCCCGGCAAGCGCGCGCCGCTCTGGCGCACGCGCCAGCGCGCCCGCGACCTGCTCGGCGCCGCCTCGCGCTACCCGAGCTTCCCGATGCTGCTCGAGACCTACCGCGAATGCCTGCGCGACGTCTTCGACCTGCCGGCGCTGCACGAGGTGCTCGGCGGGATCGAGCGGCGCGAGATCCGCGTCGTGACCCTCGATTCGACGGTGCCCTCACCCTTCGCCTCGGCGCTGCTCTTCGGCTACGTCGGCGCCTACCTCTACGAGGGCGACGCGCCCCTGGCCGAGCGCCGCGCCCAGGCGCTCTCGATCGACCACGCGCAGCTTCGCGAGCTGCTCGGCGAGGCCGAGCTTCGTGAGCTCCTCGATGCCGACGCGATGGAGAAGATCGAGCGCGAGCTCCAGCACCTCGAGCCCGAGCTTCGCGCGGGCTCGGCCGACGCGCTCCACGACCTGCTGCTGCGTCTCGGCGAGCTCGACGCCGACGGCATCGCCGCGCGCACGACCGGCGCGAGCGTCGCGCGCGCGATCGGCGCGCTCGTGTCCGCGCGCCGCGCCGTCCCCGTGACGCTCGCCGGCCGCGAGCGCTTCGTCGCGATCGAGCACGCGAGCCGCTACCGCGACGCCCTCGGCTGCGCGCTTCCGCCGGGGCTTCCGCCCGCGCTGCTCGCGCCCGTCGCCGATCCGCTCGGCGACCTGCTGCTGCGGCATGCGCGCACCCACGGGCCGTTCACCGCCGGCGACATTGCCGCGCGCTTCGGGCTGCCGCTCACGCGCGGCGAGGTCGAGCTGCACCGCCTCGCGGCGGCGGGGCGCCTGATCGAGGGCGCCTTCCGGCCCCTCGGCGCCGGCCGCGAATGGTGTGACGCCGACGTGCTGCAGCGGATCCGGAGACGCTCGCTCGCGAAGCTCCGGCGCGAGGTCGAGCCCGTCGAGCCCCGCGTGCTCGCGCGGCTCGCGACGAGCTGGCAGGGCGTGCTGCGGAAGGGGCGCGGTCTCGACGCCGTGCTCGATGCCGTCGAGCACCTGCAGGGCGCGCCGCTCGTCGCGTCGGTCCTCGAGCGCGAGATCCTGCCCGCGCGGATCGAAGGCTACGCGCCCGGCGACCTCGACATGCTCGCCGCCGCGGGCGAGATCACCTGGTGCGGAATCGAGCCGCTGGGCGAGCGCGACGGACGCATCGCGCTCTACCTCGCCGACGCGCTGCCGATTCTACACCTGAAGGTGTCCGCTCCGGCCGACCTGCCCGAGCGCGAGGCGCGGCTTCTCGCGGCCCTCTCCGCCGGGGGCGCCGCGTTCTTCGCGACCCTGCACGAGGCCGTGGGCGGCGGTTTCCCGCGCGAGACGCAGGACGCGCTCTGGTCGCTGGTCTGGCGCGGGCTCGTGACGAACGACGGCTTCCAGGCGCTTCGCGCGTACCTCGGCCCGTCGGACGCGAAGACGCGGAAGCGGCTCCCCGCGCGCGCGAGCGCGCGCCATGCGACCGGCCTCGCACGCCGCGCCGCCTTCCGCTCGCGTCGCAGCGGGCCGCCCGCGAGCGAAGGACGCTGGGCGCTCGTGCACGCGCCGGGCGCGACGCTCGCGACCACCACCGAATGGGCGAGCGCGACCGCGCAGCAGCTCCTCCAACGACACGGCCTCGTGACGCGCGAGAGCGCCCTGGCCGAGGGCGTGCCCGGCGGCTTCGGCGCTGTCTACCCGGTGCTGAGGGCCATGGAGGACGCTGGCCGCATCCGCCGCGGCTTCTTCGTCGCCGGCGTGGCCGCGACGCAGTTCGCGCTTCCCGGCGCGCTCGAAGAGCTGCGGCGCCTGCGGACGCAACCCGCGGCGCCGGAGATCGTGACGCTCTCCGCGGTGGACCCCGCGAACCCCTACGGCGCCGTCCTGCCCTGGCCGGCGAGCACGAGCGTGCCCGTCGGAGCCGGCGCACCCGCGCCCTCTCCGCGCCGCCCGATGCGCAACGCAGGCGCGCAAGTCGTGCTCGTGAACGGCGCCCTCGCCGGCTGGCTGGGCCGCGGCGCGCGGCAGCTCCTGACCTGGCTGCCCGAGGACGAGCTCGACCGCGCCGTCGTCGCCGACGCGCTCGCGCGTACCCTGGCGAAGCTCCTGCGCGGGAGCGCCCTTCTCGCCGAGATCGACGGCGTCCCGGTCGCGCGGCATCCGCTCGCGCTGCCGCTCCTCGCGGCGGGCTTCGCGGCGACGCCGACGGGCTTCCATCTGCGTGGCGATGCGCTCGTCGGCGCGGGCGCGCCGCCTTCGGGCCGTCTCGACGCCTGAGGGCCGCCCACGGTGGAGGGCCGGCTGGTCGCCTCGACGCCGAGCGCGTGACTCGGCTCAGAGCCGCCGACGCATCTCGCGGTGCGGAATGCCGGCTTCCTCGAACTCGTCTCCGCAGACGAGGAAGCCGAGCCGCTCGTAGAACGGGACCGTCTGCACCTGCGCGTGCACCACCACCTCGGTGCAGCCCTTGAGCAGCGCCTCGGCCTCGATCGCCGCGAGCAGCGCCGCGCCGACGCCACGCCCGCGCTGGTCGGCGAGCACCGCCACGCGCTCCGCCCGCGCGCGCCCGCCTTCGACGAAGCGCAGGCGCGCCGTGCCGATCGCCTGCTCGCCCTCGAACGCGAGCCAGTGCACGCAGAGCGAATCGAGCCCGTCGATCTCGAGCGTCTCCGGGATCCCCTGCTCTTCGACGAAGACGCGCCGGCGGATCGCGAGGCAGCGATCGAGCTCGCCGTCCTTCGCGCGACGCACCGAAACCGTCGCGCCCGGGCGCGGGCGCCCACGACCCGGCGGTCGCAGCGTGCTGCGGTGCTCCATGCGACCACCTCCTGGCGCGGCCCCACGCCGGCCTGGGCGGACCGGACGGAGGGGCCTCGCTCGGAAGGGACCCATCCCAGGGACCTGTTTCGATTCCTAGCTGCGGGTCGCGGCGTGTCACGTCGAAGGAGAGCAGCCTGCCCCGCGATCTTCCCACCGCGGACGCGAAACGCAACCGCCGTGATCGGGGGCGGGAGCAGCCGCCCGAGCGCGGGCGCGCGTGGTGGAGCGGGTGTGCCCGGCGGCGCAGGCCGCGCCGCCGGGCGAGAGCGAGCTAGCCCTTCATCCCCGCGGCGACGGCCTTCGGGTGGAGGCTCGCGGTGGCGCTCGGGCGCGCCGCCACACGCTTCACCCACTCGTTCACCCAGGAGAGCTTCGGGTCGAGCGGCTGCCCGACCGTGCCGCCGAACTCGAGCGCCACGAAGAGCGCGATGTCGGCGAGCGTGAAGCGATCGCCGCAGATCCACTGCGCGCCCTTCCGCTGCTCATCGAGCCACGCGAGGCGCTTGCGCACGATGGCCTTCAGGTCGTCGGCGGCCTGCGGGATCACGTGCAGGCGGCTCTCGAACATCGGCTTGCCCTCGGCGAAGCGGAAGCCGTTGTAGAGATTCTCCGTGATCTGGAGCTCGATGCGGCGCATCCACATGCGCGTCTCCGCGCGCTCCTCCGGCGTCGAGCCGATCAGCGCCGGCTTCGGGTTCTTCTCCTCGAGGTACTCGCAGATCGCGATCGTCTCCGCGAGGATCGAGCCGTTGTCGAGCTCGATGCAGGGCATCTGGCCCGCGACGTTCTTGTCGGTGTAGGGCGGGCGCCGGTTCTCGCCGGCGATGATGTCGACTTCTTCCGTGGGCAGCGTGATGCCCTTCTCGAGCATGAACATGCGCACGAGGCGGGGGTTCGGGCCGAGGGAGTTGTAGAACTTCATGGGGTCGATCCTTCGTGGGATGGGGTGACGTGGGAGCGGGCACCGCGACGCTAGCGAGTTCCCGCGGCGGCCGCGCCGGGCCGACGACGTGCGGAGCCGCTCGCGGCGGCGCGCATCGGGGGCCGGCGAGCCGGGCCGGCCCGCGTCGGGTCAGATGTTCTTCGGGAAGTCCCGGTCGAGGACCGTCTTGCGGCCGTCGCGCTGGGCATTGCGGATCGCGCGATCGGCGAGCGTGCGCAGCGCGTCGGAGAGCACCTCCACGACGGAGTCGCTCGTGTTCATGCCCGAGCGCTCGCGCACGTACTGCTTGAGCTTCGAGACCACGACCAGGACTTCGCGCGTCGCGACCGGCTGGAGCGGTGTCGGACGCGGCGCGTCGGAGCCCGCCCCGGTGTCGGCCGCCCGCCGCACCGGCGGCGCGCTCGCCGCCCCGGCGCCCGGCGCAGGCGCCGGGCTCGGAGCCCGCGGCGCCGGGGTCCCCGCCACCTTCGCCGCCGCCTCGCGCTGCTCGCGCTCCCACTCCTCGCGCCGCGGCGCCTTCTTCTCCACCGCCCACGACTCGCGATGCCGCATCACCGGCACGTGCGCTTCCCAGCACGACACCGTGCAGAACACGAGACCGGTGCGCTTCTGATTGCAGGTGGTGACGTTGCAGACCCAGTACCCGGCGCCGAAGGGGATCTCGGTCTTGCACGAGCTGCAGCGACGCCAGGTGGTGGACGGTGCGGAGGGAGGAGACGTGGCGGACATGGGGCCTCTCGGGGCGGGGTTGGTGCGGGGAGGCTAGCGGGTTGGGGGTGGAGGGGGCGAGGAGGTGGCGCTGCTCGGTGGACGACGGCCTGGCCGCGGCGGGGCATGCACGAACGCTGCGGGCGGAAGACTGCGGCGTCCGCGCAGCCTATCTGGATGGCGCGCGCGAGTTGCTGCTCATCCTGGCAGTGCTCACCTGGCTGGTCGGCGGCAACGCCATCATCGCCTGGCACCGCGTTCGCCGCGGCGAACGATGGTCCACCAGTCTTCGACCGGTCGCCTTCCCGTTCAGGCATTTGACACCGGGCGAATGGGTGGCCCTCGCGCTCTGTGGCGTGCTCGCGCTCACGCTCGCCATGACTGCGACCCCGGGAGCCGGTCGCCCGAACTAGGGAGCGCCAGCTATCGGAACGCCGCTGAGGTTCTCGAGTTCGCCTCGAACGCTGCCCAACGAGGCGTTGCAGCTGACCGTCCGCCTCGCCGGTCGGCGTGCGGCGGGAGCGGCCGCGGTGCGGCCGCAACCGGAGGCAGAAACGGCGGCCTCACCGCGAAGTGTCGTGGTAGCTTGACGGGCGGCCGGCAGCTGAACGCCGATCCGTTGGGCGGCTTCATCTGACGTGCGTGCGGCGCGCGAGCGAAGAAGGAGGACACGATGGAGAGAACGGCCGCTTGTCCCTGCGGACAGCTGTCGGTGACAGTCAGCGGTGATCCTGGAATGCACGGAATCTGCAGCTGCCTCGAGTGCCAGAAGAACTCTGGTAGCGCGTTTGGGTACAGCGGATACTGGCCGAAGTCCGCCGTTCAGCGGATCTCCGGGCGGAGCACGGTCTGGCGTAGGACTTCTGATGCGGGACGTTGGGCAGACAACCACTTTTGCCCTGTCTGTGGGAGTACCGTTTACGCGTATGCAGAGATGGCTCCCGACGTGATCAACATCAGGATCGGAAATTTTTCCGATCCAGACTTCCCGCCCCCGAAGTACGCCGCTTGGAGCGTCAGTAAGCACGATTGGGTTGCTGTCCCAGAATCTTGCGAGACGTGGGATACGCAGCCATAGGGGCTGTAGGACGTACGAGTGAGAGGCGGAATGCGAATGCCGCCCAACATGTCGTTTCAGCTGAGCCGCCGAGGCGTCATCGGTCTTGCATGCGCAAACGCCGTGAGGCCTCCCTCGGGCAACTGAACTCGGTTGTTAGGCGGCAGCCCATGACTGCTAGCCGGTTTACACAGAAAGAGCTGGAGCTCGCAGTCCTGCGCGCTGCGGTCCGCCTGTTCTCGTCGGGGGCGCATGTCCGTTCCATTGCCAACGAGCCCCGCAGACAAATTCGGCTACAGCGTCGAGTTCGACGCGGCAGGAAGGTATGAAGGCATCCGCGTCGACTTTCCTGCGATCACGGCACATCTCTATTTCCTCGAGCAGCAGGCGTCGGCCCGCGACGTGACGATCCGTCGTGTCATTCTTGCGCCGGAGTTCGAGCGCCAGCTCGCGGAAACGCCCCACTGGGAAGTGGTCTCGGCCAGGGTCCCGGCAAGAAGTCAATTTGATAGTGCTCGTCGTGCCGGACCCAAGGCTTGCCCTTGCTGAACGGGAGCTCGAGCAGCACACGAGGATCCCCATGGACCAGACCGCGATCTTCCGCCCCTTCTTCGCGATGATGCTCCTCCCCCTCGTCGTGTGGGTCTACATGTACGCGCGACGCATCCCGTTCATCCAGCAGACCGGTCTCACGCCGGGCCAGCTCACGCCGGCGGAGCTCGCGCGGCTCTCGCCGCCCGCCGTGTCGAACCCCTCCGACAATCTCAAGAACCTGTTCGAGATCCCCACCGTCTTCTACGCGTTGGCGCTGTACCTCTACGCCACGAGCCAGGTCGACGCGGTGTACCTGGCGGCGGCCTGGGTCTTCGTCGCGTTTCGCGTGCTCCACAGCGCGGCGCACTGCACGATCAACGTCGTGATCGTCCGCTTCTGGCTGTACTGTGTGTCCACGCTCGCGCTGTGGTTCATGGCGATTCGTGGGGCATTGAGCGCGATGGCGTGGCGTCAAGGATGAACTGTGATAGAGGTCGCCGAGTGGCATCCATCAGGGC